>Ga0065718_1024987_pt1 | contig 18195 bp, 17 predicted proteins | sample GBSCel77sediment_2_FD_59105 | JGI IMG/M metagenome (GOLD analysis project Ga0065718, IMG submission 59105) | Hot spring sediment microbial communities from Great Boiling Spring, Nevada - cellulolytic enrichment CS 77C v3 (version 3) | ecosystem: Environmental > Aquatic > Thermal springs > Hot...
AAATGGCTTGCTAAAACAAAAAGAAGAGATAATTAAAGAATAATTAATCTAAATTTTTTATCCTTTCCAAAAGCTCGCATGCTTTGCAAATTTCTTTTGATGTAGGTTCTTTACAAATTCTGCACTTATTTATTTCTATGCTTTTTGTTTCGGTATAACCTAAACCTTTTAAAGCCGCTTTTCTTATTTTTTCTGAAAAGCTTATTATTTGATATTTTGTTCCGGGGTATTTTTCTTCGAGCTCTTTCAAAATTTTTCTTACTGTTAATCTTACGGAATCAAAAGCATATGGACATTTCTTTTTATGATAAAAAGGTATTTTATTTATTTTATCATATAAAGTGATTTCCTCTGAACTAAGATTTATAAGTGGTTTTATTCTTTGAACCAGATATTTACTTTTTATTAATCCTGGTATTGGCCCTAATTTTAAAAATTTTTCTGTATCCCCACGAATAAAATTCATTATCGCTGACTCAGCTTCATCGTCTATATTTATTCCAATTGCAAGTTTTGTTGCACCCCGTTTTCTTGCTTCTTTATTTAATATATACCTTCTCCAAACACCACAAAATGTGCATGGTTTTGCTCGAATTCCTTTTTTATTAAAAATTTTCACTATATCCGAAATTCCGAAACCGAAATACTCTTTAAAAGAAATTATATTGTATTCAACATTCAAAGTTTTGCAAAGTATTATTCCCTTTTCAATAGATTTTTTTCTGTATTCTCCTATTCCTTCATCAATCATTATTGCAAAAATTTTATTTTTAAAAAATTTTTTGAGAATATAGAGTAAAAGAGAAGAATCCTTTCCGCCTGACAATCCAACAGCTATAATATCATCTTTTTCTACAAGCTTGTTTTTTCCTATAACTCTTTTTATATTTTTCTCTACAAATTTTGTAAAGCATTTTTCGCAATAATATTTTCCTTCATTTCTTTTTTCATATATTGCTTTTCTTCCGCAATTGCAAAGCATACTAAATATTTAGACAAAAATTTCAAAAAATATTTATATAAATTAACTTAAAATAATATTCCATGATTTTGCAAGAAAAGATGAAAAAAATCCTTGATTTGCAAATGTCAAATATTGAAGGTATAGATGATGTTCAGATAGTTTCCGATAAGGAATATGGTTATATTATTGTACTTGTTAATGAAAAATCTTTATACAATGAAATTTTAGAAGCAAAGCTTCAAAACCTTGAAGGAAAAAGGATATTTCCAGATCTTTGGATTTTTGGCCCTTATATTTCTAACTCAAAAGCAATTAACGAAACAAAAAAAGGGGATGAATCCTAAAAGAAAATGTTTGAAAATGGATTATCAAAAATATTTAGAAACCTCTTCTTTACTCAATTTTCTAAATACCTTATTTTCGGCTACACCTATATCCAAAGATTCTAAAGTTGTTTTCTTTTCTACAGCTTTCATTATTTTTATGCTTAACTTTATTGCTTCATCCTTACTCATATCATATTGATACTCTTTTTCAAGCATTTGATTTGCAACTTTTGCCCCTCTTCCCACGGCTCTTCCATACCATTCCCTAAATGTTCCAGAAGGATCTGTTTCAAATAAATGCTCTTTTTCATCTATTCCTCCAATAAGAAAAGAAACACCAAAAGGTCTTATTCCACCTACTTGTGTATATTGTTGCTTTTTGTATGCTATTGCCTTTGTCAAACTTTTTACTGATATCGGTTCATTAAATGTTATCTTATTTACTTGTGCCTTTATTCTCGCATATTCTATTAATGAGTGAGCATCTGCAACAAAACCACAAAAGCCTACTCCTATATGTTCATCTACTTTTATTATTTTTTCGGTTGATTCTGGAACCAAAAGCTTATTTGTAGTTTTATAAGCAGAAAGTACTACCCCTCCTTTAAAAACTATGCCTAATATTGTTGTTGCATTTTCCACTGCCTTATAAGCATATTCCACTTGATATAACCTTCCTTCTGGCGAAAATACTACAATAGCCCTATCATAAGCCATCTTCGGCATTGATTCAGGAGATTCTATCTCTACCATAAAACCACTTTAAAAATCCTACTTTATTTATATCAATAAGATTTAAATTATTATAATAAAACTTTAAATTTTCACATCAAGCAGTTATTAATACTTTATTTGAGGTTTTATTATATAGTATCATTACAAGTTTTTGATCTTTTATGAAATTCCCATAAACATTCCAATCTATCTGATCTTCATCTCCACAATTTCCATTATAGCTAACCTCATTTCCATCTCTATCTTTTATTATAGAGTTTTCTAGAATTCTACAACCTCCTTCATTTTCCATTATTTTTGTTACATCATATTCTGTAATTTCTCCTGGATTTTTTTCTAATCTAATTGAAAAACATGTAACATATTCTCCTTTTTCAAATCTTGCTTTTTGCCAACATGCAATAGAATAAGCTGCTATATATCTTGCTAACTCTTCTTTTGTAGATGGTGATATGTTTTCTGTTTTATGAGAAATACCAGAAGGTTTGCAAGCTTCGTGTGTTTGCTGCAAAACATTCTGATAAAAGAAGCAAAAAACATCTTTACCCAAGTCTCTTAAAGGACCTGAAACAAATAAGATTAATAAAGAAATACTAATTAGCACTATTATTATTACAAAAATTGTTTCTACTTCTAATCCTTTCATCTTTCATCCAATACCTAAAACTAAACCTTTTGTAGCCAAAACTCCTATTAACAAAACTATTGAATACATAACTAAAGCAAATAAAAGTGATTTACCGATCAAAACATTTCTTGTAGTAACATCAAAACCATTCTTTATTCCGTTCATGAAATAGCAAATTATTATAACTATTTCTATCATATAAATTCCAACAATTAGTTGAAAAACCGTTAGTGGAATAATCTTTTCCATTTGAATGAAGCTGAACATTTGTGACAAACTCTTCGTTTGATCCACAAAAAATCCTCCAAGAAATTGTTGCTCAACTTTAGCAATCATTTTAACAATTTCTTGAAGCAAAACTATAATGTCTGTTGCCATTGCTCCTACAACTCCACAAATAAAAGGTGCTATAAAACTTGCTTGAAGTTGAAGAGCAGAAGATATGTCGTTAAGCATTTCTATTATAGAATTCCTTATTTTTTGCATTTTTTCTAAAAAATTTGAAATAGAATATGAAGCCATTGAAAGGATTGAAGAAGATTTTCCTGCTGCAGAAAGCAAAATCTCTAATATATCTTTCATTAATAAAGATGGGTACCATTTTATTACTCCATACTCTCTATCAAATATTGCACTTCTTATTGTCATTCCTAATCTTTTTATATTTTGCAATACTCCATAAAAGAATTTATACATAGGAGTATCTTCAAGCTTAGATCTTTTGTATTTTTCTAATAATTCTTGAATCGCAAATTCTATTGGCACTCCAGAAGATAAAATTTCAGAAAGATCGAAAAGAGCTATTTGAAAGTTATTTTCAAGCTCCTCTATCTCATTTCTTATTTTCAATCTCTGATAACTCTTTCCTAAACAATAAAGAGAGATTGCTACACCAAGACCAACAATAATAGATAGGGATTGAAGCGTATATTTGAAAATATTGGTTTTATCATACATTTTTGTCATATAATCTTTCCAAGATTCTTCTGCTCCTGGCGAGCTAGCTATTCTTATATAATCTGAAGCAAGTGTAATAAAATGGTTAATTCCTTGAAGAGATAATATTAATCCAGCAAGAAAAGCAACGAGAAATGCTGAAATAAATATCTTTTTATTTCCAATTCTTAGTGCAAATTTTCCTGAAGGAGGGAGCTCTGGATGATGAGAAACATCTGGAAAAGAAAATGCTCCTGGTCTTTTGGAAACTACTCTTCTTAAATACCAAAATAATATTAAAGGTAAAACTATGGTATATCCAAAAGCAAGATATGTTGTTAAATGTCCGCCCGCTGAACCATGAAGAAATATTGCTATCATAGGGAACATTACCAATCCCATTAACGGAAATGTAATACCCATTGTATGTATCATTGTCATTGGTATTTTCAACTCTCTCGAATAAGCTTGCATTTTGTCATAAGTTGAATTTAAAATATGAGTCAAAGCTTTGTCAAGGATTGCTTTTCTTCTCTCTTCTGTATATTCATGCTCTAAAGAGAAAAGTAGGTTTATACTTTCTATAAACTCTTTGTCCCAGGAAATCCATTTTTCTATTTTACTGTTAATTGCCTCTTCTAATGTCTTATACTTTCCTATTTTTAGTCCCCAAAGCATTTCTTTTAAATCTCCTGCTAATGGCCCAGTACAATGTTTTGCTGCAAAATTAAAAGCACCTTCCATCTGTGGAGTAAGGCGAAGATAAATAACCATATACAAAATAACCTTTACTGTTTCGTCGGCTGCTCTTATTTTTGTTACAGCAGCAAAGTATGGAGGATATGTGTAGATGATATAGCTAATAAATATTGGAATAAATATGAGAAAGATTCCTATTGTAGGAAGTATCAGATATATTAAAAACAAAAAAGCAAATGAGACTAAAAAACTTAAAACTGTGAAAGCGTAAACACCATCGGTAGTTACATTTAAACCAGAGCTAAGAATTGAATTTTTTAGATTTTCTGACTTTGGCCATTTAATTTTTAAAATATCTTCTGAAAAATTGCACCCCTTTTCATAAAATCCTACAAACCCTTTCTTTTCTTCCTCTATCTCAAATTCTTTATAAATCTCAGAAATTTCATCTTTCTTAAAAAACTTTGGAATTTTGAACCTTGCCATCAAAATTTATTTTGTTTGAGATTTTAATAAAGCTTTTTGATTACTCTTTGGTATTTCTTTCAATAAAGTATAAAAATATAGATAATCAGAAGAACTAAAAGTTTTGAAAAATATGCAAAAGTTATTGTAAAGATTTTGTAAATCCTGGAAATAGATTATGCGGTTAAATTTTGCATAACAAGACTATGGCCAGAAGGAACAAAAAATAAATTAGGAGATATAGCAAAGGTGGATAAAATTGATGTAACTAAAGGAACTCCTCTTATTTCACCTTGGCCTGTTTGTGAAGATGCAATATTTTGTTTTCATCTTTTTAGTTGCAGTGAATATGGCACAACTATAACAATGGAGGATTGTAGAAGAATATTGTGCGAATACTATTCTCAAATGTATAGTGATATTAACACATTAAACCAAAAAGTGATAGAGGCTATAAAAGGAAAAGCAAAATATCCTTTTGGTTCTTGTAACTTGGATAGAGAAAACTGGTGGACAAAATACTTTTTTAATCCAGACGGAACAGGACCTTGCGAAGGAATAGTATAGTGATTAACACAAAAATTTTGATTTTCTCTTATTGTAACTTTTCTAAATCAATAAAAATTAGAAATAATAATTATTATTATGCCTTGTGATTATACTTTTGAAGAAGGGACTATAAGGGTAAACTGCATCGGATGTTTACATGAGCTAAGCATAGAAAATTCAGAAATTTGCATGAGCAATACAATAAAAAAGCTGATGGAAACAAGAAACGCAACAAAGATTATTCTTGCTGGAACAAGAGAATATGAATATGATTGGCCCCAAGTAAAGCTTTTGTTAGAGATTGCTAATGCAATACAAACAATAATGAGAAAAAGAATAATATCATTAGAAAATATTTCTTTGCCCGGATGTGATAGATGTGTAGAAAATAGGTTTTCAAAACTTCAGGATATTTTATCAACAATTTATTATGATCCTTTAGAAGCTTATTTAACTTTAGTAAGAGAAATAAGGCATACTAATGTAAAAATGAAAAGATCTTTGGAAAGATGTAGAAAATGTTATGAGCATTACTTAAACAATGCTTTGCTTCCTATGAAATCAATTTTAGAAACATGCGAATTAATAAAGCTTGGACAAAACTATCCTCATGTAAAAGGCAGAGCATTTTATAGAGAAATTTTTTCACCTTCAATAAGACCGAACTTTATGTACACAAGATATCAAATAATGATTCCAAAAGGTGCTGAAGTTGTTCATAAATATATGGTGGATAAAAATGAGGTAAAAATATTGAGAATTCCTAACAAAGTAAGATTTGTTTATCACATAACTCCTTTAGAATTTACTTTAAGTGAAGAGGAGTATATGATTTTGGATATGGCGAGAAGATATTTAGCATCTCATAGGCCAAGAAGAGCTGAATTAGCAGAGCCACAAGAAATGAGAGACACATTTTTTACACTTTCAAGAGATATCTTAAATGATCTAGCAACAAGATACAAAGTAAATTTATATGGAGATAAATTAAATGAGCTTGCAAATATTCTTGTAAGATATACTGCTGGTTTTGGAATAATTGAATTATTGTTAAGTGATGAGCATATCCAAGATATTTCAATAAACTCTCCTGTTGGTTCTACTCCAATATTTGTTTATCATTCAGATTTTGAAAATTGTGAAACAAATCTTATTCCATCACAAGAAGATGCAAACTTATGGGCAACAAGATTAAGACTATTGTCAGGAAGACCATTAGATGAAGCAAATCCTGTGTTGGATGCTGAAATAATTACTCCAGGTGGAAGGGCGAGAGTATGTGCTATCACAAGAACTTTATCTCCTACTGGATTAGCATTTGCTCTTAGAAGGCATAGAGAAAGACCTTGGACATTTCCGCTTTTTATAAAAAATAGATATATGAATTCTCTTTCAGCTGGGTTATTATGGTTTTTGATTGATAATGCTAGAACAATGCTTATAGCAGGAACAAGATCAAGTGGAAAAACCTCTTTATTAGGAGCGTGCATGCTTCAAATTATGCCGAGATTAAGAATAATAACATGCGAAGATACAATTGAATTGCCTGTTACAAAATTAAGAGAGCTCGGATATGATATAGAGCAAATGAAATCAAGATCTGTAATTACAAGAGTAGAAACAGAATTACCTGCAGATGATGCTTTAAGAACAGCATTAAGATTAGGTGATAGTTGTTTAATTGTAGGTGAAGTTAGATCCGTAGAAGCAAAGGCATTATGGGAAGCTATGAGAATAGGAGCTTTAGCAAATGTGGTAGCAGGAACTATTCATGGAGATTCTCCATATGGAGTTTTTGATAGGGTTGTTAATGATTTAGGTGTTCCACCTACATCATTCAAAGCAACTGACATTATTGTAATTGCAAATAGGCTAAGATCTCCAGATGGCTTGCATGCATTCAGAAGGCTTGTTTCTATTACTGAAGTAAGAAAGCATTGGAAAAAAGATCCTTTAGATGAAGGAGGTTTTGTAACATTAATGGAATATTCTGCTAAGGATGATGAATTAAAACCAACTCAAACTCTTTTGATAGGAGAATCTTTTGTTTTAAATGAGATTGCATCAATGGTTAGAGAATGGAAAGGAAACTGGGATCTCGTTTGGGATAATATAAATTTGAGATCAAAGGTTATGAAAACTATTGCTGAATATTCTCATACATTACCTGAATTGGCAGAAGCTGAGCATGTTTTAGAATCGAATCAAGCGTTTCATTTAATTTGTGAAGAGGTTGGAAAAGAGATTGGATATTTGGATTCAAAGATTATATATAGTAAATGGGAAGATTGGTTAAAAAAATATATTAAAGAAAAATTTGCCAAAAGATGAGTATGGAAATAGAAGAAAAGGAGAATTGGTACGAAAAGATGTGTAAAATATCTGAAAGGATTATAAAGATAAAGCCAGATAAAAAAACATGCGAAAGAATAGAAAAGGCTTGCAGTATATCTCATCTCTCAGTTACTCCAGAAGGGGTTGGAAGCTTTACATTCCTTTCTTCTCTTGCTATCTTAATTCTTGGTTTTGTTATTACAATTCTTGGTATTTATCTTAAATTTCCTATTTCTTATGGTATTTTTGTTTTGTTTTTTGCTATTCCGATAGGATATTACATATATAATTACCCAATGATTTATGAAAGAAGATTTTTAATATCGGCTGGTTCCGAATTAACCTTTCTTATTCTTTACATGATTATATACATAAGAGATTCTCCTAACATGGAAGGGGCATTAAAATTTGCGAGTGAGAATCTTTCTGGCCCTCTCGGAAAGGATATGAGAAGATTAATGTGGGAAATAGAAACAGGAAAATATTCCACTGCAGATGAGGCTCTGATTGATTATCTAAAAGTATGGAAAGAAGAAAAATATTTCATCGAAGCGGTTCAATTGATTAGAGAAAGCTTAAAATATCCTGAAGATAGAAGATTAGCAACATTAGATGAAGCAATATCAATAGTTTTGCAAGGTTCTGAAGATAATACAAGAAGATATTCTCAAGCTCTAAAAACTCCTATAATGATTTTGCATGCTATGGGAATATTGCTTCCTGTAATAGGTTTGGTAATGTTTCCTATAATAGGAATATTCATGAATATAAAATCAGAAATGCTATTCTTAGGATATAATGTCATATTGCCTTTAATTTTACTATTTTTTATTTCAGAAATATCTCAAAGAAGGCCCGCAACAGTATCAAGAATAGTTTTTGCAGAAAATCCCAATCTTCCTCCGCCAGGAAAATTTGCATTAAGAATTGGAAAAAAATATAAAATATTTTCATCTTTAATTTTTGCACTTTTACTTTCTTTTCCGATAATATTTTCGGGTATTTTTTTGTATTTAAATGCTGAAGGAGAAAAGCTTATAGAATCTATGATAATAACCATAAGCATCCTTATTTTCTTCATTTTATTCTTTTATCTTTCTTCTTTTCAAAAGATTTCGTTCAGAGAAAAGATTAGAAACATGGAAGAAGAATTTTCTGAAAGTTTGTTTCAATTAGGAAATTATGTCTCTACTGGTATACCAATAGAAGTTGCTATTCAAAAAATTATAAACTCTATCGGAGAATTAGAAATAAAAGACTTTTTTAGCGATATTCTAAAAAACATGAAAAGATTGGGAATGAGTTTTAGTAAAGCTGTTTTTGATAGTGAATATGGAGCAATAAAAAAATATCCATCGACATTAATAAAATCTATTATGAGAGTTGTTGCAGACGCTTCTAGAAGAGGGGTACAAGTAGCAGCAATGACTATGTTAAATATATCAAAATATTTAAGAAGTATTCACATTGCTCAAGAAAGGATTAAGGATATGTTGAGTGATGTTTTATCTTCTTTAAGATTTCAAGGATTCTTTTTAACTCCATTGGTTGCAGGAATAATTGTAACGATTGCAACAATAATAATAAGAATTTTAAGTCATGTATCAAAAACTGCTGGCGGATTTGAAACACAATCTTATTTAGGTGGCTTACCTTTTGTTTTTGGAGAGATTGGCATAACTCCAGGAGCATTTCAGCTAATATGCTCTTTATATTTTATTGAATCTACTTTGTTAGTTGCTAAATTCGTAAATACCATTGAGAATGGAGAGGATGAAATAGGATTTCAAAATACTGCATTAAAAATGCTATTCTTCGGCTCTATTACATATTTCCTATCATTTTTAATTACACTTCTAATATTTGGACCTATGGTGAAATTTGGTTGATGCTCCGTCCGGGATTTCCATATTCTTTTGAACCCGGGTCTCAGCCTTGAGAGGGCTGCATCCTTTTCCGGCATAAGAGACCGGACTAGACTAACGGAGCACATTTAGATTTATAAAAAAACCTATTTAAATACGAAAATGTAAAAATATAAAAAGAGGTAGAGAAAATGGCAGATTTGCTTTTAGTAAGATCTAAAGTAAAAGAATATGCAAAAAAGAAAAAGATGAGATTTAGCGAAGATGCGATATTGGCCTTGAATAAAGAGGTAATAACTCTCATAGACAAAGCAATAGAAAGAGCCAAAGCATCGAAAAGAGGAACTGTACAAGGTAGAGATATATAAATTTTTCTTTTTTCTGTTTTCTTTATTTTTAAGCACTTTAAGTGTTTAAATTTTTATTAGGATTTTTAATAAATTATTAAGCGAGGGTAGCCAAGTGGTCAAAGGCGCTAGGCTTAGGAAACTAAGGGCGAAGTTCAGAAAATGTTTGAGTTACCTAGTCCCTTAGTGGGTTCGCAGGTTCGAATCCTGCCCCTCGCATGCTTGCACAGCGGCGAAGCTGATAACCGGAAGGTCGGGAGTTCAAAATTTTTGAGAATCTCCCCTGCCCCATTAAGGGGCGGTAGCTTAGCCAGGTTGGAGCGTCCGTGCTGTGCAGGTAATTGAAATGAAGGTTATTGGAATAGTTGGTTTGATAGGAGCAGGAAAAGATACTGCAGCAAAATATATAGAAACGAAATATGGTTATAAGCCAATATCATATTCTGAGCTTGTTCATGAAAAGGTTAAAGAAGAAAATTTAGAGCCGACGAGAGAAAATTTACAAATGATTGCAAAAAAATATAGAGAAAGATATGGATTTGATTATTTTGCAAGGCTTGCTGTTGAAAAAGCTCTTTCTTCAGGAGAAGAAAAAATAATTTTGAAGGAATTGAGAAGAAAAGAGGATGTGGAATTTCCTAAGAGTGTTTTCAAAAATTTTTATGTTATTGAGATATATGCAAATAAAAAAATAAGGTTTGAAAGATTGTTAAAAAGAAAAAGTCAGAAAGATCCAAAAACATGGGAAGAATTTTTGATGCAAGAAGAGAACGAAAAGAAGCTTGGATTTCATGAGGCATTAAAATATGCTGATTTCAGAGTTGAAAACAATGGTTCTTTAGAAGAGCTTTTCTCAAATTTGGATAAAGTTATGAAGATTATAGAAAGTAAATGATTTTATTTTTTAAATCTTGATCCTTTTTCCCAAGATTCTATTTTTCCTTTTACTAAATAAAAAATTGGATTTAATTCAATATTTTTAATTTTTTCAATTTTGGTTTTGCGTATATTTTTATTTCTTTTCTTTATTTTTTCAGAAAGATGTTGAAGTTCAAATTCAATTTGCTTATCTGTAACAGGAATTATTTTTGATAAAGGATTTTTTATTGATACTTTTCTTTTATCGAAATTGTAATTTCTTCTTTCTGCCTCTTTCAATACATAATACAAATAGGATTCTATCGCTTTTATTGGATCTTTAAACTCTTTAAATCTTATCAATTGTGGATGATTTTTATATCCTTTTGTTTTTCCTCTCAAAACATCTTTGGCAAGAAGAGCTTCTCTCCATAAAGCAACTAAGCCTTTAGAATCCAAATATTTAGGATGTAAAGACCATAAACGCATCTCCATCACATCAAAAAATTAAAAATTTTTTGTTTTAAAAAATTTGCAATATTTTCTTATTTTACAAATATCGCACTTAGGATTTCTTGGCAAACAAACATTTTGTCCCCATATAACAATAAGTTTATTAAAATCTTTCCAATACCTTTTCGGAAGCTTTTTTCTTAATTCAATTTCTGTTTCTTTTGGTTTCTTAGTATTTACTAATCCTAATCTGTTCGATATTCTATGTACATGTGTATCAACAGCTATTCCATATTTTCCAAAAGCATTTGTAATTACAATATTTGCAGTTTTTCTTCCCACTCCTTTCAATTTCAGCAAATCTTCTAAATTTTCAGGAACCTTTCCATTATAATTCTTTACCAATTCCTTAGAAATCTCTTTTATCCTCTTTGCTTTTGTTTTATAATAATTAACACTCTTTATTGCTTTCATTATATCTTTTTCTTTCAATTTTGCCATTTTTTCAGGGTTATCTGCCAAAGAAAAAAGTTTTATTGAAGCTTTTGCAGCTATTTCATCTCTTGTTCTTAGGCTTAGCAAACAGGAAATTAAAATTTTGAATGGATCTCTTGTTTTTTCTTTAATTTCTTCTATTAAAGGATTTTCAAAATTTTTTGTCTCGGTTTTCAAAATTTTTATGATAGAATGTATTTCTTCATGGGAAATCATGCCTATCTCTAAATTTTTAAGAATTAAAAAATAATATAAATACTATGAAAAAAGCAGAATTTGACGATGGGTTTGAATTCGTAGAACCGCTAAAAAATGAGAAGTTTAAGTTTAAAATTGTAGACATAAACAATCTTGATGTAATTCAACACCAAAGAAAGCCTAGCGAATATCATATAAAGCATTTGGTTTCATCAATAGAAAGAATTGGTTTTATTGTTCCTCTAATTGTTTGCGAAATTAATGGAAAATATACCATTTTAGATGGTCAGCATAGATTTTTAGCTGCTAAAAGGATTGGAATAGATAAGCTTCCGGTAATAATTGTTCCTGAAAAGCTTGCAAAACTTATGATGAATTTAAATATAGAAAAAGAGTTAAATATAAGAGAAAAATCATTTGTTGCATTAAATATTTATAGAGAATATTTGAGCACGAATCCTGAAATTTATGAAAACGATCCAATAATTACAGATTCTATTGAAAATGCATATTATGTCACTCTTGGAATTGCATATGAAAAGATGGAAAGATTTTCAGGAAGCTCTTTAGAATCTATAGTTAAAAAATGTGATTTCTTTGTTGAGGAAAAGATTACAAAAGCAATAAAAATAAGAGAAGAGAGGGCTGAAAAGGTTATTGAAGCTTTTACGATCATGAAATCAATAGCAGAAAAGCTTAAAGAAATGGGAGAATGGCATCCTTTTGTTTATCAGCAAATTGTCTCTTTTGCAAATCCTTATAAAAGAAAGAGAAAATTATCTATTGACTTTAACGAAATGTTCTCTAAGTTCATAGAAAATTTGAAAAATGCTGAAAACGATCCGAAGATTGTGCTAAAAGAAAAGATTGAAGGATATCTTTAAATGGACCCAGCGAGATTTGAACTCGCACCACCGCGCTGCGAACGCGGTGTCCTACCATTAGACTATGGGCCCTCTCTTATATGGGAAACATTTCCAATTTTTTCAACATAAAAAATTTTGTCTACAAAAGATTCTAATTCCTTTTCATGAGAAACTATTATAATTTGTGAAAGATCAATATTATTCAAAACCTCTCTCATTTTAAATATTTGATCTTTTGAAAATCCATCTGTAGGTTCATCTAAAATTAAAATATTGTTTTTCATTGATATGCAAACCTTTCTTACCATAAGATTTAATGCTAACCTATAAGCTAAAGCTAATGAGGTTTTTTCTCCTCCGCTCAAAGAATCTATTCCTATCTCATAACCAAATTGTTCAACAATAGGAGAAAAAGATTCGTCTATCCTTACTCTTATATCGCTTTCTTCCATAAGCATGTAAAAGAATTTTTGAAATAATTCATTAAATTCGTAATTTATTGTAAGCAGAACATTTTTTTCTATTGCATCAACAGCAGGTATAAAAAATTCTTGAATCCATATTACATATTCTTCCAATTTTTCTTTTTCTTCTTTTTTTCTAATTTTTTCGTTAATCTGTCTTTCTATTTCATTGATAATTTCTTCTAAAGTTTTCAAATTTCCTTTCAAAGAGCTTATTTGAGAGATTATATCTTCTAAATGTTTTTCAATGCTTGCCTTTTCTTTATTCTTTTCTTCGAGCTTTATTTGAAGCTCCTTATTTTTTTCTAAAATTGTTCTTTTTTCTTGAATATCCTTCTCTAATTCTTTGATAGCTTTTTCTGTTTCAGATATCTTTATTTCATTAAGATAAATTTTTTCCTTATTTTCTTTCATTCTTCTTTCAAGATCTTCTAACCTTTTTGAAATCCTTTCATATTGGATTAATTTTTCCCTAAGTTCATTTAATATTCTTTCGTCTTCTTTTATTTTTTCATACTCTTTTGAAATCTCTTCTTCTCTTTTCTTTTCAGAAATTATTTTTTCTTTAAATTCTTCTGGATCAACAACCCTTCCACAAGTCGGACATATGCCTTTTTCCAAAAGATTTTCAAAATTTTTTATTATCAATCTTATCTCAGAAATCTTTTTTATTGCCTCTTCTTTATTTCTCATATTTTCAAATATCTTTTCTCTTAACTCATCTTCGCTTATATTTATAACCTCAATATTTCTACCTTCCTCCAATTCCTTTTCAATAGAAATTATTTCTTCGCTTAATCTCTTATTTTCATTTTCCTTTTCAATAATGAGACTTCTTTTTTCCTTTATCTCTTTTTCTAAAAGAGGAATCTGAACTTCTATTTTGCTTATCTCTTTATAAATTTTGTCCAAACTTTCTATCTCTGATTTTATTTCTTCTAATCTTTCAGAAACTAATTTTCTTTGATTTTCCAGTTTTTCAATCTCTAACTTTATATTTTCAATTTTTTTTCTTTTCTCTTCTTTTTCAATCAAAATTTTTTCTAAATCTGCTATTTCTCCTTCCAAAAATTTTATTTTAGATTTTATCTCATCCAAAACTAATTTGGCATTCTCTTTTGCGATTTTATAATCCTCTATTCCAAATGCTTTTCTTAAAGTTTGCAATCTATCTTCACTTCTCATTTTCAATATCTCTTTCATTTCCTCTTGAGGAGTAAATACTGCATATCTATATATAAAAGAAGATGATTTTGTTTTCACGCTTTCTTTAAAATTTAAAATGTCTAAAATCTTTTTTCTCATCTCTGTTGAAGAAAGAATATGCTTATTTCCATCATAAAGTATCCAGCCTTCTTTTTGCATTATCTTTTTATCTTTTCTTACTAATGATCTAAAAACAGAATATTCTTTTCCATTTACATCAAAAATTAATTTTACAGATGTTTCGTCTTCTCCAACACGCATAAGCATATCTCCGCTCATTTCTCCTAAACCAAATAAAGCAAATTCTATGGCATAAAGAATAGAAGATTTTCCTGAACCTACATCCCCTTCAAACAATATTTTTCCTAGAGGAAATTCTATCTCTTCTTCTTTATATGACCTGAAGTTTTTTAGTTCTAACTTTTTTATTATCATAAAGATCATCCGAAAAGTATTTTAGAAGCTTTTTCAATAATTTTTCTTTCATAATCTGCCTTTTTTTCATCTATATTTTCTTCTTTTATAGCATTTAGCAGTTCTAAACAAGTTTTTGGATCTAAAAGTATTTTATTTTTGAATTGAAACTTTTTTAACATCTCTTCAAAAATTCTTTTTTCTATTTCTTCTGAACTTTCTTCTTTTATTTCTATACTTTCTTCTTCTTTTCCAATAAGTTGATTTCTATTTATATAAATTGTTGCTGCCTCTTCTAAAACCATTTTTCTTATTTTTTCAAAATCTATATCTCCTGGTTTTCCAGCACTTAGCTTTCCCTTGATCTTTAATAAAACTATTTTATCTCTAAATGATTTTCTTTTTAAAGTGTCTATTAACTCGCTTTCAGCTAATATTGAAGACTTTCCTTCTGCATCATATTCTATAAATTCTATATCATATAAATTTGTTTCAACAAACCTATAGTTTTTTATCCCTTCGTCATCAAACTCTACTATATAAAAACCTTTTTTATCTCCTTTTGCAGTAGATTCTAAATCTCTATAATCATAACCGAAAAGTGGACCTGGATAAGCAATTAAGGAGTTATTTATCTTTTTAATATCTCTTTTATGTAAATGGCCGCCTGCATAATAATCCATGCCTTTAGGAAATAAATCAAAAGATATCGGCTCTAAAAAATTTTCTGTTGTAAAAATATCTATAGCAGCATGAAAAACAAAAATATGAATATTTTCATCTATTCTTTGTAATTTTATTTCTTGCATTATTTGTTTATCCACAACTGCTTTTCTAGCAGATATTCCTGCTATATTTGCTTTTGTTTTTTTATCTTTTATGAAATTTGGCTGTAGTTTTATAAAAAGACCTGCTGAATGAAGAATATCTATCATTGATGCAGAGACAGGAGAATAATCATGAGAACCATAAATAACATAAATCTCAATACCATTATTTTTAACTTCCTTCATTTTCTTAACTGCTGAATTTAATATTTTGATATCTGGCAAATTGCTATCAAATAAATCTCCGGCAAATATAATAAAATCTACATTCTCTTGAATACAAATATCCATTGCTTTAAGAAAAGCATTTAAATTTGCCTCTTTCAAAAAATTATCTCTATAGGCACCTAAATGAACATCAGCAATATGAGCAAACTTAAACATAAATAATGCTTTTTTACAACAAATTAAAAATCTTTATCAAAAATTATTTTATACTATGAGCAGGGGTAGCCAAGCGGTCAACGGCGGTAGGCTCAAGACCTACTGGCATAGTGCCTTCGCAGGTTCGAATCCTGCCCCCTGCACCTCAATTGATTTAAATATTCTTATCATGTTTTGAATAATTGTGAGAATATAAATAAGATTTTTTTATTTTTCAATAGCAAATAAAAAATATATGAAAAAACCACAAGCATCGATAATTATTCCAACGCGCAATGAAGAAGAAGCCATAGCTAAAGTCTTGTGCTCTATTCCGAAAGAAATTCAAAAAAAGATTGAAATAATAGTAGTCGATTCTTCCGAAGATATGACACCAATAATTGCTCAAAGATTAGGGGCAAGGGTTATAAAAGCTAAGAAAAAGGGCAAAGGTTATGCCATGAAATTAGGAGTAAAGGTTGCGAAGAGTGATATATTGATATTTCTTGATGGTGATGGAACAGACCCTCCTCAATATATTCCAAAACTTCTTGAGAAAATTAAAAAATACGATTTGGTTTTGGCATCTAGAAACTTAAAAAACAAGCATTCGGATAAAAAGTCTGAGATTATATTCACTTTCTATCTACCATTTATCAAGAGCTTTTTTAAGCTTATGGGCTTCAATGTGAAAGGGGAGCCTCTAGCTGGTTTTAGAGCAATTAAAAGAAATACTTGGAAAATACTAAACCTTAAATCAAATGATTTTCTCATAGAAACTGAAATGAATCTCAAAGCGGTTGAACATGGTTTAAAAGTTGGAGAAATTCTTATACCAATCTTACCGAGGTGTGGAGGACCTTTAAAAAGTAAACTAGTAAGAAGTCCTGAGCAATGGATAAAAATCTTCAACTACGGAATTAATTATACAAAAGACAAATTAATTAAAAAGAGATTAATTGAAATAAAAAAGAGATTAATTGAAGCTTATTCGAAAATTAATCTTACTCAATATAATTCCAAACAGAAATGCAAAGTGAGATATAAATGATATCAAAACATGCTACTGCATAAATTTTTGGTTTTATGGAAATTGATTAAAATTGATGACTAATTGATTTCTGAAATTTAAAAATTATTTTAGCACAATATCTTTTACATCATCTGTTAGAAAAATTTTATATGTTTTTCCATAAACTTTTCTATTTATTATTCCCTTTTTCTCCAATTCTTTTACAGCTCTATGTGTTTTTAGCTTTGTCATTCCTTGCATTCTTGTTATTTCTGATTGCAAAATTTCACCATTCTTTTCAATCAATGCCTCAATAACTTTTCTTTCAGAAGGATTTAAGAATTTAAGAATTGTCTGCTTCTCTTCATTAAAAGAAATTTTGTTCGTTTTATCTTTTGCTATAAATTTTGAAATAACTCTAAACTTTTTTTCAATCTTTTCCTCCAATCTTTTAGAAATGATATAATATGAAAGAAAGATTGCAAAAATTATTAACGATGTGGAAGAAAGAAATAAAGAATATAATGGAATTCTTAACCTATACATAAAAAATGGTTGCTGTAATTCTCTTTTCTCAGCAATTTGGAGTGTTTCATATAGATTTATTAATATTAAGAGAATAAATATTGCTACTGATATTAAAGAAATTAAAAGCATAATCTTTTTTGATTTCATGAATAATTTATTGTAAAAGTAAATATTAAAAGTTTCTTATAAATGAAACCTTACTTAATGGTTTCAGCAAATATTTATATATGGTTTCATCCATATGAAATCTTATGAAAAATTTGGCTAAAATGATGGCACTTTTTGTCATAGCAATAATTGGAAGTGTAGGAGTTGCATTAGCCTTTTGGCCTCATTTAGTGAATAAAGAGCAAAAAGAAGCCATACAAGAAGCCATAAAAAACAATGATTTTGAAGCTTGGAAAAATGCTATAGTGTCATCATTAACACAAGAAAATTTTAACAGAATTGTTGAAAGATATAAAATGAAATCAGAAATAAAAGAGTTGCAAAACAAAATAATACAAGCTATTAAAGAAGGAAATTATAATGACTACAAAGAGACAATGGAAAAACTAATAGATTTGTATAAATCGATAAGCAAAGAATATTTAACTGAAGAATATTTCAATTACATTGTGCAACGCTACAATGAAACAGGAAAAATTGTTTACCCAAAAATGC
>Ga0065718_1005141_pt1 | contig 18157 bp, 16 predicted proteins | sample GBSCel77sediment_2_FD_59105 | JGI IMG/M metagenome (GOLD analysis project Ga0065718, IMG submission 59105) | Hot spring sediment microbial communities from Great Boiling Spring, Nevada - cellulolytic enrichment CS 77C v3 (version 3) | ecosystem: Environmental > Aquatic > Thermal springs > Hot...
GGAGGCAGCGCGGCAGGCCATCGAGAAGTACGGTACCGGTTGTGCAGGGTCACGCTTCCTAAATGGTACGCTCCAAATCCATGTTGAACTTGAAGAGATGTTGGCGCAGCTGGTTGGGAAAGAGGCTGCTTTGGTTTACAGCACAGGCTTTCAGGTTAATTTGGGAGTGATTAGCGCCCTTGTAGGTAAGGGAGATTATGTAATAGCAGATAAATCCGATCATGCGAGTATTGTTGATGGGTGCAACCTTTGCCAAGGTGAGTTCTTACGGTTTCCGCACCGGAACATGGAGGCTCTGGAACAAAGACTTCAAAAGATCGATCCTGATGCAGGAAAGCTAATTGTGGTAGATGGCGTGTTTAGCATGGAGGGAGATATAATTCAGCTGCCTGAAGTGTGCCGTTTGGCGGAGAAATATAAGGCGGCAGTAATGGTAGATGATGCTCATGGGATTGGCGTTTTAGGTAAAAACGGGGACGAGGAACCGCAAGCCATTTCGGATTGACAGAGAAAGTACACTTAATCATGGGCACTTTTAGCAAGTCGCTTGCAAGCCTAGGCGGTTTTATTGCGGGCGATTTCGAGGTAATTGATTATCTTAGGCACCATTCGCGGGCGCTAATATTCAGTGCCAGTATGAGTCCGGCCAACGCAGCGGCAGTTAAAGCCGCAATTGAAATCATGCTCGCTGAGCCGGAACGAATCGCCCGCCTTTGGTACAACACGCAACAAAAATAGAAAGAGGGGCTATTGTCCCTAGGGTTTGATCTAGGCAATTCAGAGACGCCAATTTTACCAGTGTATTGTCGGGACTTGTTAACGGTATTACGGTTTTCGTAAACGCTTGCAGGAAGAAGGAGTCGTTCGTTAACCCAGTATTACCCCCTGCAGTCCCCACCAGGGGAATGAACTAATCCGCATCAGTTTGATGGCCACACACACCGATGACCAGATCGAGTTTGCCTTGGAGAAGCTCGGCAAGGTAGGGAAGGAATTAGGGTTGATTTAACCGCGGGGGTTAATTTTAAAGCCACAGCCGGGCAATTAGTCCAAACAACATGCTAGTGCTGGTCACAGGTGCATCAGGGTTTGTAGGTAGTCATGTGGTAGAGTCCCTTTTAAAGCGTGGAATCCCAACGGCGGTACTGTTGCGGCCTACCAGCCGACGTGATTTTATCAAGCACGTGCTTCATCAACTTGAAGTGCGGATAGGGGCCCTTGACGATCCAGAAAGCTTAACCCAGGCCCTTTGTGGTGTCACTCATGTGATTCATTGTGCGGGACTTACCAAGGCTTNTTATCCGGAGGAGTTTATTAATACAAACCATGTGGGGACACGGAATTTGGTCTCGGCGGTGAACAACTATTCAAACCAGGTATGCCGGCTTGTCCTTGTATCGAGTTTGGCTGCGGTTGGACCATCAACAGCTGGTAAACCGGTTGACGAATCGGTGCAACCCCACCCAGTGTCGATTTACGGGTGGAGCAAGTTGCTGGCCGAGCGAGAAGTCATAGAGCATAGCCAGGTAGAGTATACTATTTTGCGCCCGCCAGCAGTTTACGGTCCCAGGGATGATGGATTTTTAAGCATGTTTAGGTTGGTTGGGTTTCGGTTAGTACCGCGGTTTATTGGTGGAATCAAAGAGATGAGCTTCGTCTATGTGAGGGATTTAGCTGAGGTGATTGCGGAGGCTGTGGTTCATCGGGCGGCTGGCGGTAAGACATATTTTGTGAGTGCACGTGAGGTCGTATCGCCTTCGGAATTCTCTGAGTTGATTGCGGGAGCTATGCAGGTCAGCGTTGTGCCGGTGCCGATTCCGGTGTGGGCAATGTGGCCAGTCTGCGCTGTTTCTGAATTGGTGGCAAGAGTGCGGAAGAAACCTACGATTTTGAATAGGCAAAAATTTGCCGAATTTAAAGCAAGCGCTTGGACTTGTGACCCTTCGCGATTAGAAAGCGAGCTTGGCGTGGCATGTCGCACACCGCTCAAAGTGGGGATAAACGAAACAGTACGTTGGTATCAAGAAAACGGTTGGTTATAGCAGCTGGTAATGGATGGCTCATGAAGCTGGTCAGGGACTACAGGTTCATAGATTATATCACTCAGGGGTATGTGCTAATTGTTGGACTGTTGATTCTTTTTTTTCATCGGAATACTGTGCCTGTTTGGCCGGTTTTATTAGCTGCTCATGCATTGGTGTTAGTTGGAGTGCATTACGTTATAAAGAGGGCTTCGCTTGACCCGGAGAATAAATTTTTCCGGTTTCTCAGGCATTTTTATCCCATTTTGTTGTATACTGGGTTTTACCGTGAGACTGGGGCGCTCAATCAGATGTTTATTGAAGGGGTTCTTGATCCGTTCTTTATTCGGTTGGAGGAACGTTTGTTTGGTTGTCAGCCTAGCNTAGAGTTTATGGCGATGTTGCCGTACCGTTGGGCNGGGGAGTTAATGTANGCAGCGTACTTCTCGTATTACGTAATGATTGTGGGGATAGGGTTGACGCTTTTCTTGAGNGNTAAACGGGCATTCGACCACTATGTTTCTACTGTCTCGTTCGTTTTTTACATCTGTTATCTTACGTATATCTTTTTGCCAGTGGTAGGACCAAGGCTATTTTCACGTGATTTGGGAGGGTTTCACTTGCCCCTTGACGTGGTTCCTTCACACGTTCCTGAGATACCTGGACCTGTGCAATCGGCCATTTTTTACAAAATCATGGCAATAATCTATGACATTTTCGAGTCACCAGGGGCGGCATTCCCAAGCAGTCACGTTGCAGTTGCCATTTGTACATTGGTTTTCACCTATAAATACCTGAAAAAGCTTCGATTGATTCACACTATTTGCGTGATACTGCTTTGTGCGTCGACTGTTTATGGTCGCTACCATTATGTAGTGGACGTAATTGGTGGGGCATTAGTCGCTGGGATTTTGGTGCCGATAGCTAATTGGTGTTACAACCGGTTTGATGGGCAATCATCCGACAAAGTAAGTAAGGATTAAATGGCTCGGTCGTAGATTCTGTATTTCCTATAGACTTTCCCGCCGAAGAACTCCATTGCACGGCACATAATAATGTTGTCCTCCAGTATCCAAGAGGCTTCGGCTTCTGTGATGCCCGCTTTAATCCCGGCGGTTGAAACCTTCCGCTAATAAAGCAGTTTCGATACCTCGTTGTCGGTATTCTTTGACCACGCCCAGCACCAGGACGCGGCATCTATGAGGTGTTTTCCACCCCATTATGAAAGGTAAGGCTTTGAAAACACCTGGGGTGAGTAAGCGTCCTTTTAAACACTTAAATGCTAGGTTGAAGTCTGGCAGCGCTAATAGAAAGCCTACTGGTTCCTCGTTAATTGTTGCATACCATACAAGCCCTTCTCTAAACACCGGTTTAGCCCGACGCGACAAAAAATTCCATTTCTGCATCGGTCATAGGAACAAATCCCCAGTTAGCTTCCCAGGCACGATTGTAAACCTTTTTGATTTTTTCCATGTCGTTCCGCAAGGTTTTAGGTGTAACTAAGTTTAGTTTTAACCCGGGGATTTTGTTTTTCACTCGCTCGGCAATTTTGGAGATTTTGTCTAATGGGCACGCTTTAACATCCACGTAATACGCNAACAAGTCACGAGCTTTTTGGAATCCTACGCTTTCGATGAGCTGTGGATAGTAAGGTGGGTTATAAGGCATCATAAACGTAGGAGGGCCGTCAAACCCTTCAATTAACAGACCGCATTCCTCGTTTGTGGAGGGATTCATAGGCCCTAATATATGAATGGCTCCGCGCGCTTGCGCCCATTTAAATGTGGTTTCGAATAACGCACGTGCTATCGAAAAATCATTCACACATNCTAAAAAAACCAAAATAGGCAGCCTTATCATTGTGGAACTTGTTGTAGTTATGGTCAATGATGGCGGCGATTCGGCCAACATCCTGTCCGTCTTTGGTAGCAACCCACATTTCCATTTCCGCATGTTCGAAGAACGGGTTCCGATTTGAGAAAAGTACAAGGCGATCGATTAGCAGCGGTGCTACCCAGTTGGGATCACCCTTGTAAATATGGTAAGCCAACCGATGGAACCGGAGTATGTTGTGGCGACTCCTATCCAGTCGGTTAATTTGCACTGTCATAATCTTGTAGCCTAGCACGAGTGCCGTTGTTGGTAAATACCACGAGCAGAAGGTTTCAAGCGAGTGGATTCGAGCTAAGTCGTGGCTTCGTATAGGGTTAGAAAATCGGGTTTTTGTGGNATAGCCGAGTGTTATTAGTTGCAAGCTTTGTAATTTTCCTGAGATCCAAATTTACAAACCGCAGCAGAAATATCAGCAAAATGGAAATCCATGGGATGCACTCGAGGTGGGTCTAATCGTAAAGTTTGTACTGTGCATACGCGAGCAAATCAGTTCAAAAATGCATGTAGGGGAACTACCTGACCCAACAAGGTTTTGATGGGTGCACGGTCCTGGTAGTTCCATTGGTTAACTAAAGTCGGCGATATTAAGGAAACTGGTTGTGTGAGAGGGTCTACGTAAGTCTCCTGCAAGAAGAAGGCAACTTATTTTGATGGTAGAAATGCGTCGGCTACGAAAAATCGATACGGATTAAATTCTATCAATAGCCAGCACGCGTAAAACTTCTTCCAACGGTGTGGTTCCGCTGATTGCCCGCGCAAGGCCGTTTTGCCAAAGTGTGCGCATGCCGCTATTGATAGCGTATTTTTTCTAATGCGGCTGTAGGTAGCTTTTTGAGCACAGCTTCTCTGAATTCGTCCGTTACCACCAATAGTTCTGAGACTGGGATTCGGCCTTTAAATCCGGAGTTGTTACACAATTCACACCCAAGTCCTTTTTTGAAGGTTGCATATGTTCTGAGATCTTCAGGAACAGCTGCCAGAACGCTTGCATTTGGGAGATACTCGGCTGCGCAGTGCTCACAATTTCGGCGTAAAAGCCGGAGGCCTAATACCCCCAACACGCTGGAAGCCAAAAGAAACGGTTCGATCTCCATATTTATGAGACGGGTAAACGCACCTGTAGCTGTGCCTGCATGTAATGTACTCAGAACCAGGTGACCGGTTAACCCTGCCTGCACCGCGATTGCCGCAGTTTCGGCGTCCCTAATTTCACCAATCATGATCACTTCTGGATCTTGTCTAAGGATGCTTCGAAGGGCTACTGCATATGTAAAACCTTGGGCTGGGTTAAGCTGGGTTTGACTTACCATAGGCAGGTTAAACTCAACTGGATCTTCCACGGTGCTAATACTTACAGCGGTGCCCTCTCGCTCAATAATATGGCAGAGACACGCATACATGGTTGATGTTTTACCAGAACCTGTAGGGCCAGTGAAAAGCAACAGACCGTTTGGGTGTCGCAGAAGTCGTAATAGCCCAGTCAATGTGTCTTCTTCTAAGTGAAGTGCGTTCAGGTCGAATCGCCTGTCTTTAGGGTCGAAAATTCGCACGACTACTTTTTCGCCGCGTGTGGTGGGGAAAATGGAGATTCGCAACTGGACGTTGTCTAGTTCCGGGCCGCAGATGACTGCACCATCTTGAGGTACACCTGCAAGGTGCGTGGCAAGATTGGCCATTACCTTGAATCGCATTGAGATCCTTTTCGAGGAGTTCAAGAGGTAGATATATCAGTTCGTGCAAAACTCCATCCACCCGGGTCCGAACCGCAATGGTGTTTTCCCAAGGTTCGATGTGAAGGTCGCTGGCTCCCATCCGAATCGCGTCCAAAAGTAGGCAATTTACTAGGACGCTGATTTCTGGCCCACCGCTGGCTATCTCAGATTGTAAGTAGCGGGATGTGTAACCTATGTACATGCTTTGTCGATAACAAAACCTATTCGCGAGAATAAAATCAAGTCGCTGATTTATGTAAATTGAGCTTTCCAAATACCAAATGAGGGGTTCGAGGCCGTTGATGCAAAAGGTTTTTCACGGCTGCAATGTTTATTAGAGGAAGTGACGCAGTTACAACCAAATCTGTAGACCTGAGACTTGAGTGGTTGATCGCGTTGGGGCCTGGATGTACTCGCAGACTTACATGGTAGGTCTGTTTGGAGACGGTAGTATTTACAGGGNAATTACACGTTTTGCACAAAGGTGAGGTCTAAAACATCGCGCCCGAGGATCAAATGGCCCCATAATAAGTTGGAGCGGGTGAAGGGAATCGAACCCTCACCTCAGGCTTGGGAAGCCCGCGTTCTACCGTTGAACTACACCCGCTTACAATTTCCTTTTATAGTCGGCCACTGCAATCCTTGCAAGACTCATTTTAGGATGCGATTGTGCCTAATGAATCTTAAATAACCGAAGAGTGGGAAGAAGTGAATGTAAGAACACAAAAAAATGGAGCGAGCGAAGGGATTTGAACCCTCGACATTCACCTTGGCAAGGTGACGCTCTACCAGGCTGAGCTACGCTCGCACCAAAATCTCCTTTTATTTATATCATGTGGCATGGGAAAATCAAGCCCTCCCTTTTTGAAAGCTTGTGAGGATGGTTCTCGGGGTTTATGGTGGGTGAGTACGAGAGGTTTAAATTGAAATTTGGTGGGTGGTCATTCAAGACCACCACACCCTCGATTTCTAGCAAATATTATTGTCGCGTATTTTGAGGGTGTGATTGCAATGGACGCGGTTTATTATAAAGAGCACTTGCAGGAGTGTTGCAGTGAGAGATTTGTTAGAGCAGGGTTGGATAGTCCATCCCAGGCTCACTACGGCACTTGCCGGGTTAATGATTTGGCGGTTGGGTTGAGTGAGAGAAGGAGCCAGAAAGTTTAGTAGTGCTTGGGTGCAGTTTGGAACCGGTGCTTACGCTTCAGTGAGAATCCATTTGCAAACGGCTTTGGTGGGCTGGAACTCGATTTTACAGTTCGGAGGGAAATAAAATTTCTTGGTGTGATGCGGGCCAGGACCGACTGCCACGTCACAAAACAGTTGATAAATTTGACTGTTTGCATAAAAATACATTTCGCTTGGGTAAGGACCTCCGAGCTCGGGTTTATCTGGCAATCGTGCAACTGGATATCAGGTGGAAGAAGGAAAGTGAGTAAGTTTGGGGTGTATCTTTCTGGGTCGGAGAGAACCAGTTTTTGATTAATTCGGGTTGAAGGCGCTTTGCCTTACCCTGTATCACATCTTGAGAGGTATTTTGTATGAGCGCTAATAACAGTTCGGGATCACAAAAACAATCTTGCGAAGGGGTATCTGGAGATTACAGACAGGGGCTTTGGTTTTCTGAGAACGCCTGAGTTTCACTTCAGGCCGAAGCCAACCGATGTGTTTGTGCCGGCCGATGTGATAAGGCGATACGAATTGCGAGAGGGTTGTTACATAGAAGGAACGGTTCAGCCAGGGCGTCGGCCGCAAGACATGTGGCTGAAAGTAGTGGAACGAGTAAATGGGATGTCTGTAGATGAGTACCGGCGTCTCGAACGATTTGAAAACTTGGTCACGGTTGATCCATACCAGAAGTTCAAGCTCGAGACCACGCCGGAGCTGATTGAAACTCGGATAATAGATTTGATTACGCCAATTGGTCGAGGGACTCGTGGTTTGATTGTTTCCCCTCCTCGAAGTGGCAAAAACAACTATATTAAAGCAAATTGCAAATGCTATAACGGCCAATCATCCTGATGTTTACGTGTTGGTGTTGTTGGTTGACGAGCGACCCGAGGAAGTCACCGATTTCCAGCGTTCTGTGCAGGCTGAGGTTGTTGCATCTTCAAAATGACCAAGACATTCAAACGCACGTCCGAATATCTAGATTTACAATGGAGCGGTGCCGTCGGATGGTAGAATGCGGCAAGGATGTAGTGGTATTGATCGACTCCCTTACTCGAATAGCTCGCGCATACAACAATGCTCTTGGGAAAAGTGGGCGGACTATGACCGGCGGGATAGACGCGCGTGCTCTGGAGATCCCGAGAAAGATATTTGCTTCAGCACGGAAGATCGAAGGTGGTGGATCTCTTACCATTATAGCTACTGCGCTTATTGATACGGGGTCTCGTATGGACGAATTGATATTCCAGGAGTTTAAGGGTACAGGGAACATGGAGCTGGTGTTAGATCGAAAACTTGCAGATAAACGGATTTTCCCGGCCATCGACATTCCTAAGAGTGGCACCCGTAAAGAGGAAAAACTATTTCCACCACAGCAGATTGAGGCAGTACGGAAATTGCGTCGGATGCTTGTGGAATTGAATCCCGTGGAGGCGATGGAAACTCTAATTGCGTTGGTACGCAAGTATCGAACAAATGATGAAGTGCTGGCGTATTTGGCGAGAGGATACGTGGCCTAAAAGGGCGTGTTCAACGATAGGGGTTTTCCCCGCGACCTATTTGGGAAGGGGCGAATATAGAGTGATTGCGTTGGAAACTAAAAGGAGCCAAAATTTTTATCGCTTTTGGGGGCGACACTTATAACCATTTAAAACATGCACCCGTTGGCAGGTAAACTGGCAACTAATGATCTGCTAGTTGATATTGCTCGTTTGGAAAAGGCCTATTATGAAAACAAACTGGATCCGTCCAACCCTATACAACTGGTGCGTTTTGGTACCAGTGGTCATAGAGGCACATCAATGGACGGTACATTCACTGAGAGTCACATCCTTGCCATTACCCAGGCAATTTGCGATTACAGGAAAGCGCACAATATAGATGGGCCTCTATATCTTGGGAAGGATACCCATGCATTGTCGAAATTGGCGGAACTTACGGCCCTAGAGGTTTTGGTAGCAAATGAAATAGATGTGTTTGTNCAGGAGGGGGATGGGTTTGTACCGACTCCGGTGATTTCTCGAGCGATCGTTACTCACAATAGGGTAAATGCCAAACATTTAGCCGATGGGATCATAATCACGCCTTCTCACAATCCCCCGGAAGATGGTGGATTTAAGTACAACCCACCACACGGCGGTCCAGCTGATACTCGCACCACTCGGTGGATCCAGGATCGGGCAAACGAGTTATTGAAGNATAGACTCGCGGGGGTTCGGAGGATATCGATACCTGATAAGCATAACCATCCGANAATCCATCCTATCGATTTTCTTTTGTCCTATGTTCGGGAGTTGAGTTCAGTGATAGATGTCCTCAGCATCGCTTCATCTAGGGTACGTATTGGAGTTGATCCTTTAGGAGGTGCATCACTTCGAGTATGGCAGTTGATAGGGGAATACTGGGGGATGGAAGTGGAACTGGTTAATGACCAGATTGATCCGACATTTTCGTTTATTGAGGGTTGACCACGACGGGAAAATCCGGATGGATTGTTCGAGTCCCTATGCAATGGCAGGGCTAACTGAGCTTAGAGACCGATTTGATATTGCTATGGCTAATGATCCGGACGCAGATCGACATGGGATCGTCACGCGTAGCGGTGGACTAATGAACCCCAATCATTTTTTGGCAGTCGCCGTCCACTATTTATTGAATACTAGGCGAGCATGGCTTCCAGCATCTCGGGTGGGCAAAACTGTAGTAAGTAGCAGTTTTATTGATCGTGTTACGGTAGCTTCAGACAAGTTGATTTACGAAGTCCCTGTTGGGTTTAAGTGGTTTGCACATGGATTGTTAGATGGATCTTTATGTTTTGGTGGAGAAGAAAGCGCAGGGGCGAGCTTTTTACAGAAAGATGGTCAGGCGTGGACTACAGATAAAGACGGGATTGTACCAGCGCTTCTGGCGGCGGAGATACTAGCAAAAACAGGGAAAGACCCATTCCAAGTGTACGAGGAGCTTGTGGCAAAATTAGGTCGAGCGTGGTATAAACGGATCGACCTACCTGCTTCTGAGCGCGAAAAGAATGCCATCGCGAATTTGAAGCCTGCCCAAGTACCGGAAACTCATTTGGCGGGGGATCCAATAATAGCCAAGCTTACTAATGCACCAGGTAACGGAGAACCTATTGGAGGAATCAAAGTTATTACGGAACGCGGGTGGTTTGCCATCCGACCTTCTGGCACGGAAGCCATTTGTAAGCTTTACGCAGAAAGTTTCGTCAGTGAAGCGCATTTGGATCAAATAATAGCAGAGGCGAGGTTATTGTTAATGACAGTGGGTGGCTAAAGCCATAGAACGGCCATAAGTAGGTGTTTGACTTATTGGGATTGAGTGCGCTAGTTTGATTTTATAAGTTTGGGGACAGGGTGAAAAGGGGGAAGGGTATTTAGAAGCTGGAACATAAAAGATATAAGTTGCGACTGTAAAATGAAGGCGCGAATTTTGGTAGTTGACGACCAAAAAGACTTGCGAGGGCAAATTGTAATGGCCTTGAGCGATCCTCGGTTAACGTCGGAAGAATACGAGGTCCTCCAGGCTGGAGATGTTTCAGAAGTAAAGCAACTCCTAAACGGTCCGGAGGTGGATGTTGTTCTATTGGATCTAATTCTGCCCGGAGGTGATGGGTTTGAGGTCCTTTCTACGATTAAAAAGAAGTGGCCTGATACGGAGGTAATACTGATGACCGGTCAATTAGATGGAGAGGACAAAATCGCTGCCGCAGTGGAAGCTGTCAAGCGCGGGGCGTTTCATTTTCTTAGTAAACCATTTGCGTGGGCAAACCTGATTGTTACTGTGCAGCGGGCACTTGAGCATAAAAGGGCTAAAGAGGAACGGCGCACACTTCGTGAGGAGTTGGTCGCTTCTGGTGGAATCAGGCCAGTGTTTAAGAGTGCCGCCATGCGAGCTGTGATAGCGATGGTTGAAAAAATAGCAAGTAGCGAAGTTTCTGTATTCATAACGGGCGAGACTGGGACAGGTAAAGAAGTAATCTGTAATGCTTTGCATGCACTGACGTCCACGCGCAAAAGGACCACTTATAAAAGTAAAATTGTGCAGCGCTCCCAAGGGAACTAATTGAGAGTGAACTGTTTGGCTCGGTTAAAGGGGCTTACACAGGGGCCCATCAAGATCGAATCGGACTGTTTCGCCAGGCGGAAGGTGGAACGTTGTTGCTGGACGAAATCACTGAAATGCCGGTGGATACGCAAAGCAAGTTACTGCGCGTGCTCCAAGATAAGGAAGTCAGACCTGTAGGTGGTCAAACGTACTATAAAATCAATTGTCGAATAGTTGCTACCAGCAATCGGAACATCCAGGACGCAATCAGCGGTGGGAAATTGCGGGAAGATCTCTACCATCGAATCAGCCAATTTACAATTCATTTACCTCCATTGCGGGAGCGGCGTGAAGATATCGAGCCTTTAGCCGAAGCGTTTTTGAAATTCTTTGCAGCAATGGCTGGTAAAAACATCACTGGATTTACCCCACGGGCCATGGAACGTTTGATCAATTACGATTGGCCTGGCAACGTACGACAGTTGCAGAACGAGGTCCAGAGAGCTGTGTTACTTTGTGAAGGAACCGAAATAGATGTGAATGATCTTTCGATACCAGCGGTTTCAGAGGGTGGTCAGGCCCAACCGCAGCTTTCCCTTTTGGAAACGATGGAACGAAATGCAATTATCCAAGTATTAAAGGAGACAGGGGGTAATAAACTTGAAGCCGCTAGGCGATTGGGAATAGGACGGCAGACCCTTTATAACAAAATCAAAGCTTACGGCATTAAGATATAGGTGCTGTTCTCCGAGTTAAGCCCGCACCGGTCCACTACATGTCCCCAAATATGTGGTTAGTTGATACACACGCGCATCTTGATGATCCAGTTTTTTCACCTGACTTGGAACAAGTAATAGCTCGTGCTACAGAAACCAGCGTTACTAAGATTATAACTGTAGGTGTAAATCTGGAGAGTAGCCGTGCCGCTATCGCTTTGGCTGAAAGGTACGCCGGTGTTTTTGCTGTGGTAGGGTGGCACCCTACAGATGCGTTAAATGCCCCAGCCAACTTTTCTGGTCTACTAAGGCAGCTTTGCAATCATCCGCGAGTGGTCGGGATAGGAGAGACCGGATTGGATTATCATCGCTTGCTTCAGTCCAAAGGAAGTGGATCGATGGATGTTTCCACCTATATTCGTCGACAGAAAGAACTTTTCGTCCAACACTTGGAAATCGCTGCAGAAAAGGGACTGAGTGTCATTATCCACCAACGGGATGCATTTGACGATACAATCCACATTATTTCGGAGTACAAGGGCAAGATAAAAATGGTGTTCCACTGTTTTGGAGGTGATTATTCTCAGGCGAAGAAGCTCTTGGACATGGGGGTAAAGCTAAGCTTTACAGGAATCGTTACGTTTAAAAACGCATTTACCCTTAGAGAAACGCTGCGAAAAATTCCCTTGGAGTCCATTATGTTGGAAACGGATGCTCCTTATTTGGCGCCTGAACCTTTCCGTGGTAAGCGATGTGAACCTGCTTATTTAGTGCACACAGCTAAGAGGGTTGCCGAGGTACTTGGAGTGCCTCTGGATGTGATTGCAAACCGGACAACGGAAACCGCTTTGGAATTCTTTGAGAAGATTGGTCAGCAGTGCGTTACCAAACCCAAGTATTAGAAACTGCAGGCTTTGCATCAATGTCACATTGCCAGAAAGTATTTAGAAGCGCGGAAGTTGATCTACAGGTTTGTTCTATTGCTGGGGTGATTGTAAAATCCTTGCTGAATGCAACCCTATGGTACAGTTAGTTTGGGCTTGCCCTCGACACAGTTGCCTAACCTCACACCTTTGAATTTAGAGATCAAACACTGAAGGCAATTTGCATTTCGGGTGGGCTGTGAACAACCTGTGGTTATTGTGGGTCGTTTTTGATCGGAATGTGGTACCCACGCGGCCAAACGCATTGATCTTTTACCCTTCAAGTGAAAAGGGACTCTTAGTACCAGACAGATCTGTGTCACGTGTGTAAAATTGTGGCGGGTGGCGGACATTCAAAAAATTAAGACTGGATGAACTGGGACCTGAGGATTGCCGAAAAGGCTTGCTGTTGTAGTGAATTTGACTTTCGGATTTCTTCTTCGTCATATTAGCTGGATGCTAGGGGGAGGCGAAATTACTATCTGTTTGTGCTGCACAGTAAAAGGTTCAGTTTCAGAGGATGTAAAAAGCGCTGTGGCTTCAGGATATTCGTTTGTAGTGCAATTTGCGTAAGTCCGNGGGACAACATAGAAGCGTTTTTCGCCAGGAAGGAGAGTGGTGGCATCGATGGTATCCTGGACGTTGACATTGGTTGCAGGTTAACTCGATGATTCGAGATGGGTAAGAAAATTTTTTAGGGATTGAGTAGCTGGCACTATAAGCGGATGTGGTAATAAGGGTCTGAGTCGGGCCCCCGTCCAGGTACCAAGGCGATACAGTGTACCAAAAAAGAAAGCGGGGTGGGTGAACCCAGGACCGCCGATAAGTTCAATCCCACGCCGGACATTTTCGAGTAACCAAGCTGGGAATAAGACGTGGATGGGGTTGCGCTCGGCTTGCGAATGATGCGCAGCGATTGCGGTCATTATAAGGGATGCTACTTCAGGGGTTGTTTCAACAAGCAAATTAGGCTTCTTCATTGGGTGCCAGTACTCCGTTTCTACAACTTTTTGGGCGCGACGCTGGGAAAGTTTTAGAGCGTCAGTCACCAATATGTGCGTAGCGATATGTGCCGGATGCCAGTCTTGGCGGTGTGGAAAGCAGATTAATGCTGGGTTTGCCTGGGTAATGATTTCGGCAGCCTTTTCTGTAATGCTCCTCCAGAGCCTCGGACTGGATTTGCGCAGATTTGGCTCGAGCTTAGTCCCATGTGGACACGGTAAGGGTTCAAGTGCCACAAAGCCCAAAATGTTGCACGCGGCTTGGAATTCTCGCCAGCGTTTCCCTCGCAGCGAGGGATCGCTGCCGAGAGTTACAGGAACGGCAAACGTCGTGAAGCCAGCTTCACGGATTAGCCGGAGGGCCAATGTGGCACATATAGATTCATCATCCGGGTGGGGTGCGAAAATTAATAATGCTGGTTTATTGGAACTGATGCAAAGGCATGGCTTCCGTTTCTTGGGATGTGGCACTTTAATGTTGCGAAAAGCCATTATTTGGGCCTGTATCTTCAGAATAAACTGCAGAAATTGTTCGTGCATGCCCGGAGTGTGTGGAATCTTAACCCCTGTTGCAACTCGTAGTGTAACACAGCGCCCCCTACGTGTCTGGGTGCAGAGCAAACGCTTTTGGCTGTGGATGCTCTTGAAAACACACACAAGTTCGCCCTGTAGACTTGGAGAATTTTATTTGTTCCATCTGTTACTTGCGTTGGTTTGTGGGCAACACAAAGCTCAGTGCATGCTTCCAAGTAACCCGCATACTTTCTGCAAAAAGGATACTAACTTAGGGCAATGGTACCTTAGTTGCGGCAGAAGTTGTGGTTCTCGAAGAAGCCTGGAGCTATCGACTTTAACAGTGGCGGTGGAATAGAGTCAGAATAAGTGATTTAAGGGTTGGAAATACTAGAACATGAAAGTTCTGGGCTTGGCATGCTGCAACGCCTAAACACGGAGGATAAGGTTAGTGTCTTTTAACTTTGCTTGCGAAAATCTTTAATACAAAATGTCCATTATGCTTGACATATATGACGGAAATGACCACATATCAGGCTGAACCGTTGGCACCTTGGTGAATTTATAATGCAACCGTACCCAAAAAACCCCGTACTTAAAAATGACTTGCTGCCCGTCGAGTTCGTACTGCATCCATCCTGGTGGTACAAACACGCCGGGATTGAGTTCGACCAGGACTTCTTCTTCCACCCAATTAAACGGGTCGAAGCAGAACGACGAATGGAGCAAGTGCTATTTGAGCGCTTCGGTCGATACGGGTTTGGACAGGATCATAACCGAGACCTGCCCATAATTGGTGCTATACATAACGCAGCGGGGTTTTTTGTGTCCGAGATCCTGGGTTGTGAAGTGCGGTATCGAGTGGATGCAGCCCCTGAGGTTGTACCGGCTGGGTTCCCGCGATTGAATATCGACGTTGACCGGCCATTTCACAGCCGTGCAATGCAGCGTCTTGTGGCCTTGCAGGACAACCTCAAGAGACGTTTTGGTTTTCTACTGGGTGACATCAATTGGGGTGGAGTATTGAACATTGCAATAGATTTGCGGGGCCAGGATGTCTTTCTGGACATGATTGATGAACCTGAGCGGACCAAAGCCGAGCTTAAAAAGATTGCTACGGTGATTGAACGGTTTGTAACAGGGATTGAGGCTGAGACTGGAACGAGCTCAATCTCGGTCAATCGAACTGTTAGGCTTATTCGACCTGCGGTTTTCCTCCATTCTGAATGCTCTCATACAATGATTTCAGTTCAACATTACGAAGAGTTTATCCTGCCAATTGATATTGAATGGTCGCTACGCCATCGCCCATTTGGCATACACCATTGTGGGCGTGATGCACATCGGTTTGCAGCCTCCTACGCCAAGATTCCACACCTGGATTTCCTTGATGTAGGTTGGGGAAGCGATGTGTCCATACTTCGGCAATATTTACCGACTACCTTCTTAAATTTGCGGCTTGATTCAGTAAGTATGTCACAGTGGACTCCAGAAGAAATTCGGGGCACAGTTCGACGATTGGTTTATGCTTCAGGGAACCCATGGCTAACTGGTATTTGTTGTATCAACATGGACCATACAGTTACGGATGAGCAGATTTGCGCGATGCTTGATGCTGTTGTGGAACTGCGCCAGGAATACAAGGCTATGTTGGTCTCTAAACAGGGGTGGACTGGATAAAACAGGTTTATCTGATAGCCGCTGCCTTTGCTGTGAAGATAAACATATGAGCAGGACGCAGTTTAATTACAGGGAAGCAGATCCGATGGCAATGCCGGTGGACCCGGTCGACCCAGAGAAATTTGATTTTGATCGATTTGAAACTTTTGTAACGGACGCAGAACGTAGGTATGCAGAGTTTTTGTCCAAACCCTCTGGTGTGGCTGTTTGGCAACGTGTGCGTGTAGGGGAAGTGTTTAGAGATGGATGCCGCGACATGAAATTGTCATTGCGTCTGCAACTTGGGGGACTTACGAGGGCAATGAACTACTTAACCGATGCACCTCCGTATTTGGAGCCGTGGTATGGGATTGGAACTACAGCGGGGGCTTTTGGTGCAGTGTATGAGTGGTTGCCTGGCCAATCTCCAGTCGTGAAACCTTTGTGGCGTACTTTGGACGATATTCAGCATCTAGTAGTACGTGCCTTACAGGAAACCCCCATTTTGCGGTACACGTTGGAGACGATTGAATATTTTCTGGAGCAAAACGCGCGGGCGGATCCCAATCTCTTGGTGCGATATCCAGTCGCCCATCAATGCAATAGGTGGATTAGTTGAGATTACAGAGTTTTTCGTTGCGTTGTACGAGCAACCTGATCGGGCTAAGGAGATTTTGTCGGTGTTGGCAGATGAAATCATTAGATTTACGAAAATCCAGACGGGTTTGATAGGTGCGGCGTTGGCGCGGCCAGGGCATGGTTTTGCAAGTGCGCGGGTTGGGAAAGGGGTTGGGCTGAGCACTGACAATTTGGTTATGATTTCACCCCGAATGTATCTGGAGTTTTGTGCAGCAGATACGGCGCGAATTGGCCGGGAGTTCGGTGGCGTGGCGATTCATTCGTGTGGCAATTGGGGACGTTGGCTATCCGCAGTAAAGCAAATTCCGGGGTTAATTATGGTTGATGGCGCGTTCAGCTATAAGACCGATCCCAATCCGTGCGTTTGTGAAGAATTTAGAGATGCTTTAACTGGTACCGGGATCATATTGCAGGCACGGATTGTTGGGGAACCCCAGGTAGTGCTGGCGCATGTGAAGCGATTATGGCGGCCGGGAATGAAACTAATTGTTGTAACACATGTGCAAGAACCTGAAGCCCAGCACCGTCTTTATAATGCTATCCATGAGCTTTGTCAGTAATTGGTAAATGTGGGGTTGCGGGTCATTGTGAGCGCGGTAAGGTGAGAGTGGTACAAACTAGGTTTAGTTCTCGTGAGCAATACGGTTGTTAATGTTCCCCCGGGGAAGAAAGGATAGCGGTGTAGTTTTGCATTCTTTTGCTTACATCCTTGCTTGACTTGAAGATGGGTGGGGGACACGCTCTGGAGGTCCATGTCAGAGCGCACTAAGAAAAGGCATAAGAGTGACAAACCCAAGGTAATGATTTTGGGTGTGGGCGCGTTTGCGCATGCAGTTGGCCAAATATTAAAGGACGGCGGTGCAGAAGTATACACGTATTTGACGAGGAATTATGGGCATTACCCACCCTCATTGGTAGGGCCTACCTATATGGCCTCTTCGCATCCAGATCTGATGCAACTTATTGATACCTTAGATGTGGATCTTGTTGTGCCGCAATCGATTGATTGGGCGCAAGCGCCGTGGGCAGAATCATTAGTCCGTTCTAAGGTCCTAGTTTTGAGTCCAGTGGGAAAAGCAATGTTGATTGAACGTGAACGCGATTTTGCTCGTCGGTTATGTGCACAGTATAAAATTCCGTTCCCCCGCTCGTACGTGGCCTCGAATCGCTTGGAAGCCGAAAGGATACTTCTGCAACATCCGAAGCCGTTTGTGATAAAGAATCCTTTATGCTCTCCTTCTAGCCCTATTCATACAATACTTTGTGAGACTGTGGAAGACACGCGTGCTTGGTTAAAGGTAGTGAACTACGCAGAAGGTGTGTTTTTGCAGGAGTATGGTTGGACGGGTCGGAGGCGGGACACATTGTGTTTGTCAGTGGTGGGGAAATTTACTCGATCGTGACAAACCAAGAATATAAACGGGCGTTTGATGGCAACATGGGGATTGTGGCTGGAGCTCCCTTGGGAGGGTTGGTTGAGTTGGATCCTGAAGACAAGTACGGGTTGGCTCGTGAACTTATTCTGCCGTTACGCCCGTGGCTGAGAGAAGTGAACTATCACGGACCCCTTCAAGTTACCGCTATAAAAAAGAACGATCGCTGGTATGTAATAGAGTACAACGTCAGAATAGGGATTACTTCTGGGCCTATGTTACTGCGGATGTTGAAGAACCCGGTGGAAACCCTTCTACGGGTCGCTCAAAACAAGAAGCTTGATCTGCAATTCCGGGAAGGATTCCGGTTCGGATGTTCGGTGACATTGGCTGGGTATGGGTATCCTTACGTGCAGTTGCGGCCTCCGATTTTACCGCTGGAAATAAAAGGTAAGTTAGATTGTGATGTTTGGTT
>Ga0065718_1005136_pt1 | contig 18110 bp, 16 predicted proteins | sample GBSCel77sediment_2_FD_59105 | JGI IMG/M metagenome (GOLD analysis project Ga0065718, IMG submission 59105) | Hot spring sediment microbial communities from Great Boiling Spring, Nevada - cellulolytic enrichment CS 77C v3 (version 3) | ecosystem: Environmental > Aquatic > Thermal springs > Hot...
TTTCAGGTATCCTCCTCCTCCCACCAACTGTTCTAACGCATCTAATCTTCCCCTGTTTATCCCATTGTTGAATAGTCCATGTCGTAACTCCGAGAAGCTTCTTAGCTTCTTTAAGCGTGTACACCCTCTCGCGCGCGCCGCGGCATTTTAATTACATCCACGGTTTAGAGATGCTTCCTAATGAATAAGGCTTCCGCTCTTCAGCTCTTTACCGCCGATCTGAAGTCCTGCCAACTTAAATTAGGGATGCAAGAATGAAGTCATGTAAATGGTTCAGATTGGAGCAACCTCAAACCCAAAATAAACCACAAATTAATACCTGGTAGCTTAGACCAGAAAGCCGAGAATTTAAACCAAACTTTTGTAGTTGAGTGCAGGGGGTGGGATTTGAACCCACGAACCCCTTCGGGACGGGATCTTGAGTCCCGCGCATCTAGCCCCTACAGGCTTAGGGCAGGTTTGACCATGCTCTGCCACCCCTGCACCATTAGGCAAAGCTCATGTTTTTAGCCTTTCAGCATACAATTACTATAGCGTTTTAAGCGTCTTGGCTGCTTTATGTTAGACTCTTTCAAAACCTTCTTATTAATTTTGTTTGTGCAAAATTTGATGGGCTCACTCTAGAATTATGGGTTTTCTATGCCGATTCAAAGCGGTTTCCCATGATCTTAGATAAAAAAGTTTATTAATAAGCTGTGTAGTCTTAGGCTTTAGCTCTGCAGTCTTGGAGACTTTTTTAATCGGATGATCCGAAAAATTGGGGGAAATTGAAGGTTTGAAGCAAATAGAGAGGCGGAATCTCCTTTCCAGCTTGGTTAGAAATAATAATAGTTGTAGGTGGATCTGGTTTGGCTGAACTCTCAAAAGAGGATGTTAACGCTTTGCTCAAATCCTTCTTCACGGAGAAGGGCCTAGTTCGACAGCATCTTGACTCATACAACGAGTTCATAGACCATGGTTTACAGGAAATCATAGACGAGGTTGGAGAAATTCCAATAGAAGTTCCAGAACTTCCATACAAGATCAAGCTTGGACAAGTTTGGATAATTGACCCTCAGACGAGGATAAGCGGCCCATACACAACCGAGGTTGATGGAACAAAGCATGAAATATACCCAATGGAGGCTAGACTCCGAAATTTGACATATGCCGTGCCAGTGGCCCTTGAAATGACGCCCATCGTAGATGGAAAGGAACAGGACACGGAGCTCGTCTACATAGGCAACATACCAGTCATGCTGAAATCAAAGCTGTGTTTCCTCTCGCAGCTATCAAGGGAGGAGCTTATAGCCTGTGGGGAGGACCCGGACGACCCGGGCGGATACTTCATCATCAACGGCTCTGAAAGAGTTATAGTGGCCATGGAAGACCTAGCGCCAAACAGGATCATCGTAGACATAGACGAGAAGGGAACAAACCCGGTTTATGTAGCCAGAGTCTTCTCCTCAACGGTTGGCTTCAGGGCGAGAATAGAGTTAAAGCTGAAGCCAGACGGAGCGCTATACGTATCAGTGCCAGGCGTACCCACGGAAGTTCCATTTGTCGTTGTTATGCGCGCCCTAGGCATGGAATCAGACAAGGAGATCGCCGAGGCCGTTTCCCTTGACGAGGAAATTCAAGCAGAATTGGAGCCCTCCTTTGAAAAGGCCGCTGGGGTTGACACGGTAAGGGAGGCTATACTTTTCATCGGAAACCGAATAGCCCATGGCCAAGTTGAGGAATACCGCATACAAAAGGCCGAAAACGCCCTTGACAAGAACTTCTTACCCCACCTGGGCAGGACAAGCCACAGCCGAAGGGATAAGGCCATATTCCTCGGCGAAATGGCCTGCAGGATTATCGAGCTTAAGCTTGGAAAGAGAAAGATGGATGATAAGGATCACTTCAAAAACAAGCGTTTAAGGCTTGCCGGCCCCCTGCTGGCAGACCTGTTTCGTGTAGCCTTCAGAAACCTTGTCCGGGACATTAAATACCAGCTTGAAAGGATAGGGGTCAAGGGTCCAATAATAAATGTTTCAGCCGCCGTGCGTCCCGGAATAATTACGGAAAGGCTTCAGCATGCCCTGGCCACTGGAAACTGGGGAAGGGGAAGAGTTGGCATAACCCAGCTTCTCGACAGGACCAATTATCTTTCAACGTTAAGCCATCTCCGGAGACTCCAGTCGCCACTAAGCAGAAGTCAACCCAACTTTGAGGCAAGGGACCTCCATCCAACCCATTGGGGACGCTTATGTCCAAACGAAACCCCTGAAGGCTCAAACTGCGGCCTTGTTAAAAATCTGGCTTTATCCGCATGCATCTCCATGGCGATTAACCCTGAAAGGATTAAGCAGATACTTTATAACATGGGCGTAGTCCCGGTTTATGAGGCTAATGAAACCATCAAGAAGTATGGCGCCAAAGTTTTTATTGACGGAACCCTAATTGGATACTGCACTGAACCAGAAAGAATTACTGAAGAGTTCAGGCAGAGACGCAGAAGGGGAGAAATTTCCATAGAAGTGAACATTGCACATTACTCGAAGGTTCACGGGGAAAGAGATGAAATTTACGTAAACTGCGACGAGGGGAGGGTTAGACGCCCCCTAATAATTGTTGAGAACGGTGTTCCTAAACTTAAACGCGAACATGTAGATAAAATTGTTAGCGGAGAATGGACATGGGAGGACCTTGTAAAACAGGGCATCATAGAATACCTGGACGCTGAGGAGGAGGAAAACGCTTACGTCGCCATAAGCCTTGAAGACCTAACCCCGGAGCACACCCATTTGGAAATTGCAACCCACACGATTCTTGGAATCTGCGCCTCAACTATTCCATATGCAGAGCATAACCAGTCACCACGCAACTCCTATCAGGCAGCAATGGCCAAGCAGGCCCTCGGAGTTTTCGCCACAAACTTCCTCTTACGCGTGGACTCAAGGGCACACCTGCTCCATTATCCACAGGTGCCCCTCGTTGAAACGGCGTTGATGGAAACGATAGGCTACAAGCTTAGGCCATCCGGACAGAACTGCATAGTGGCCGTTCTATCCTATGAAGGCTACAACATGGAAGACGCCTTGATATTTAACAAAGCCTCCATTGAAAGGGGGCTAGCCCGCTCAACCTTCTATAGGATATATGAGGCTGAATGCCGCCAATACATGGGCGGACTTAAGGATAAATTCGTGATCCCGGAGCCTGGAACTCGAGGATTCAGGGGAGAGCAATATTACAGGCTTTTGGAGCCCGATGGCATTGTAAGGCTGGAGGCCCAAGTTTCCGGAGGAGACGTGCTTGTCGGAAGGGTTAGCCCTCCACGATTCCTTGAGGAATACAAGGAGTTTGAAGTTAAAGGACCCTCGGAACGCGACACATCTGTGGACATGCGCCCATCAGAAACAGGAATCGTTGACGCCGTCTTCCTCACGGAGTCCGGTGAGGGAAGCAAAAATGTTAAAGTCAGAGTGAGGGACCAGAGAATACCTGAACTCGGCGATAAATTCGCGTCCCGGCACGGCCAGAAGGGGGTCATCGGATTAATTGTACCACAGGAGGACATGCCATTCACGGAGGACGGAATAGTGCCGGATATAATAGTAAACCCGCACGCCATACCGTCAAGAATGACCATTGGACAGTTCATTGAATCCATAGCTGGAAAAGTCGCCGCCCTAAGGGGGAGATCCGTTGATGGAACACCATTCTCAAATGAAAGCCCAGAGGAACTTAAGAAGGCATTAATAGATCTTGGCTTTAGCTATACAGGAAGAGAAGTTTTCTATAATGGCATAACAGGCGAGAAGTTCGTTGCAGATATTTTTGTGGGAATAGTATACTATCAGAAGTTGCACCACATGGTTGCGGATAAGATGCATGCAAGGGCAAGGGGCCAGGTGCAAATGCTCACGAGACAGCCAACAGAGGGAAGAGCCAGGGGTGGAGGATTAAGATTCGGCGAAATGGAAAGGGACTGTCTAATAGGACATGGAGCCGCCATGCTTCTCCATGATAGGCTCCTAGAGGAGTCCGACAAGTATACGTTATATGTGTGCAAGAACTGCGGTTTCATAGCCTATTATGACATGAAACAGAGAAAGTACGTTTGTAGGCTATGTGAGGACAAGGCTAAAATAAGCCCAGTCATAGTTTCATACGCCTTCAAGCTTCTCTTACAGGAGATGACAAGCCTCTGTATTGCGCCAAGATTAAAGCTTAAGGAGAGGGCTTAAAATGGCAGTTGAGGAGGTTACCCACGAAGTAATAAGTGAAATCCAGTTTGGACTGCTTTCACCCCAGGAAATCCGCAAACTTTCAGTGGTTGAAGTTCAGACGCCGGACACCTATGACGAGGATGGGGCTCCCATACCCTCTGGGCTGATGGATGGAAGACTTGGAACCCTTGAGCCTGGACAGAGATGTAAAACATGCGGCAACACTGCGGCCAGATGCCCTGGGCATTTCGGCCACATTGAACTTGCAGTTCCAGTAATCCACGTTGAATTCGCGAAGATAATACATGACCTTTTAAGGGTTACTTGTAGGAACTGTGGGAGAATCCTGCTCTCAGAGGACGCTATAAAGAAGCTGCGGACTAGGATGGAGAGAACCCGACAAATCCTTGGAACCGTGCCGGATGAAATCTTCAGAAGGGTTATCCAAGAAATTAAGGCCAAAAGTTGTCCCCACTGCAACGCTCCCCAATACAAGATAATCTTCGAGAAGCCAACAAAGTTCAGCGAGGAAATTCCTGAAAGTGGCTCCCAGCCCCTGACGCCAAGCATGGTCAGGGAGAGGCTTGAACGTATACCTGACGACGACCTGAGGCTCTTAGGGTTTAATCCAGAAGTCGCCCGGCCTGAATGGATGGTTTTGCAGGTTTTACCCGTTCCTCCACTTTACGTGCGTCCCTCCATAACTTTAGAGTCAGGCATACGCTCCGAGGACGACTTAACCCACAAGCTTGTTGATATAATCCGCATAAACCAGAGGCTAAAGGAGAACATGGATGCTGGAGCCCCAACCCTCATAATTCAAGACCTTTCAGAGCTTCTCCAATACCATGTAACCACATACTTTAACAATGAGGCTTCAGGAATTCCGCCGGCGAGGCACCGTTCAGGAAGGGCCCTAAAGACGCTTTCCCAAAGGTTGAAGGGGAAAGAAGGGCGATTTAGGAGCAATCTTTCGGGAAAGAGGGTTGACTTCTCAGCTCGTACGGTAATATCTCCAGATCCAAGCCTCGACATAAATGAGGTTGGAGTTCCACTGGACATTGCGATGAGATTAACTGTGCCGGAAAAAGTTACTCCATGGAATATTGAGGAGCTGAAGAAGCTAGTAATAAACGGTCCTGAAAAATACCCGGGAGCCGTCTATGTTATTCGCCCAGATGGCAGGCGTATAAGGCTGGAGTTTGTAACCGACAGGGAAAAAATCGCTGAGGCTTTAGAGCCCGGATTCATCGTTGAGAGACACCTCAGAGACGGGGACATAGCCATCTTTAACCGCCAGCCATCCCTCCACAGAATGTCCATAATGGCCCATTATGTACGAGTATTACCCTATAAGACCTTCCGCCTTCACCTCTGCGTATGTCCGCCATACAACGCCGACTTTGATGGGGACGAAATGAACCTACATATACCGCAAAGCGAGGAGGCTCAGGCGGAAGCACGTTTGCTCATGCAGGTGCAAGACCAGATTTTGTCTCCTAGGTTTGGAGGACCAATAATAGGAGCCATTAGGGACTACATAACGGCGGCGTACCTCTTCACAAGAAAATCAAATTACCTCACAAAGGATGAGGTTTGCAGGCTCCTAGCAGCAGCAGGATATGATGGCCCCCTCCCAGAGCCGGCCGTGAAGGAGCCCCAGCCCCTCTGGACTGGTAAGCAGATTTTCAGCCTATTTCTTCCAAAGGACATGAACTATGTTTTGAAGGCTAACATCTGTCGGGGCTGCGCTCAATGCCTCAAGGAGGAATGCCCCTATGACGCCTACACCGTCGTCAAGAACGGGCAGCTGGTATGCGGCGTCATCGATAGAAAAGCAATAGGCGCAGAGCAATCTGAAAGCCTCCTCCACAGGATAATCAAGGATTACGGAACAGCCGCTGGAGCTGAATTCTTAAACAAAGTCACGAGGATGCTTAAGCTTTTCATAACCCTAAGGGGCTTCTCATACTCTTACGAGGAGCTTAAGCTTTCTCAAGAGGCAGAAAACAAAATTAAGAAGGTTATGGAAAGGGCGGAGAAAAGGATAGAGGAGCTCATAGAAAGCTATCGTAACGGCACACTGGCTCCCCTCCCTGGGCAAACCCTTGAAGACACCTTTGAAATTTACGTTATGAACGAATTGGCCAAAGCGAGAGATGACGCTGGAAAGATAGCTGACGAGGACTTCACGCTGGAAAACTCTGGAATAATAATGACCCGCACGGGCGCTAGGGGCTCAAGCCTTAACATTGGACAAATGAGCGCATGTGTAGGCCAGCAGTCGGTGCGTGGAAAGCGAATCATGAGGGGCTATTTAGGCCGGGCCCTACCCCACTTTAAGCCCGGAGACCCAACGCCGAAGGCAAGGGGGTTTGTGTACTCCTCATATCATAAGGGATTAGACGCCATTGAATTCTTCTTCCACGCCATGGGTGGAAGGGAGGGCCTTGTAGACACGGCTGTTAGAACTCAGCAAAGCGGCTACATGCAGAGACGCCTCATAAACGCCCTTGAGCATCTGCGCCTGGAATATGACGGAACCGTCAGAAACTCGGTGGGAGATATAATTCAATTCAGATATGGAGAAGACGGCGTCGACCCCGCCAAAAGCGACCATGGAAAGGCTGTTAATGTAAGCCGCCTAATTGAGCAGGTGAGAATCGGAATCGAGGGCGGAGAGCCAGCCTCCGAGGAATTTATTGAAAAGAAGCTTAGACAGGTGAAGGATCAGTTGACACCGCTCCTCATAGATGAGCTGAGGCGAGGGTTAGCTGAGACCAAGCTCACCAAGGAAGGCATTGAAAAAGTGATAGAGCTAACCGTGGAAAACTACAAGAAGGCCTTAATGGAGCCCGGAGAGGCTGTGGGAATAGTCTCCGCCCAGTCCATAGGAGAGCCCGGAACACAAATGACCCTTAGAACCTTCCACTATGCGGGAGTCAGGGAGCAAAACGTAACCCTCGGATTGCCAAGGCTTATAGAGATTGTTGACGCTAGAAGGGTTCCATCCACGCCGATAATGGTGATATACCTAGATGAAAAGCATAGGAAAAGCCGAGAAAACGCCGTAAAGGTAGCCCGGAAGCTTGTCTATACAACCCTCGAGGACCTCGCTCAGGCAATATATCAGGATCCAGTACGCGGAGAAATAGTTGTGGAGCTTAACAAAACCATGATGATGGACAGGGAGGTAACAATGGAGGACCTTAAGGAAAGGGTGAAAATAGCCAACTGCACAGTGAGATTCGATGAAAACAGGGTTTACATTAAACCCAAAAAGATCGAAGCCTTAAAGAAGCTGCTTAACAAGATTTCATCCCTCTACATTAAGGGAATCCCAGGCATAAAACGGGTTCTAGTCACCGAGGAGCACGGCGAGTGGGTTATAAGAACAGACGGTTCAAACCTTCCAAAGGTCCTGGAGGTTCCGGGCGTCGACGCCACCAGAACAACGACCAACAACATCCATGAAATAGCAAAGACCTTAGGCATAGAAGCCGCCAGAAATGCTTTAATACATGAGGCTAAAAGCGTTCTGGAGGAGCAAGGCCTAGACGTTGACATACGCCATGTGATGCTGGTGGCTGATGTGATGACCGCGACTGGGGAGATCCAGCAAATCGGAAGGCACGGAGTTAGCGGTAAAAAGGCAAGCGTCTTGGCTAGGGCGGCCTTTGAAATAACGGTTCCAAACCTTGTAGAGGCAGCCATTAGAGGAGAAAGCGACCCGCTGAAGGGTGTTACCGAAAATGTTATCGTAGGACAATCAATACCCGTGGGCACGGGACTCGTGGAGCTATACATGTCAACATTAGACATGAAGGAGGGAAGCGAATAATGGACTTGGATAAATCTATAGGAGCAGCTGTGAAGACTGGTAAAGTTTTATTTGGAGCAAACTCTGCTATACAGAGCGCAAAAATGGGGAAAGCCAAGATGATAGTAATAGCCTCGAACTGTCCCCAAAAAATCCGCGAAGACCTAGAATACTATTGTAAGCTTTCAAACATCCCCCTCCTAGTTTATAAGGGAACATCATTCGACCTTGGCGCAGCCTGCGGAAAACCATTTATCGTTTCAGCGTTGACAATAAGAGAGCCGGGCACATCGGATATCCTGAAATTTGTAGAGACAGGGGAGAGTAAAGAATCCTACGAGGGACCTGAATGAGCGGCGGGATAAAGCTCACAGATACAGAGATGAAGTACATTGCCCTGTTTGAAAGCGTAAGCGATGCGGATATAAAAGACTGTATAGTGGATGAGGAGCAGGGACGGGTAATCTTCGTGGTTAAGGAGGGCGACCTGGGACTAGCCATAGGTAAAGGTGGAAGAAACATCAAGCTTTTGGAGAAGATTACAGGCAAGAAGCTTGAAGTTATAGAATACTCGGAAGACCCGGTGAAATTCATCAAAAACGCATTGAAACCAGCTGAAGTCAAAGAGGTCAGAATAACCGAAAGGGCTGACGGGAAAACCCTGGCCGTCGTCATGGTTGATCCGAGATTTAAGGGCATCGCCATAGGCAAGAACGGGAGAAACGCTGAACGTCTCCGCTTTTTGGCAAAAAGATACTTCCAAATTCAAAATGTGAGCATAGTTTAAATTTTCGCCTTAACTATTCAACCTTATTTGGGCTTTTAGATTCTGACTCAGCGCCTAAAAGAAGCGCCATTAAGGCTTTTAAATCAACTTCGGCTCGGGTTCGCCAATCCAGGTATAATTGCTCGTTTCCATCCTGGGCTAAATATCCATATCGAATATATCGATCTATGTTAAGACCAACCCTCCAGCCTGGAAGCTTCTCATTAAGAAGTTCCTCAACCTCCTTTCGCGGTGCTTTTCCGCCCTTTGAAAGGATATAGCTGATTGTTATAGCCAAGCCGGCGAGGTCGTCGATTCTCCAGCCCACCATTTTAGCCTCCTTAGGCGTGAGCTCTCCCCGAAGGGTCACGTAGAATTTTGCCCTGTCCAGCTGCTCCAGCGTTGGATTTTCCGGTGTCTTCTCATCCTCAAAAACGGTTTTCACCTGTAGATCCAAAGCCTTCAAGTGCTCGTCCAGAATGCTTAGCACCTTCGGATAGTCTGAGCCTAGGCTTCTCCGCAGTTCCCAGCCCTTAACCCCGGGGTTTTTATGTCGCCTAAAAAAGAGCATGTGAACGGCCCGTTTCACTTTTCCTGCATAATAAGCTTTCCTTTTACTCATGAAGTTCTATCTCTCCGCCATTTTTCCCACTCCTCACGGGATACCACGATGGGGACTGAAACAAGCTGCCTTTTCAAGGCCCTTCTCAAGGGCTTTTCAAAGGGCTTAATGTATATTTTCTCTTCAAAGGGGCGAACTTCAAGGGTTGCATAGCCATAGGTGACGAGAAAACTGACCATGAACGCCCTATGGGCTGTCTCCTCATAGGTTTCCGCGCCAACAAAGTCCCAGTATGAAATTTTTCCATCCACACCCCTTAGCCGCACAGCGTCTTTAAGCTCCTTCCACAGGCTTTCAAGCTCCTCAGTGAAGGCTTTTTCCCCGAGGATTTTTTGGCTTACAAGCTCATTCCTGGAGGTTGGAGCTGCTTCGAATTCTGGGCTTGGAAAATCTTTCCACCGCTCCTTAAGGGGGGACAAGGCTGCCCAGTATCGCAGAGCCTCTGAAAGGCTGTTTAGGGTTATTTGCTCCAACTCCACTATGGGATGCCAAGCCTTCAGAAAGAGGTTTAGAAGCTCCTCCTTGCCTGCCGTTCGAATTTTCTCTTGGAGGAGGGATGGATCAGCGTATAGGGATGTGGATCTATGCCTAACCCAATCGGTTTGGAGTTTTATAACAGAGGCCAAGCGGTTGATAGCCTCTGCATCTAGGCAGAGGTCTTCAGGTTTCTCCCATGCTGGAAAATACTCCCTAATAATTTGAATGATTTCATTCACATCCACCGTGAAGGGGTCCAAGGAGTGTTCTTCCACGTCTTTGCATAGCTCAATAATCCGTTGAAGTTTCTCCCTTCCGATGCCGATTTGCTCTCTCCTTGGCTGCATTAGGCAACCTCTCGCACTATGGATTTGCCCTCAACGTTCTGGACCGTTATTATATTGACTCCGTCCTTAGCGAAGGTTATCTGGCTTGGAGTGATAACTACATACTGAACATCCGAGTCCTTAACTGCTGAAATGAGGGTTTGCGCTATGAGTTCTCGATTCTTTGGATCCATGTGAACGTCATACTCGTCCACGGCGCGGAAGGGAGAGCGCACATAATGCTGCAGGGCTAATAGGAAGCTCATGGTGGCTGTTGTTCTTTCACCCCCGCTTTGAACATAGGCATCAAGCTTTACGGGTTTTCCTCCTTTAAAGCTCACCAGGATTTCCAAGCCGGCGACCTCTATGTCATGATCGTTGATGAGCGTAACATGGCCGAGGGCCTGAAGCTGCGTTAGCATTTTCTGATATTCAAGGTTCACCCTATCCAATAGATTTCGAATCACCGTTCGCCAAGCCTGCATCCGCGTCTTAACTTCCTCCAAGGCCTTTTCACGGTTTTCAGCCGCAAGCCGTGCCTTCTCCTTTAACTCCAAGTACAGCTTTGAATAAGACTCATACATACGCTCAACGTCCTCAGAAACTCCAGAAAGGGCGGCGAGGTGACCCTCCGTAACGCGGATTTCATCAAGAATTTCAGCCGTGCTCCTTGTTGTGGCAATTCTTGGACCCGTGGCTTCAGCCTTTCTGATAAGCGTTTGCAGCTGGCCTTTGGCCTCTTCAAGCTCCCTTTCTATTTTTCCAACGTTTTCCTTCATGTTTTCAATGCGATACTGGAGAAGCGCCAATTTAACCCTATTTTCTAATGTTAGGTTGCTGAGTTTTTCGATTTCCCCCTTCAGCATCCCCATTTTGGCTTCATTTTGGCTTATCTCCAATTCCAGCTTGGAGAGCTTAAGTCTAGAACTTTCCATAAGACCCTTCAAATTTTCAGCCTTCAAAAGATTGAGTTGAGCGTTCCCAAGAATATCTGTCTTTATTGAGGATAACTCGTTAATGAGTTGCTCGCAAAGCCGAAATGTCGCCTGGCTTTCAGCCTTTTCCCTCTCAAGGATTATCCTCCTGCTCAAAATGCTCTCCCATTCGTCCCTAACCTTTGCAAGCTGGGCCTGATAATTCTGAAGCATGTTAAATGTTGCCTTGGCTTCTCTTTCAACCTGCTCCAGGAGGGATAATTCCCTCTTCAAGCTAGCCTCCAAAATTTTTAAAGCGTCTTCCTTGCGGTTTACCTCCGCCCACGCCAGCTCCCGCTCGAGGAAGCGCCTCTTGCTTATGAGTTGTCGCTTCTCCTGAAGCCTGTCATACTGTTCACGCCAATAGTTAAGCGTTTGCTCCGCCGACTCCAAAAGCTTATTGATGGATTCCTCCTCGCCTAGGATGCGCGTCAGCTTTTTCTGAGCCTGCAGAACGTTTTCGCGGTAGGATTCAAGGCCTACGGCCGCCTCAACCATTCGAAGCTTTTCCTGCGGCGATAGCACAGTGAACTGTTCAACCATGTTCTGATGCATGATTATAAGCATGTTGTCCGGGTCCACGCCAAGCCTGGCCATGAGCCTCTCTACATCCTGCTTTGTGGCAGCGCGGTTCTCAAGCTCAAACCAATACTTTCCATCCCGCCTCAGAACCCTTGTGAGGAAAATTTGATCCTTGTTAAACTTTGGAACAGGTCTCTTTCCGCCCCTTCTTGAATTGTCCAGCACAAGAGTTACACGGGCCTGATCCCTGCCCCACCGGATCAAATCGCTTAGTTTCCTAGAGCGCTCAGTATATGATTGCCCAAGGGCCACTGAAATTGCAAGCAAAAGCGAGGATTTCCCAGCCCCATTGGGTCCGCATATAATATTCAATCCGGGTTTAAGGGGTACCCTAGCATACTCGTAACTCATGAAATTTTCAAGGATAATCTCCTGAATCAGCATTGAAGCTTCTTAGCCTCTGCCATCTACGCGGTATAGATTAGAGTTGAAAAATCATTATTAAACACTTTCATAAAACCGCTACTCAGCAGATGCTTAAACGGCAATTTTGAACATCTCGCTTGCCTATGTTTCCAGTTTCCTATGATATAGCCGCGCTGCAATGCAGAGTCCAGCAGCCACTATGCCAAGCCAGAAGGGCCAAACAAACTCCGCAAAGGTCAACATTTCTATGTTTGCTTCCTGCCCGCCAAATGAAATTTTGACGCTTGAGGAACCGTAAAAGGGCAGGTCCACGCTCAAAATTGATTTAGCGATAAACGTTAAGGCAGCCAATGCAACCGTGAAGAGCACTACCGCGTAGAAGGGTTTCTTGTATCCGAAACTTAAGAGACTCTTAGAGTAGGACTTAGACGGATACAATGAATACACCATTAAGGCAACGCCGCTGGCGGCAAGCAAAAGGATGCTGGCCAAGTTAAAGGCCCAGATTAGGGGTATAGTGAAAACATTTCCAATTAAGTTAAGGTTTATGTTGATGGGTGAAGCGTCCACCCGGAAAACTCCGTTGCCAATAGTTAGGCGCCACCACGGCGTGTTAATTGACACAATAATTAGAAGAATTGTGACTATGCCCCCGGCGAGGCCGAACCAGTTTACTGCACGGGCTTTCATGATCCCACCTAAAACTATCCTGGTAGAGGAATGTTTGTCAGGGTCACATGCTCCGGTGTCTGAACTACTATCCCGTTAACGTCAAAGGTAATGTTGACAAAATCAATATCTATGCCGGTTTCTCCTGCGTGAACCATCTTTACGTGCTCCTCAGCCTGGACAGACCACTTGAAGGATGAGCTTATGTAGGCTGATCTACCACTGTCTATTGTTACTTTATTGTTTAGCGAAATATGGCCCAGGGGGTAGCCATCGCGGGCACATTGCACATCAGTCTCTAGAGCGTTCAATGTTATATCGATATCCAAGTAATTGGTGATGCTGAAGGTTAATGTAAGCATACGCGCATCCAAATCGTATTTATAATCTACAAGTTCAAGGCTTTCGAAAGTGCTTTCAATGGATTCCATCGACTCTTGAGTTGCCTCTTGAACTTCTTCTGGGATTACGATTTCAATAGGGTTGCTGCTGTGAATTACAATGACGCCTGCAATCGGACCAACAATTAAAAGGATATTAAGTAGCGTTAATACAGCTGAAAGAACTTGCATTTTTCCCCTCAAATTACGTTTACACTATGCCTCGTCTGTTTTTTATATTTTCCTGCAAGCACACATTGCATTAGCTTTTGGTGCTGCTTGTTGCCTTGTTTTTGGCTGTAAGGGAAAATGCACCAAGCACCGCCAGGCCTAGTATTGATAATACGGCTCCACTTCCATAGAATAGGATTTGGAGAAGTTCCATAACCGACGGCGTGAACGTCTTAGCGAAATTTCCCCTCAGATAGTCTCCAAAGGGCGAAAAAGTCACCGCTAAACCCGTGATAAGCATGACCAGCCCTGGAACTGTCAATGCAAGTCCGAAGGCCTTTTTCGGCATTTCTTTTTTAAGCGAATGCATCCTTATCTCCTCGTCCACGATATTTGGAAACGCCATTGAGGCTGCCCTTATCAATGTCGGCGTTACCAAGAGGACGAAGGGCAGCATTGTTATAAACCAGAAAATTGTTAAGCCAAGGGAAAGCAGCACCAAGCCTTCCACGGACATTTTAAGAGCCCCCAGATAGAGGGCTTGGTAGATGAAGACGTAGAGGAAAGCCACAATTAAGTTTCCAATAGTCAACGTGGCGTTGGCTGCCAAAATGAACCTTGTCCACGTAAATTTTTTCTTTAGAATATAGCCGAAAAGGAAGAAACCCGCAAAATTGCCCGGCACAGCGGCTATTAGGCTTCCAACATGTAAAGCGCCCCTCTTGGCCGAATCGCATATGAGGGTGCCTATAGCCGCCCCGACACCTCCAGTCCATGGACCAAAGATTGTGGCGAAGAACGCTGGTATAACCACTGCTGGGCGAAACTGCCCCATACCCCAAGGGGACTGAATGTAGGCCGTAGCATAGGCTCCTATGGCGTACAGCGCTGCACAGAGGGCTGTTGAAATCACAAGCAGGGAAATGGGCTGTTTTGCTCTTTTTTCCATGATTCAGCGTCTTTTTTGAGATTTTTCCCAAAAGATTTAAGATTTTCGTATAATTTGTTTAAATGTGTCCGGTTTGTTTAAATTATTTAAAGCGCAAACTTTTAGTTCTCAACGGCGCTATATGGATTTTTAGGCGAAGGTTATGGTTGTCGCTGGAAAAATTTTCAAGCTTTCTGAGACGCTTTCGCTTGTGGATGTGACCTCCAAGCTTGAAGGTTACCATGTAGAGGAGCTCTATGAAGAGGGCGACTATAGGTTTAAGCTTATATCCGATGTTGTTGGGCTTTCACCGAAACCTAGCTCACTTAGGGGCATCTACTCCCACGATTATGTGATTCACGTTTTCCATAGGGGGAAGGTGGCGCCCCTGCCCCGAACCATTGAGGCCCTTTTCAGCTTCTCCAAACGGGACGACCAGATATTTTTGACGATTGTGGAGAAAAAGCGTCTCGCAAATTTTGTAGCCAACAAAATCAGCGAAATCCTCTATGAGAGGGTCGGCGGCATAGTTGAAGCCAGAATAGCCCCTGAAACCCTCAGAAACTTCCACTTGAAGAATCCTGAGGACACTAAAATCGTGTTTTTTGACAATGTGGATATCCCAAATGTGGAAAAGCTCTCGCTTTATGGCCCAGACCTGATAAATACAAAGCTCTTTGAGGAGTACTGTAAGCACGGCGACATATGGTATGTGGTTGCCAGGGCAAGGGAATACGGCTATGTTGTGGGTGTTACAAGGGATGCCTCAGTAACGATATTCAACATAACAGACAAGGAAAAATACTTGGAATACGTGGAAAAAGAAATTCATCCGCTGATATTAGAGCAGTAAAGCGCGGGCATGGCTGTACAACGTTTAAAATTGGTTGTTTTGAACAGCAAAGTTTAAGACCTTTCATGAGAAGCCCCGATAGGGGGATGTTTGGGAAGCCTTAAGGGCTTATGGAATGTTGTTCTGAGCGGTTACCCCAGATCCGGAAAAACAACCCTTGCCAAGAGGCTTGTTTATGATTACCCCCTTTTTGCGAGGGTAAGCGTCGACGAGTTGCGTTGCATGCTTTTTTATGAGAGATATCCCTGCCGTGATGAGTATCTTGTTTATTCCCTCGTTGCCGATTTGAGGGATAGGCTCCTACAGAAGGGCTACAGCGTTGTTATAGATTCCACAGCCCCTGATAACGTGACCCGCCAGTTCCTACTAACTTCAAGGGTGGAGAGTGCAAGTAAACTCCTAGTTGTTCTTAATGTGGATAGGGACATACTTCTTGAAAGGAGCCTGCAAACCTTTGGAAGCACCAGCCCCGTGGATGCTTATGACAGACGCTGGGAAAACCCTAAGGAAAATATAGCGGTCTATAAGTTTAGTAGCAACAACCAGGAGGAATTTGAAGCTCATTATGCAAGGCTTAGGGAGATCCTGGAAAGTGAAGTGCACGCCCTCAAGCCAGAATATCACCCAGTTCTGCCAGCTTTAAAGGAGATAAGGAAAACCTTCAGAAACCTTTTGAGGAAGGGCTCTTGAAAGCCAGCTTATGATATAACCTGCAGCTAGAATAGGGCCGAGAACAAATCTTATGTAGCGTCTATACATTCTATTAGGCTGGGAGGGCTGTTGGAAGCCTATATTCTCATAAATTCTGAACCTGGCATGATATGGGAGGTTGCAGACGCCGCTCTAAAGGTTAAGGGCGTCAAAGCAGCCCACGCCGTAACTGGACAATTTGACAACGTAGTCATTGTGGAGCTTGCAAAGATGGAGGACCTGGGCAGGATTATAGAGGAAATTCAATGTATTGTAGGCGTACGCCGCACCCAAACCCTCATAACGGTTCCAAGGCCCCTCAGGGAATAGTTGCCCAATTTATTTCCGGCCATATTGGTTTAGCCTTTCATCTTAGATCAGCCCAACCCACATGCCAAGCTGGCTTCCAAAATAGGCTAGAAGCGTAAATACGATAAGCCTAGGTGCAAAGCTTAGGATCAAAAATATGCTGAAGCGCGTTTTTATCAAGCCGCAGAATAGGGACAGAAACTCAACGGGCAGAACTGGAATAAGCCCGAAAATGGTGTATATAATCCAGCCCCACCTGTTCCATATAGCCGAAATTTCCTCAAGCTTTTCAACGCCAACCTTTTTTAGAACATAGGGTCTTCCAAGCCCGTAGGCTAAGCCATAATTAATCAGCATGCCTATTGTAAAGCCCGCTGTCGCAACAATAACTAGCGGGAAAGGATGAATTCCAAGGGAGGCGGCTGCCACAACAAGGGCTGGACTTCCAACAGGAACAACTGTGCCGGCCAGAATAGTGGCTAGAAAAATGCCTATAAGCCCATATCCCGCAACAAAGGCCTTTACATCCGAAAAAAGCGGATGGCTCCCAAGGTTCATAAACTTGAAAATAAGCACTGCAAGCACGCCGACAGCCACGATAACCGCTCCAAGAATTAGTGAGGATCGAATCCAAGGGGATTTAAATGCGTCCGAAAGTTTCTCCGTCCGCATTTTAAGCTTTGACATATAGGCTTCCACTGTTTTAATTTTAAACTTGAAAACTATGCATTTAATTTTCTAAACAGTTATCTCCTTTTAGGAGGCAACGAATGGTTATTGTCAAAGGGTCTTGTTTAGCCTTTCTATCAAGGTTGGCACATCAGCGATTGAGGTTATTATGTAGTTTGCCCCTGCGCTTATCAGCTCATCCTTAGTAAACATTCCTGTTGGAAGGCCCACGGCTATGGCTTTAACCTCCCTCGCACAAAGCATGTCCGCAGTACTGTCGCCCACTATTAAAGTTTCCTCCGGCGCAGCCTTGAGCATCTCAAGTACGGTTTTGAGGTGCTCGCCGTGGGGTTTAACCCTCCCAGCATGCTCCCTCGGAACTACAGCGTCGAAGAAAGCATCTATTTTAAACTTTTTAAGGAGAAAACTCACAGTCCTTTCGCCGCTAACGGTGCATAAACCCACTTTGATACCCATATCCTTTAAAGTTTTTAAAACAGCCTCCACGCCCGGGCATAGACCTGCAGTTCTAGCTGCTTTCCATTCATATTCATCAATAATCTTTAAAACTTCATTCCTCATCTCCTCGAAGACCTTCCGCTGCTTGCCGCTATTTTTCAGGAAAATTTCAGTTTTGTCAAGCATCTGGAATACGCTCTCGTTCAGAGACAAAACAGAGGCTGGAACGCCCTGTTTAATTAGGAAGCCTCTCACATCGGCTCTGAGGGCCTTATATTCAATGTTATGGGAAACTATGGTTCCATCAAGGTCGAAAACCACGGCCCTAATCATCACTTACCCTTCAGCGCCTTGAATTTTTAGGCTTAACCCTTCCATAGAAATAAACCTTCCGTTTTAGAGAACCTATAAAGCTCAGCTGGGCAGCCATTTGCCTTTAAAAGCATATTTAGTAATGCTGGAGGCTATGCGAGAAATAGACGTTTAAACCTGCTTAGGCTTTTTAACGAGAATCCTTTTACCCTTCTCCATGGCTTCCTGTATAACTATGCTTTTGTATTTTAGGACCTCAAATTCTCTGCATGTGAAACCGAAGGCCTCGAGGGGGACGTTATGCCTCCAATATTTTTGGAGGATCAGCATTCTCTTTTCGAAGGGCATTCCCTCGAAGTCATCAGAAACCACAATTAAGTCTATGTCGCTGTCCCGCAGTCTCTCGCCGTATACTGTGGAGCCAAAGAGGATGGCGAAGTCGATTCTGACGGGGAGGCTTTTTAGGTAGCGTTTCACCTCCCTTTCTATATAAATTTCTGAAAGCAATCAAAAACCCTCCTAGTTTTAGCTATGCATTCAA
>Ga0065718_1000752_pt1 | contig 18000 bp, 18 predicted proteins | sample GBSCel77sediment_2_FD_59105 | JGI IMG/M metagenome (GOLD analysis project Ga0065718, IMG submission 59105) | Hot spring sediment microbial communities from Great Boiling Spring, Nevada - cellulolytic enrichment CS 77C v3 (version 3) | ecosystem: Environmental > Aquatic > Thermal springs > Hot...
TACCTTAGGCTTGACTCAGCCTATACGGTCATAGGCGATATAACTACCTACATGGGACCCTCTAACTGGCTCATGGAGAAGGTTGGCGACGGCTATGCCGTTAAGGTCTCAAACGCCCTTGACGCTGGATGGAACACCGACGTGGCGGTTAGGCCCTCTGGGAGTCCGCACATAGTCTTCACCGCCCTTCTTTCAAACTCCGAGAAGAGCCTATCTCAAGCTGTAACCTTAGCCACTCCATCCACTGTGGCTTACGCCGTCATCTCCTCTGGCGCTTGGGTCGTTGATCCTGTGAGTACGTCTGCCTCCAACGTCCGTGACTTAAGCCTTGAGGTTGATAGCTCCAACAATCCTCACATCTTCTGGGCTGTAGCTGGAGAGGGGGTATACTACGCTAAAAGGTCCGGCACAAGCTGGGGTATAAGTAGGGTGGTTAACGCTAACCTGAGCAAGGGGAGCCTTGAATCGAGCCTTACCACGCTTGCGGGCGGAGTTGAGGTCCTCGGGATGATTGCAAGCTTCGTTGAGGGTTCAAGCTCCTCGGTCTCCTTCCTCGGTAAGAGGTTAACCGATGCGAGCTTCTCATCCTATAACGTGATTAGCGAGTCGACCACAAGCCCGCGCGAGGTTGGCGTGGCCTTTAGCGGGTCTAAGGCATCGTTCGCCTACACTTCGGGAGGAGGTATAGGTCCCATAAAGTACGGTGAAGCGGAGTACTTCACATCGGGGGCCACTTGGAGCGTCACTGGCACCTCTGGTACCGTGAGCGATGGTGGAGCCTCTTCGGCTGAGCGCAGGGACGTGAGCGTCGTCCTTGACGGCTCTAATTTCTATGTGCTTTACAAGTATAAGGATGGCTCAAGCTACTACTACAGGCTGGGTCCGATTACCGGGACTCCCGTCTACGTGGAAACCTCAGCCGGAAGGTTTGAGGCCTCCTCACCCGTCCAAGTGAACGCTACAAGGACCGAGGCCCTCCTTAAAAGCAACCTTATCTTCGTGAAGAATAAGGAATCCGGTCAGATAAGGGTTCTCTCGATATCCGAGGCGCCAACTGGACCGAGGGTCACCCTAAGCTATGATACGCTTAACCTCGGGGATGTCCTGCTTGGTGAGTCTAAGCAAGGTGCGGTGAGCATAACCTTGAAGGGCGAAGGCTTGGCTTCACCGGCTACCGTGAGCTGGAGCGCTTCAGGTGACGGCTGGACCATAGATAAGATAGAGGTAAACGGCGTTGAAACGACAAGTCAAAGCCTTACGGTTCCCGTTACAGGTAGCGTCGTTCTTAAGCTCACTCTTACCTTCGAGCCTCAGGCGGCTGGAGTCTCTAACCTGCTTTTGAATTTCACTCCTCCATCGGGGGTCAGCATGTATCCATCTGCTAATATAACCGCGGCAACCGCCCGTGGCATCGAGGTAACCGGTCCCACGGTGCTTATCTCTTGTGATCCCATAGATCTCGGTGAGGTTAGGATTGGCGAAAGCGAAAGCGCTACCGTTACGATCACCTTAAATGGTCGTGAGCTTACAGAGGACNTTGAGCTTTCCTGGGGAGGCTTCGGGCGAGGGTTGGAGCGTTGAGGGAGGCTCATCGGGTGAGGTTACCGTGCCGGCTTCTGGAGAGGCCACCTTAACCCTTAAAGTTACCTTCGAGCCCAAGAGAGTAGGTCCATCTGTCCTCACGGTTAAGTTCACGGCTCCTGAAGGGGTTGAGGTTTACTCCTCCGATATAGTCGTTGCTACCGCTGAAGGGGTTAAGGCTGGTGGTGGCGGCGGTTGTAGCGCCTCTCAAGCTGGTTCGCTTGGCTTAGCCTTGCTTGCCCTTGCACCTCTTTTCTTGGCGCTTAAGAGGAGGTAAGATATCTGGATGGGTGGGAAGCTTAAAGCTTCCCACCCATTTTTTATGCTCTTATCCGTGAAAGAATTAAGGGTTATTCTCCTCTTTTGGGTATATCTCGCTGACATATACGTGATAGTCGGGTATTAGGGCGAAGTACTCCCTTCGGAAGACGATGTAGACCTTGGCTCTGAAGGGGGGTTTTGAGCCGGGCTTAAGCTTGAGGAAGGCATCCTTAGCTATCCCCACGGCGTGATAGAAGGGACCAGATTTNCTCACCTTGGTAAGCCTTATCAGCTCTCCCTCTCGAGGCAGAGCCTCTATCTCTATCTCCTCGACTATNGGGGGCATTATCACGCCGGGGTTAAGCGGGTACCCAGGGTGCTTAATCGGTGGCAAGGGGTAATCCTCGNGCCTCATCCTCTTTAGGCGTTCGAGCTCACCCTCAAGCCAGGCTACCTTATCGAGATCAGGCGGTACCCTCGACTTATATCTTTCTATCTCCGCCTTCACGGCCTTTATGGTCGCTTTAAGGAGCTTTTCCTTAAGCTCAAGCTCCTCGGGCAGCTCCTTTACCTCGCCTTGAACGGGGCGAATATCATAGAAGGCCTGATTTAAGGTGACAGGCATTATCGGGTTTTCTATGGATATTATCACCGGGAGCTTTAGGTTTAACTCCTTTTCCAGGTCATAGCTTATCTCGAACCCTTCTGGGAAGAAGGCCTTACATCTATCTGGGACCTTTCTGAAGAAGGACAGGGCGTAGTGATGGTAGCCCTTCAAGGGAGAGGCTCTTTCTCTTGCCCTGACCTCTATGCTTTTCTTGTCGGTGCACCCTCCGCTATCCACCTTTATGGTTAAGATTTTTCCCTCTATCCTTATCCCTCTTAAAAGCATAAGCCCCGTCTCATACTGATTTTTGGAGAGTTTAACCCCTCTTTCTTTGATCAATCCTCCCCATTCAACTACGATGAATCCACCCCTCGTTGGCTTGGATGTCACATAAGGCTCTATCTTTATAGGGGCTATCCGATGGGCTCAAACTGAAGGAAGACCCTTATAATGCTTTCAGGGCGAGGCTCTACTTCAAGCCTTATGCTCTCATCAAGCAGCTCCCTGGGTATTACCCTTATCACATAGTAGGGGGCTGGTGGGAGCTCCTTAAGCCAATATTCTTTGAAGTCCTCTATCTCCCTTTTAATTAGCCCAAGCTTGGGTAGCTCCTCGTCGAACCATGCCGATAGCTCTTCCCTTCTAACCACCCAGCCTCTATCTGAGGCCTTAGGTTCGTGATTCAGCAGGGCCTCATAGAAGAGATACCTTCGCCCATCGGCGAGCCTTCCGTCAGGCGACGCCTCTACGACCCACTCCTCATCATATGGAGGGTCAGATAGTATTATCCTTCCCTTCACCTTTAGCTTAACCTTTACGCTCTCTTTTCTCTTGGGGTAGATGTATATAGCTGGCTTCCTAACGATGCTCTCCTCAGTGCTCACTACCTCCATTCCTCGCTGACATAGGGATAGACTCTCAATTTCACCGTTTGGAAGCTCAAGCTCTAAGTTAAGCACCCACCTCTCCCTCCATGGGGGGGAGGTTATGACCTCCCACTCTCCGTGCCAATTTTTAACCTTCGCTTCGCCCAAGGGGTAGGGGTTAAGTTGAGTGAGCTTTCCTCCATCAGGAATTAGAACCAGAAGCTCGTAGTAGGGCTTTTCCCCCTCCGCTTGAATTGAAAGCAATAAAGCTATGGCCTTGATGGAGGAGCTACCATCTTCCTTCTTAGATATCGTTGTGAAGTCAAGTAGCCTCACCTTGACCTCTTTACCCTCTATCATTATCGAGGTCTCACCACCATTAAGCTTGACGGGCTCGCTGAAGGCTGATAGCCTGTAGCTGTAGTTATAAAGGGTTTCCTTCGTGATATCGTTAGATGGAAGGGCTAAGCTCACGCCGAAGGAAAGAAGAACGAGCGGGAATAGATTTAAAAATATTCTCTTCATTTCTAAACACCTCCCGAAGGTTTGTAAAATAAAGTCTATCAAACCCCGTGGTTCATGTCAACTTAAAGGACATGTCGAAACTTTTCAAGCTTTGAAGCCAATCTTTTGCTTTAATTCTTTCCGTTTCCCTTTACTTTTATTAACTACCGTAGTATAATTCGCTCTTGGGTGTCAGATCGAAGCCTTGAAAGGGGGTGACGCAGGATGGTCAAGAAGATAGGGTTCTGGGGTATGGTAGCCTTAGTCTCACTTCTACTTGCTGCTTCTGCTTTCGCTGCTGAGCCGACGGTAACGGTTAGCCCGGTGAGCGCTGATCTTGGCGAGGTTGCGGTTGGCCAGACCCAGAGCCTCAAGGTCGCGCTTACTTTCACTCCTAAGGATCTGACCGAGGAGATCACGATCGAGCTTGCCCCCGGTGCTGTTACTGAGGGCTGGCAAGTTGAGGCCGCTGGTAGCATAACGCTTAAGCCCGGCGATGCCGCTCAGACGCTGGAGGTTGAAATTAAGGCTACCGCTACCGAGCAGGCGAAGGATAACTTAAGTGCTGACCTTAACTTCGTGGTTACCAAGGGGGAGGCGGTAGTCGACCCCGATTGTCTTAAGGTAACGGCAACTTTGAAGAGGTAGGGAGATCTTAAAGGGGGGNNTTTAAGGCCCTCCCCCTTTAATTTTTAGCTTTCGAGGATCTTTAGGCTTTCCTCTTGATCCATCTCCATTACATAAGGAAGCCCCGTGACCTTGGATGCCTCCTCCGTCAGGCATATTAGGTCGCTTCGATCTATATAATCTATGCTGAACTTCCTTGCTCCAGCCATAAGCTCCTTTAGCCCTGTAGCCAGTCTATCGAAATAAGCGTATACTCCCAAGGCGCTTGGGGGGATCTTTTTCCAATCATCGCCGTAAATCTTCCTTAAGTCTGCTACCGCGGAGAATATCTCCTCTATGTCGCTACCGTATACCTTGTAATCCTGGGGCACCTTACCCTCCTTGATCATTTGACCTATGTTCTTCCCCACCATCGCTGCTGCCAGCGTAGACCTTCCCATGGCCACAAGCTTGACGAAGGGAGCCCCCAAGGCTAACCCCTTGAAGATCTGATCCTCCAAAACGAACCCACCGGCCATCGCTATCGGTGGCACATATTTACCCTTATCCTTCAGGATCTTAGCGTATTTGTAGGTGAGGGACTCAAGGTATAGGGTTGGAATTCCCCACTCGTTCATCATCCTCCAAGGGCTCATGCCGGTTCCTCCGCCGGCTCCATCTACTATGAGTAGGTCTATCTTACCCTCGGATGCGCACTTAAGCGCCAGGGCCAGGTCCCTAGGCCTATAGGCTCCGGTTTTAAGCGATATGTACTTCGCCCCCTTTTTCCTGAGCTCCTCAACCCTCTTTAAGAACCCCTCGAGCGAGGCCATTCCTAACCTCGAGTGCCTCTCGAACTCCTTTATTCCACCCTTGCTATATATTTCCTGAATTACTGGATCGTCAGGATCAGGGTAAACTATATATCCTCTTTCCTTAAGGGTTTTAGCCCACTCTATCGATGGTAGCTTTATCTCCCCACCTATGCTTTTAGCACCTTGCCCCCACTTTATCTCAACAAATCTAACTCCTAAGCTGTCTATCACATATTCAAGGACCTTTAGCCTTGAGTCCTCCACGTTTTCCTGAACTATTATCTCACCGTAACCATCTCTTTGCCAATGCTTGAAGAGCTTAACCCTTCTTTCCATCTCCGGCGAGCTTATGACGTATCCATTCTTGAACCTAGCATTAGGGTCCACTCCGCACACGTTTTCCCCGATTCCAACCATGGTGCCAAAGATGGCGGATCCTATGGCTACCCCTTCCCAGTTGTCTCTCGCTATGAAGGTTGATCCTAGTCCCGTGGTGAACCATGGAGCTTTTAACTTGATATCCCTTAAGCTCACTTCAATGTTGACCCTCGGGAATATAGCTACATCTGGGTCGGCTTCCACTCCGTAGGCTCCAACGCATGTACCGCTTATGTTAAGGTGGGAGAAGTCAACGGGGTAGTTCTTCTGAGCTCCCGCGGTCACCTTGCCATAAGGTTGAGGGTAAAGCGCCTCTCTACCTCTTACGGCGGACTTTCCTATCTCGCATAGCCCAAGGCATCCGTCGACGCAAGTGACGCACATCCCGCTTGAGGGCGAGTAGTCCCTCGCCCTTAGCTTTGTTAAGGTTGCTTCTGAAGAATTAGGCCTTGATAAAGACATACTTTTAACACCTCCCGTCTCGTCTCAAGCTTGCTCTTCTTATTTTGTGATGTATTATAATAAGCCATAGAAAATATTGTCAATGGGTTTAGAGTATTTTTTTTGAAATGTATCAGTCCATGTCACGCTTAAAGATGATGTCTGTATCCTTCATCGCTCTTGATTTAATGTCTTTCCTTTCCCAAAATTCCGTGGTATAATTTAAAGAAAATTTCACTCTGGAGGTGGTTTTAAGATGGGACCCGTCTTGAAAGGTTAACGGTCGCTGTCATAGGGGCTGGCACTATAGGCTCCGCTATCGCTTCCTCCTTGGCTGGTAGGACGAGGAGAGTTATGGCCACGCGTAGGAACCCCCTTAGGATCGATTACCTCAGGGAAAAAGGGTGTGGAGCTTCTTAATGATAATGACGAAGCTTGTAGAGAAGCGGATATAGTGATTTTCACCTTGAAGCCAGGTGTATTAATCCCCGAGATGAGGAGGCTGTCTTCCTATCTGGAGAATAAGCTCGTTATATCTTTTGCCGCTGCCATAGGCATAAAGCTCTTGAAGAAGGCTTCTCCAAGGTCTCACATAGTCAGGGCTATGACCAATATGGCCGTTTTGGTGAACGCAGGTTATACTGTTTACTCCCCTGAGGATGGTCTTCCCGAGGAGCACATCGGTTTAGTTGAGGAGCTTTTCTCCCTCTTTGGTAAGTGCATCCGCGTTGAGGAGAAGTACATGGATGCCTTGACTGCTTTATCCGGGAGCGGTCCTGCCTACCTTTACCTCATAGTCGAGGCTTTGGTATATGGGGGGTTGATGGTCGGCTTACCGAGGGAGCTTTCGCTTGATGCCGTGGCTCATACGATGATAGGAGCTGCCAAGCTTCTCTTGGAGAGCGGAAGGCACCCCTCGGAACTTAAGGAGATGGTCGTTACCCCTGGAGGGGTAACGATAGAGGGTATATATCAGCTTGAGGATAACAGGTTGAGAACCGCCCTCATGAAGGCCATAAAGAGCGCTACCGAAAAGTCAGAGGAGATAACTAGGGGGCTAATTGAGAAAAACTCACACATCGATTGACAGGAAGGTAGCCGGGTGATATACTTAAACTGACCTGCTTGCGAGGGGCGCGCCTTTTAAAGCGGGTGAAACTCTTAAAGTGTAGTAGGAGGTATAAGGAGTAATCGAGAACTGGAACGGTAAAGTGGTTCAATGCGGCTAAGGGTTACGGGTTCATCACCGACGATGAGGGCGGAGATGTATTCGTTCACTACACCGGCATTAAGGGGACGGGCTTCAGAACGCTTGAGGAAGGGCAAAGGGTTCAGTTTGAGATCAAGCAAGCCCCTAAGGGCCCTCAAGCCATAAATGTAACTAAGATATAACCTTAGCCCCGTAGGGAAAAAGTGTTGTAGCAGGGTCCCCCAAGCTTCTCCTCGGGGGACCCTCAAATTTTTATACGTTCCAAAGCCAACCCCCGTCCTATGACGAATATGCTTCCCGTCGCGTAAGATGACGCTTCAGATGCGAGGAAAACCGCTATCCCCTTTAGGTCCTCGGGCTTTCCCCACCTTCCTAAGGCTATCCTCGATAGGATTTTCTCGTTTCTCTCTGGATCCTTTCTCAGGGCGGCGGTTAAATCCGTCTCTATGTAGCCCGGCGCTATGGCGTTGACCCTTATTCCATACTTGCCCCACTCGTTCGCAAGCTCCTTCGTCAGCTGGGCAACTCCCCCTTTGCTTGCCGCATAGGCGCATATGTTTATCCCCGCGGCGAAGGACATGAGTGAAGCTATGTTTATTATGGAGCCCTGTATCTTTCTCTCGATCATGCTCCTTACAACAAGCTGGGTAATTATGAAGGTACTTCTTAAGTTGAGGTTTAATATCTCATCCCACTTCTCTAAAGGGTGATCCTCAGCCCTCTCTCTATGTATGGCTCCAGCAGCGTTAACGAGTATGTCTATCTTGCCCATCTTCTCCAGAGCGAAGTTAACGATCCTCTTTATATCCTCCTCTTTAAGGAGGTCACCATCTATGGCATATCCCTTTCCCCCCGCCCCATGCTATCCTCCTTAAGGTTTCGTTGAGGGCGTTTATATTCCTCGCAGTTATGACTACCTCGGCTCCCGCCTCGGCTAACGCTTCAGCTATCGCCCTTCCTATACCTCTTGAGGCTCCCGTTACAAGCGCGCTTTTCCCATTTAACGAGAACTTGTCAAGGATGCCCATTCTCCTCTCTTCCTCCCTTCTTCATTTCTCCTATTATTATAGTATAATGATTAAAGATTTAGCCATATCTTGCCGAATTTTAAGGTGGAAGGGGAGAGGGTAAAGGATGTTTCGCAGAGATATAGGTATTGACCTTGGGACTGCTACGGTTTTGGTTTACGTTAAAGGAGAAGGGATAGTATTAAATGAGCCCTCTGTGGTTGCCATAGACACCGCTACCAAGAGGATTTTGGCCGTTGGGGAAGAGGCCCACAGGATGCTTGGTAGAACCCCGGGGAACATAGTTGCTGTTAGGCCGCTTAGGGAAGGTGTGATAGCGGATTACGAGATCACCGAAAGCATGCTTCGTCACTTCCTCAAGAAGGCGTTGGGCAGGAAGCGATCCTTCTTCAGACCTAGGGTGATGATATGCATACCGTCGGGGGCTACAGATGTGGAAAAAAGGGCTGTCCTTGAGGCTGCGATTCAGGTTGGGGCTTCCGAGGCCTTTCTTATAGAGGAGCCTATGGCGGCTGCCATAGGAGCGGGTATAGACGTAGCTGAGCCGAGAGGAAATATGGTGGTAGATATAGGGTGGAGGGACGACGGATATAGCCGTCATCTCCCTGGGAGGAATAGTTATAAGCACCTCCTTGAGAGTCGCTGGCAATAAGATGGATGAGGCTATAGTTAAGTATATAAAAGAATAAGTATAACTTGCTTATAGGGGAGGCAAACGGCTGAGGAGATAAAGAAGAGGATAGGCTCAGTGATGCCGAGGGAAGTCAAGAAGATGGAGGTTAGGGGAAGGGACCTCATTCAGAGGCTTCCCAGGACCATAGAGGTTAACACGATGGATGTGGTTGAGGCCATTAAAGATGAGGTTGAAGCTATATTAAGAGGGGTTGAGGGAGTGCTTGAGAAAACTCCGCCTGAGCTTGCCGCAGACATAATAGAGAGGGGGATCATCCTGACAGGGGGAGGCTCCCTTCTCGATGGCTTCGATAGGCTCATATCGGAGAGAACCGGCGTTCCCGCGATGGTCGCCGATGACCCCTTAACCTGCGTCGCAAGGGGCACGGGTAAGGCCCTTGAGGAGCTTGACGCGCTAAGGGGTGGAATAATAAGGGGAGGCTTAAGGAGGTAGAGCTCATTGATAAGAGGGATATATACCGGATGCAGTGGGATGCTCGTTCAGCTTACTAGGGTCGATGTGGTTTCCAATAACCTGGCTAATGCCAATACCGTTGGCTTTAAGCGTGAGGAGGCGATCTTTAGAGCCTATCCTCAGCAGGATATAATCAGGGTTAACGACCTTACGCCATCCTCGCTTAAGGAGGCTTTGCTTCCTTTGAATAGGGCTCCCTTCATAGGGAGGCTTGGCACAGCGAGCGTGGTCGATGAGACCTTCATAGAGGGCAGGGTTGGACCTCTTATAACTACGGGTAATCCTCTTGACCTGGCCTTGCTCGATGAGGGGAGCTTCTTCGTGCTTCAGGACTCTAAGGGTAATAGATATTACACACGCGCTGGCAGCTTCTCCCTTAACTCTCAGGGGTATGTGGTATCAAAAAGCGGGCAGATGCTTATGAGCGAGGGTGGACCGATAATGGTTCCCGAGGGGAGTCAGATATCCTTCTCTGAAGATGGTAGGTTCTTCATAGATGGTGAGGAAGGGGGTAGGCTTCTTGTGGTGAGGTTTGAGAAGCCTACCTACCTTAAGAGGATAGGAAGCAACCTCTACCTTGAGACGCGCGATAGCGGCTCTCCCACCCCCCTTGAGGAGTTCAGGCTTGGGGTGGGTATGCTCGAGGGAAGCAACGTCGAGCCGGTTAAGGAGATGGTCCATCTCATAGAGGCGCACAGGGCCTATGAGATGAATCAGAAGGTCGTTTTAGCTCACGATGAAGCCTTGGAAAGGGCCATAACTAATCTGACGAGGGTAGGTTAAGAAGGGTGAGGGGGTGATTTAGGGTTGATAAGAGCTCTTTGGTCTGCCTCAACGGGTATGATAGCGGAGCAGTTTCACTTAGATACCATATCGAATAACCTGGCAAACGCCAATACCGTTGGATTTAAGAAAAATAGAGTCGACTTTGAGGATCTCTTCTATCAGACGGGTAGGGAAGCGGGCGTTCCTAACGCTACGGGAGAGCAGCTTCCCACTGCCATACAAGTTGGCCTGGGGGTTAGGGTCTCATCCACCCAGAAGCTCTTCTTTCAAGGGGCTATGATACAGACGGGCAATCCTCTTGATTTGGCGATAGAGGGGGACGGCTTCTTCAGGGTTACCCTTCCTGATGGGACCATAGCCTACACTCGAGACGGAAGCTTCAAGATAGATAGCGAGGGCAATATAGTCACATCCGATGGATATAGGATCGAGCCAGCCTTAACCATTCCTGAGGATACCGAGGCGATAACTATAACCTCCGATGGTAACGTCGTTATAAAGAGGGTTGGGGCTACGGAGCCCGAGGTCTTAGGTAGGTTAACGTTAGCGAGGTTCATAAACCCAGCTGGGCTTAAGGCTATAGGTAAGAATCTCTTTATCGAAACGGCTGCCTCGGGAGCTCCCATTGAGGGCAACCCCGGAGAGGAGGGCTTTGGCACCGTTCAGCAGGGTTTCCTTGAGGCTTCCAACGTTCAGGTGGTTGAGGAGATGGTTAGGATGATAATCGCTCAGAGGGCCTATGAGTTTGATTCTCGCGCCATTCAGACCGCAGACGACATGCTTAGGACCGCAAGCGGATTAAAGAGGTAGTTGAAACATGATTAGGAGGATTGGTCTGTCGATATTTATGATCCTCCTAATTCCATCTATGGCTCTGGCATCAAGGGCTATAATCGATATCTCGGGCTATAGCGAGGTTAAGGGGAGCGTCATCCTTCTCGGAGATATAGCGAAGATAACTGGTGAGGATATAGCCCTTGTCGAATCCCTTAAGAGGGTTAAGGTTGCCGAGGCTCCGCTTCGCGATGCATCGCTTGAGATAGGCTTGGATGAGATTAAGGACGCACTGCTTAAAAGCGGGTTGGACCTAAGGGGAGTTTTGTTCAGGCTTCCGAAGAGGATAGAGGTTCGAAGCGCCCCGGGTGGAAGCCTAGACAGGGTTTTGGGTGAGTATCTTCTTTCCAAGTTTGGGCCTAAGGTGAGGTGGAGGCTTCTTTCTACCCCTTCCCTTCCTCCCGACGCACGATATAGCGTTATCCCTTACGGTGTCGTGCGTCGGGAAAACTTCTATGTAGTTCCCGTGGCTTACTACCTCGATAACGGCTCAACGGGAAGGGTGGATCTGTTGGTTAAGGTCTCCATGGTGGAAAGCGTCGTGGTTGCTTTGAGAAACTTGGCGTGGCATGAGGTTATAGGTGAGGGGGATGTGGCCCTGATGGAGAGGGAGATAGATCCCCTTTACCCTGCAGCTAAGTCCCTATCTCAGGTTATTGGTAAGAGGCTTAAGAAGCCGATTAGGAAGGGAGATGTGGTGATAACCTCCTACCTTGAGTCTCCTCCCGTGGTCAAGAGGGGTTCAGCTGTGGTGATAGTGGCTCAGGTTGGGGGGGTAAGCGTTAAGGCTCAGGGTAAAGCCTGTGAAAGCGGTGGTATAGGGGATAAGATAGAGGTTTTGAACATCTCAACCGGGAGGAGAATAAAGGCTTTAGTGCTAGGACCAGGGATGGTTCAAGCTATAGTTGAAGGGGGTGCGGTCAAGTGCGAAAGATAGCGTTAGCTTTGGTGTTTCTTTTGCTTCTTAGCTCTATCTCCTCGGCTCAGTCTCTCTGGAAGGATGGCTTTAACCTTTACGGGGATAAGCGGGCCTCAAAGGTCGGAGATATAGTTTACGTCGTGGTGGAGGAAAGCGCGACCATGAAACAGAAGGCAACGACAAAGACATCTAAGAACGCCTCCCTTGATGCTTCTCAGAAGGGGATAAGCGTGCTTAAAGGGGTTCTTCCGGCGAACTTAAGTGCCAAGGGGAGTTACGATGGCTCGGATGAGACCAGTAGGACCAGCACATTTTTCGCTATGATTGCCGCTAAGGTAGTTGAGGTTTTACCCAACGGCAATATGGTGATAGAGGGGGAGCACTACTTCAAGGGGAACAAGGACACGGTTAAGATAGTCGTCAAAGGGATGATACGCCCTGAGGATATATCTGCCGATAATACGGTATCCTCAACCAAGATATGCAACGCTGAGATACTTTACTATGGAACAGGAGTCTTTGGAAGCGTTCACCAGCCTGGCATCTTAACCCAGCTCTTTCACCTTCTCTTTTAACCCTTAGAGGGGTGAGATGTATGAGGGTAGCTAAGGTATTGGCGATATCGATCTTAGTGTTTTTGGTTTTCTCCTCGATCGCCTTTTCCGCTCCCAAGGTGAGGATAAAGGATATAGCTCGCATCGAGGATCGCCCGGCCCAATCAGCTGATAGGTATGGGTTTAGTTGTGGGCTTAAACGGCACGGGGGACAAGACGAAGCTTACGCCTCAGATGATGCAGAACATGTTGAGGTTTTTTGTACCTTTCCGTTGCTCAGAGGAACATAGCTTCAAGGAACGTGGCTGCGGTGATGGTTACAGCTAACCTTCCACCCTTTGCTAAGCCGGGCATGAGGATAGATGTCAATGTCTCCTCGGTTGGAGATGCGAGGAGCCTTGAGGGTGGTTATCTTCTCATGACTCCCTTGAAGGGCCCAGATGGTAACGTCTACGCCGTAGCTCAAGGACCGGTCTCGATAGGTCCCGCTGGTTCCTTCCCCACCGTTGGCTTAGTTGTGGGCGGAGCGATAGTGGAGAGAGAGGTCCCCGTTGAGATGAGCAAAGATGGGGTATTAAGCATAGTCTTAGATAACCCTGATTTCACCACCGCTAAGAGGGTTGCGGATAGCATAAATGATAGCTTTGGAAAGATAGCCGAGGCGAAGGATGCCTCAAGGGTAGAGGTTAGAATACCCCTATCACAAAGGAGAGATTTGGTTGCTTTTATATCCGCTTTAGAGGAGCTTGAGGTTATACCCGATGCCCCAGCCGTGGTTGTGATAAACGAGAGGACTGGGACCGTGGTTATGGGTGAGAACGTCAGGATATCTAAGGTGGCGATAGCTCATAAGAACTTCTCTATAGCTGTAGGGACCCCAGTTGAGGGAGTTCCACCCACCCAGGGATATATGATGGAGTTTCCCGAGGCTACCACTGTTGGAGATGTGGTCAAGGCCTTGAACGCCGTCGGTGCCACCCCGAAGGATATAATAGCCATATTGCAGGCGATTAAGAAGGCAGGTGCTCTTCATGCAGAGCTCAAGAGTATGTAGTGACTACTTCCTTGGGCCAGCTACACTCCCATCGGATAAGAGAGAGGCTCTTAAGATAGCGTCTCAGGAGTTTGAGGCCCTGTTCGTCCATATGCTTTTAAGGCAGATGAGAAAGACGGTCCCCGATGGGGGATTAATCCCCACCTCCCGAGCCATGGAGATATATAGGGATATGTTTGATTTAGCCCTGTCCAAGGAGATAGCTAAAAGGGAGCTCTTCGGCATAGCTAAGATGCTTTACAAGGAGTATGAGAAGGCCTTAAGGTGAGGGTGTCTTGACGATAAGGAAATGCTTTAGCGTAATAGGCTATCATAACTCGGGAAAGACAACTCTGATATCTAAGATGATACCCCTGCTTAAGGGCAAGGGGTATAGCGTTTCAGTAATAAAGCACGCTAAGCACATGAGCTTGAAGGATTCGGATGTCCTCTTTAGTGTGGGTAGCGATGAGGTTATCGCCTTAGCTGAGGATTTCAGCCTGATATATATGAGGCTTGAGGATCTTCGCTCTCTTATGGCCTTAGTTAAAAGCGATATCCTCATATTGGAGGGGTTTAAGAGGGAGCCCTTCCCAAACCTTGTGAGGGCAAGGGATGAAAAGGAAGCGAGAGAGCTCCTAAATGGCCTTTCAATAGCCTGCGTTCTGGATGAGGTAAGGAGAAAGGATGTCGATGGTGTTCCAGTTTTTTCCCCATCTGATGTGTCCGCTATAGTCGATATCGCCCTTGAGAGATCCTTCCCCCCCTTAATGCTCCTTAACTGCGGTAAGTGTGGAGAGGGAGATTGTCGCTTAATGGCTGAAGCCATATTGAGAGGTAGAAGGAAGCCTTCCGAGTGCGTCGCTTTACCCTCGAGGGTGACCCTTAAGGTTAATGATGTGCTCATCCCCCTTAAGCCCTTCGTCGAGGATGTGTTTATAGCGTTAAACACCTCCCTGATTAAACTCCTCAAGGAGAAGCCGGACAGGATAGTTAAGGTGGAGCTTAAGGTTGAATTATCTTTTCCTGAAGATTAGGTCCCTTTCTTATTTCTCATTGAAAAGGTATAATGGTCTTAACGAACGGCTTTCGTGATACCGTCTTCAATATTGAAGGGAGGCGATGCCTATGGGCAAGGAGATGGGGAGGCTCGCTTACATGCCTAAGCCGGGGGAGATTGAGTTTCGCGAGTATGAGCTTCCTGAGCCGGAGCGCGGAGCCATCCTCGTTGAGGTCATCAACGCCAACGTCTGTGGTTCAGAGCTTCACATATGGCGGGGACATCATCCGATAAAGAGGGCGGTGCTTGGGCATGAGATGGTGGGGCGTGTTGCGAGTTTGGGAGAGGGGGTATCTTTGGATAACGCTGGAAATCCCCTTAAGGTTGGAGACCGCGTCGTTGCACCCTATTTTATAACCTGTATGAGGTGTAGAGCTTGTAGAAGTGGCATGTTTAACCTCTGCGAAAACGTGTATAAGTTTTGGATGCAAGACCCGGATATATTCCCCCACTTTCACGGTGCCTTTTCAACCCACTATTACATTCACCCTGATCAGTTTGTCTTTAAGGTTCCCGATGAGATACCCGATAAGGTCGCTGCGAGCGTTAACTGTGCAATTACACAGGTNTTCTATGGAATAGATAAGATCGAGGTTAAGGCGGGGGAGCTCGTGGTAGTTCAAGGATGCGGAGGGTTAGGGTTGAACGCTATAGCAATCCTTAAGGAGAGGGGAGCGATCGTTATAGCGGTCGATGGGGTTGAGGGACGCCTTAGCATGGCTAAAAGATTTGGGGCGGACTACATAATCGATATAAGGGAGTTTCCCACGAGGGAGGAGCGCATTAAAAAGGTTATGGATCTTACGGATAACTGGGGGGCAGATGTGGCTATAGAGCTGACGGGTGTCCCCGATGCCTTCGCTGAGGGCATCTTGTATCTTCACCCAGGCGGTAGATATCTTCAGATGGGCAACGTGTCTCCCGATCTGACGACCGTCTTCGCTCCAGGGATACTAACTCGTAGATCTATCAAGGTTGTCTCCGTCGTGAGGTATGATCCCTGGTATCTCTGGAAAACCCTGGAATTTGTGAGGGCAAACTTGCACAAGTACCCCTTTGACCTTCTAATAGATAGGGAATTTCCTTTAGATAAGGTTAAAGAGGCGCTTGATTCTTCTTCCACAAGGAGCTCTACCCGACCTACGATTAAGCCTGGGGCTTGAAGGAGGGGATCGGGATGACGATGACGATTTCTGAGCGGATAGGGGAGTTCGTTAGTCAGATAGCTTATGATGATTTGCCCAAGAGCGTGGTTAAGGTGGCTAAGCGTTGCATACTGGATTGGTTGGGCGCTGGATATAGAGGGAGCAAGGCCGAGGCCTCCTCTTGGGTTTTGGACCTTCTTCGTGGGGGTAATGGCAAAGAGGCTAGCTTTCTGACCTATCCTCCTTCGAAGGGTAATTTCCTATTTACAGCTTTTTCCAATGCCTTTTTCTCCCACATCTTGGAGATAGACGATGTCCACAGGGGTTCTATATTTCACCCAGCTTCTCCAGTTATATCAGCCGCCTTCAGTCAGGCTGAGAGTCTGGGAGCAAGCGGTAAGGAGCTCATAACCTCCGTAGTTTTAGGTTATGAGGTATCGATTAGGGTGGCTGAGTGCTTAGGGCTCAGCCATTATAAGTATTGGCATCCTACTGCGACCGCTGGCGTCTTTGGTTCGGCGGTAGCTGGGGCAAAGCTTTTAAAGCTGGACCCCAAGAAGGTTGCGTTCGCTTTAGGTAACGCGGGAACCAGCGCCTCAGGGCTATGGCAGTTCAATCTNGACGGTGCCATGACTAAACCGCTTCACCCTGCCAAAGCTGCAATGGAGGGGTTGATCTCAGCGAATTTAGCCTATAGGGGCTTTTCTGGGGCTTTAAGGATATTCGAGGGAGAGAAGGGAATATGTAACGCTATGGCTAGGGATGGCTTCGATTTAGAGAAGCTCCTTTACGGCTTGGGAAGTCATTGGAAGACCGAAGAGGTATCTCTTAAACCCTATCCCTGCTGCAGGCATATTCACCCCTCCATAGATGCCGCTAAGGAGGTTCACAGGGCTTCTAAGCTTAAACCTCAGGAGATCGCTTCAGTTAAGGTTTATACCTATCGCGTCGGCATGGAAACCGCTCACTTTAAGGTTCCAACATCCTTGGAGGAGGCAAGGTTCAGCATATCTTACTGCGTGGCTTTAGCCTTGAAGTTCGGGGATGTTAACTTGGACCTATTTTCTCCCTCCTTGCTTAGGGATGAAGAGATATTGAGCTTGATAGATAAGACCGAAGTTCTCGAGGATGATGTCTATACGAAGAATCATCCGCAAAAGTGGGGAGCTAAGGTTGAGGTTTTGAGTAGAGATGGTGGAGTCTGGTCCTCCGAAACATGGTTTCCCCTTGGGGACCCGGAGAAGCCGATGAGCGATAGGGAGGTTGAGGACAAGTTTAAGGGCTTAGTGAAACCCGTGCTTCCAGAGGATTATTTAAGCGAGCTCATAGGGAGGGTGTGGAGTATAGAGGAGATGGAGAATATAAGGAGCTTTTTTGTAGGAGTAAAAATATATGGTGGAGCTGACGGGATTTGAACCCGTGACCTCTTCCGTGCGAAGGAAGCGCGCTCCCACTGCGCTACAGCCCCACCTCTGTGAATTATTTTAAGCTAAACTCTCTAGTATGTCAACGAGGGTTAAAGGAATTTTAGCGTTTTGGTTTTTACTCAGGTTGTAAGCGTTCTATCCCCCTTGATTGTTAGATCTTAACCGTGTATAATAGTTAAGCAGTAAAAACTAGTATAAAAGGGGTGGTATTTAATGACCAATGGAAAGCTATTCGGTATTATCATACCACCAATAATTCCGTTTACCGAGGGTGGCGCTTTTGATTGGGATGCTTTAAAGGAATTAGTGGAGTTCTGGTGCGAGAAGGTAGATGGATTTTTCATAGGCGGTACGGTTTCCTTGGGTCCTTTGATGACCTTTGAGGAGAGAAAGGAGTTAGTGGAGAGATTCATTAAATACGTGGATGGTCGTCTGCCCGTGATAGTGCATGTGGGGGCGCCCTCCACCTTAGTGGCGGTTGAGCTAGCGAAGCATGCGGAGGCGTTGGGAGCGAGCGCTATTGGTGCTGTCCCTCCTTACTATTACCAGCACACTGTTGATGCGATTAAGAGATATTATGAAGAGATAGTGAGCTCTGTGTCTGTTCCAGTTTACATCTATAACATTCCCAGGAACACTGGCGTTAGCATAGGTCTTGAGGTTTTGAGAGATCTGGCAAGCTTGGGCGTTAAGGGGATAAAGGATAGCACCTTTGACTTCGCCTATCACATGGAGTTGAGGAGGAAGATGGATACTCAAAACTTCGATGTGGTGCAGGGGACTGATGCGCTTATGGTT
>Ga0065718_1005134_pt1 | contig 17981 bp, 24 predicted proteins | sample GBSCel77sediment_2_FD_59105 | JGI IMG/M metagenome (GOLD analysis project Ga0065718, IMG submission 59105) | Hot spring sediment microbial communities from Great Boiling Spring, Nevada - cellulolytic enrichment CS 77C v3 (version 3) | ecosystem: Environmental > Aquatic > Thermal springs > Hot...
AAATTATTCTGGAAATGATATAGCAAATGTTACTATAATTAATTTCTTTGATAATGAAATAAATGTTACACTTGTTCTAAATTCTTCTCCTGAACAAATAGAAAGCTTTATAGCTCAAAAGAATACAATTTATAATGTGAGCTTTTCAGTTAATGCAAACGACAATTATAATTTAAATGTTAAATATGAAGAAAATGAAGAAAACATAACCTTTAATACATACAACCCTTCATATAAATATTTTTTCGATTTAATTTTTACATCTAACTTAGGAATAAGAAGATCGAAAGAAATGAAAGAGTTGAATATAAGTTGATTAAAATGAAAGGATTAAGTCCAATAGTCTCAATGATTATGGTTATAGCCTTTAGTGTTACAGCAATAATTATTGTAATGAACGCTTTAACCCCTACAATAGAAAAAGCTAAAGACTCTGCAATAATTTCAGAAGCTACGCAAAATTTGCAATTGTTAAATTCATTAATAAAAGAAGTTGCATCTGAGTCAAAAGGATCAAAAAGAACTATATCGATCTCAATAACAGATGGAATTTATTATATTGATGAAAATAAAGAATATTTATATTTTGAGTTTAAGCCATCTGAGCAACTGAAATTAGGAGGTAAAAAAGGTGATATAGATGTTATTACTGGGTTGAATTTCTCAGAATATTTTAATAATTATGTAGAAAATAGCAACGCAAGCTCAACATGGAATATCTTAAGCGGAAATTGGAGCATAAGTAGTGGAAGATATAAAGGAGTTAATGGATTAGCATATAAAAGTATTGGAACGCTTGAAAACTTTTACTTAAGTGGAGAAATTTATGGAGAAGAAAATGTGATAGGAGAGATATTTATTTTGCCAAAAAATCCTAACAATTTGATCGGATATTGGACCTTTGATGAAAATTCTGGTGAAATAGCATACGATTTTTCTTTTAATTATAATAATGGAACTTTATATGATGATGATCATGAAAATTCAGATGGCAATACCTTACCGAAAAGAGTAGATGGAAAGTTTTCAAATGCTTTGGAATTCGATGGAAATGATGATTATGTAGATTTTGGTAATAATACAATCTTTGATTTGGGATTAGGAAGTTTTACAATATCGTTTTGGATAAAGCCATACATTCAAACAAACGAAAATCCGAGAATTTTAGAATATGGAGGATATTTATCAAACGGATGGAGTATTCAACTCTCAAATTCAACAAAAACATTAGTATTTTATTATGGGTCTTCTGATGGATATAGTGGAGAGTTTTCACCTCAAATATCATATACAGAAAATGATTGGAACTATATAGCAGTTAGTGTTAATACTAGTTTAGGAAAAGGGAGAAGTTATAAAAATGGGATATTTATAGGGGAAAAGTTAATACCAACATATTATTCAAATACAACAGCAAATCTCTTGTTAGGGAAGCCCGGGTATTTTAATGGGGTTATTGATGAAATAAGGATATATAACACAGCATTAAGCGATGATGAAATATTGCAAGATTATATTTTGGGGATTAAAAAACTAAATGAAAGCAAGACAATAAAAATAGAAAATTTAGCCAATATATTTCTCGTTCTTTCTTCGCCAAAAACAACATATTTCGATAATATAAAAATTTCAAGAGAGGAAAAAACTATAAGAATGATAATACCTTATACAAAAATTGATTTGGTTTCTTTTGAAAGAATTTCCAAAGGAACTCACAATGTTGTTATAGAAAATCTTGGATTAAATTCTACCACAAACAAAATAATGATAAAAATAAAAGTAGAATAATATTTAACAAAACTCTTCTAATTCGAAGCAATAATGTATTTTTGTAAAACCTTTTCTAAAATTTATTACATCTTCTCTTAATTCTTTTGTAGATATGTTATCAATCAAAACCTTTTTAAAAAATCTCGCTATTTCTCTCATCTCTTCTTCTTTCATACCAAATCTTGTCATTTCCTGCACACCGATTCTTATTCCAGATGGATTTTTTGTTGCATCGTGAGGAGAATCTTCTGGCAAAGACATTTTGTTGCATATTATGTTCGCTTCTTCTAATTTTTTCGCAACCTTTTCNCCGCCACCAAATCTTTTCACATTTATAATAACTTGATGGGTTTCTGTAAATCCTAAGTCTGGACATAAAACATCAAACCCAAAATTATATAAACTCTCAGCCAGACATTTCGCATTTTTTATTGTTTGTTTCGCATATTCTTTTCCAAATACATTCATCTCTATTGCTGTTATTGCAAGAGAAGGTAATCTATGAATATGATGATTTGATATTAATCCTGGAAATATTGCTTTTTGAATCTTTTTCCAAAAATCTTCAGAAATAAAGTTATTACATATTATAATTCCGCCTTGAGGACCTTGAAATGTTTTATGGGTTGATGAGGTTAAAACTTCTGCCCCTTCTTTTAAAGGATTTTGAAATTCTCCTGCATAAATCAAACCAAAGACATGTGCAGCATCATAAACAAAAATTACTTCTTCTAAACTCTCTTTTAATTCTTTTATTGGGTGAGGAAATAATATCATTGATCCGCCTAAAACAACAAGCTTTGGATTTTTCTCTTTTAATATTTTTACTGTTTCATCAACATCTATATTCATTCTTTTATAATCAAAAGCCATATCAATATGCTTTAAACCTCTCACTCCAGCTATACCCCATTTTGTCGCTGATACATGAGCACCGTTCTGTATTCCTAAAGATGCTATTAAATCCCCAGGATTTGTGAAAGCTGTATATATAGCAAGATTCGCAATAGCTCCAGATATAAGTCTTGTATCTACATATTTTGTAGAAAATCTTTCCATAAATATTTTGTTGCAAAAATTTTCTATTTCTGTAGAATATTTTGTTCCACAATAATGTTCTACTTCATCATGCTCATTATACCTTCCTTCAAAATCTGAAATGTAAAATTTTTCAGCTAAAGGGGATAAAACGCTTTCAGAAGCTATTAGATTTATACATTCTTCCCTTCTCCATCTATTTTCATTTTCCACAATTTCTTTAATCTTCTTTATTTCTTCTCTCATTTCTTTAACCTTTTTCAACAATAGGTTTCTCTTTTTCTAAAACCTTTTCACCAATACCAACTCCAACAGAAATTTCTTTTAAAACCTTTATCGCAACTAATACTGAAAAATAACTAAATGTTATACCAGCTGCAATTATTAGTCTTTCTACTATAGTTAAAGGTATTGCTGCTATCCAAGCCTCTTTTGGAATATTAAGGAAATAAAGAAATAATATAGAACCGACACTATGATCAACAAAGGCTGTTCCAATAGAATAAAGATAAGTTTTTATTATATTGTTTTTTATATAATTTGAAATTATTCTTTCTCCTAAAGAAATTGTTATAGGTATTATCCAGAAAAGAGAATAAAACCAAACCTCTCTTCCAATAGGATGTAAAATGAATGCAATTATTGATATTAAAGGAAAAAGAATTATTTTCTTTTCACTCTTAAAGATTTTTGCAAAATATATTCCTGCAAATATTATTGGAGCAAATGTGAAAAAACTTAAAAAAGATTTTATCTTATATATTCCGAAAATTATTCCGAATATGTGAGCTCCTATAATAGAGCCTGAACCAAAACCTATTCCAATAAATTTGGAAATTATTGGACCAAACATTACAGAAGCTGAAAATTTTGATTCTGTTCCTATAATAGGAGTAACTTTAACTTTTGTTAAAACTATGAACAATGAAGCAAATAATATAGCAAAGAAGGTTTTTAAAATCAAAATCTTTTTATCAAGCTTTTTAAATTTAGAAATATTACTTTTTGCGAAAATTTTCATAAAAGTTTTTTTGTCTCTTACTTTTAAATTTTTTTAATTAGTTTTACAAAAACATATTTTCAATTTCATTATTTTCAAATATATTTAGTAAAAAACCAAAAAGCTTATTAAAAACAATAGGCAATTTTTAAATGTAAAATTTAATAAGATAAATAAAATTTTTAGGTATTTGACTATGAAAAAAATTTTAGAATGCTTGGATGTTAAACTGTTAGATTATTCTCCTAAATATCTTGACTTTGGCCCAGATAGTGTTATTGCGGCAAGCGGCTTTTTAACTGCAAAAATCGAAAATTTTTCAGATCTTTTGTCAAGCTTGGATAAAAAATCTCTAGAGGTTTTTCACAGAGAATCTACTAAGAGAGGACATGCATCTTTAACAACCTCAATAAACTTTTATTTTTGGTTAGAAGGTAGTAAAATTTCTGATTTTTATTTTTCAAACTTTCCTTTTGGTTCTTATATAATATGTAGTACAAGAAGAATTAAGTTTACAGAAGATTTTATAACTATTCCAGAATCTATTATCGAATGTGGATTTGAGAAAGAATATCAGGATACTTGTAAAAAATTGTTAGATACATATCAAATACTTTTTGAAAAATATGGAATAGATACAGCAAGAAAACTTTTACCGCTTTCTATAAAAACTTTTGGATTTTTTAGCTTCCCATTACAAACAATTATAGGAATAATAAAAGATTGCGAAAAAATCGATATATATCCAAAAGAAATAATTGAAATTGGAAAAAGGATAAAAAGTTTTGCTTTAGAAAAAGCCCCTTTGACAACAAACGCTGCTGAAAAATTAATTTACAACAACTCTTTTTCAAAACCAAATATTTTTAATGGCGAGCTTTTAGATGAAGACTATAACCTTAAAAAATTGTATTCTGAAAAAGATTTTGAAGAATTAGTTAAACAACATTATGAAAAAATTAATAACTCAAAAACAACAAAAGAGAAAGCAGAGGAATGGAAAAGATTTGTAACAAAAATAAAGGATTTAACTCTATTTTCTTTCACAGATAAAATTTCTTTGGCCTGCTTCACAGATCTTAAAAGACATAGAACAATGAAACAAAATGTAGAAAATATATATAATGCAATTGATAGAGCAATTAATGAAAACATGAAAGAAAACTTTTTTATACCATCATACTTACCAAATGAAATTGAAAATAAATTAGAAGAAGCTTACTCTTCTGCTATCCAGTTGTATGAAAAAATGGTTGAAAATGGGGTACCTAAAACAGAAGCTATATACATAATACCTCTAGGATTAAAAATAAAATATAAGATTTATATGGATGGTTATCATATCTTTGACCCATTTGGATTTATAGGGGTTAGAAGTTGTATAACAGCTGATAGCGAAATAGTTGCAACAATGAACAAAATTATTTCAGAGCTTGTAAACTTTGGTATTCCTTATGAGCTTCTCGGACCTAAATGTAAGCTAGGTTTTTGTCCAGAAAGAAAATTCTGTAGTATGATAAAAAGGTTTGTTCCAGAATATGACGAAAATATTCATAACTCTATACAAAAATCATAAAATTTTTCAGAAAAAGGAAAAAGTTATTTAATTATCAAAATATAACTATATTTGTTATGACAAGAATAAACAGAATAGTAATTCATGGATTTAAATCTTTTGCAGATAAAGTAGCTATACCTTTTCCTTCTGGATTTACAGTAATTTGCGGGCCAAACGGAAGTGGAAAATCTAACATATGTGACGCAATAATGTTCGCTTTAGGAATATCTTCAGCAAAAGTTATAAGAGCCGAGAGGCTTTCAGAACTTATATTTCGTGGTAGTAAGAAAAGAAAACCCGCAAAGTATTGTAGTGTATCTATATATTTAGATAATAAAGATAGAAAGCTTCCTTACGATGATGAAATAAAAATAACTAGAAAGATAAATGAAAAGGGTCTGAGTATTATAAGAATAAACGGTAAAGTTGTTACAAGAAATAAGATGTTAGATTTGCTTTCTAATCTAAACATCTCTCCTTATGGTCATAATATAATAATGCAAGGTGATATAACAAAAGTAATCGAAACCTCTCCTAAAGAAAGAAGAGAACTTATAGATCAAATTTCAGGAATAGCTGAGTTTGATGAAAAGAAAAGAAAATCTGAATTAGAATTGGAAAAAGTTGAAAAGCATATAAATGAAATGAAAATAGTTCTAATGGAAAAGGAAAAATTGTTAGAAAGGCTAAAAAAGGAAAAAGAGTATGCAGAAAAAAGCATATTTCTAAATGAAGAAATAAAAAAGATAAGATATTCTATTGCACTAAAGTCGAAAGAAAATCTTCAAAAAGACATAAACAAAATTAATGAAAAAATAGAAAACCTGAAAAAGAGATTGGAAGAATTGGATAAAAAATATTCTGAAAAGCAAAACGAGTTAGAAAAAAGTAGCGAGGAAACAAAAAAGTTAAATGAAATAATAATACAAAAAGCTAGAAATATAGAGCTTCTTAGAAAAATCGATCAAATAAATATGGAGATAATAAGAAAAAAAGATAAAATAGATTTGAACGAAGCTTTATTATCAAAAGAAAAATATGAAAACATATTAAGACACATTTCTAATATAAATGGAGTTGTAGGAACTTTACAACAATTAATAGAAATACCAAAAAAATATTCAGTAGCTATTAAAGTTGCTATAGGAAATCATTTAAATGATATCGTTGTTGAAAATGAAAATGTTGCAATAGAGTGTATAAAATTTTTAAAAGAGAATAAAATAGGAAGAGCTCGCTTTTTACCATTAGATAAAATAAAAATTGATAAAAAAGAAAGAAAGATTTCTGGAGAAATAATAGATAAGGCAATAAATTTAGTGAAGTTTGATCCGAAATATAGAGATGTTATAGAATATGTATTAGGAGATACTGTAATAATAGAAAATATTGAAAAAAGGGTTGAGCCTGGGATAAAAGCCGTTACATTAGATGGAGATTTGATAGAACCCTTTGGAGCTATTGTTGGAGGATATAATAAGAGAGCAGAGTTTGAAAAAAGAATATTGGAAGAAAATGAAAGATTATTAAAAGAAATAGAAAAGTTGGAAGAAGAATTAAAAAACCTAAGGGAAGAACAAAAGAAAGAAGAAGAAAATCTAAAAAAGCTTGAAGAAGAGAGATCAAGATTCGAAATTGATGTTGACAAAATTAGAAAAGAGTTAAATATCCTATTAAACGAGAAACTTCAATTAACAAGCGAATTAAATAAGCTGACAGTAAACCTTGCAAAGAAAGAAGCTGAGTTTGAAAACATAGAAAAAGAAATAGAAAACTTTAAAACAGAATCTTATTATGATTATGAAGTCAATAAACTAAAATCCTTGCTTTCTCAGTACATTAATGAATTAAATTCTTTGGGATTAGTGAACATGCGTGCAGCAGAAGAATTCGAAATAATAAGAGTAGAATATGAAGAACTTAAAAAAAGGTTGGAAAAGCTTGTCGAAGAAAAAGATTCGATACTAAAAGCTATACAGGAGATAGAAAGTAAAAAGAAGGAAAAATTTATGGAAACACTTAAGATAGTTTCTGAAAACTTTGCAAACATATATAAAGATCTTATGGGAGGTGAGGGGAGGCTTAGATTGGAAGATGAAAATGATATAAATTCTGGATTAATTATAGAAGCTTCAACAACCACAAAAGCACCTATAAATATAGATGCTATGTCGGGTGGTGAAAAATCAATGACAGCAATAGCATTTCTTTTTGCAATTCAACAATACTATGCATGTCCATTTTATATATTAGATGAAATCGATGCAGCATTAGATAAAGTTAATACAAAAAAGGCAGTAGAATTCTTAAAAAAATATTCTGAAAAAACTCAACTTATAGTAATAACACACAATGATTTAACAATACAAGAAGCTGATCATGTTTTTGGAGTATCTATGGAAGATGGCGTTTCAAAAGTATTTTCTATAAAAATGCCAAAAGGTGATTAATATTCAAGAAAAAATGGAAGTTGATGAAAGTAAACTAATAAAAACAATAGTTGTTGCGAGCGATTGGGAGGAGGTTATAACAAATATAATAGAGGAAGAAGGTATAAACCCGTCGGATATAGATATTGTTAGACTTGTTGATGCATTCTTAGATTATCTAAAAAATTTAAAAAAGTTTGATTTTAGAATTCCGGCGAGATTTATATTGATAGCGGCTATTCTTTTAAGAATGAAATGTGAAGTTTTGAAGATAAATGAGCCGAAAGAAGAAACTTTAAAACCTAATATAGATATAAACGTTCCTTTAGTGGATCTTCCTATAATAAGAACCCCTAAAAGAAAGGTTACTTTAACAGAGCTTATAAATGCATTACAAAAGGTTATAGAATTCGAGGAAAAGAAAAAGTTGAAGAAACTTAGACTTAGAAGAAATGTCGAAAACCTTATTGGAGAATATGAAGACATAGAAAGTAGAATTGAAAAAATATATGAAAGAATAAAAAATGAAAAAATAAAAAACTTTTCTAGCCTTGTAGGAGAATGGAATAGAAAAAACATAGTTTATAATTTCATACCTCTTCTTCATTTGGTTATGAATAATAAAATAATCTGCTTCCAACAAGAAATTTTCGGTGAAATATTTATAGAGTTGAAAGAAGTTTTCGAAAGCCAAACAAATCAAACAAATTAGGATTTGTTGCTTTCCACCTTTTTCTTCCCTCTTTCTACCAAAATTATTTCTACATTTGTTGATTTTAAATTAGAGCCAAATTCTACCTTTCTTCTAGCTCTTCTTATTGTTGGTCCTTTGCAAGATGATGCATAAACAAATAGTTTTTCTTTATCCAAACCCAAATTTTCTGCATTTTTTTCACAGCTTTCTATTAACTTTTTTATTTCAGAGACTGCTTTTGTATAATATTTACCTTTTAAACTTCTCTTTCTTTTTAAAAGATCTTCAAGTAATCTTTTCACTGTTTTTAGTTTTTTTCTTCTAATAACTCTACAAATCTTTAAAGCATCTTTTCGCGATATGTTTAACCAAGACCTTGCTTTTGCATGTCTTTCTTTTGGTTGAAATGTGTATGGCATATTCATCACTTATAAAAATAAAATTTAAATATCATAAGTAATATCCATAAAAATATTGTAAAAAATATTAAAAATGAAAGCATTTTAATCCCTTTTTTCCACTTTCTATGGCGAGAGGCTGCAAATAAGCCAGCAAATAACCCAGCAAAATGGCCGATATATGAAATGTTACCAATATTAAAAATAAAGCCTATTATATTATAAATCGTATACAGTATTCCGACAAGACCTAATGGAATTATATAGAAAGGAGGATATAAGCTTATATCCAATGGTCTAATAATCATACCAAATCCTACGAGAGCAAAAATTCCAGCAGAAGCACCTATAGATATTGTTTCAGGAGAATAGAAAAATAATGAAAAAATGTCTCCGAAAAACGCTCCATAAAAAAATATTAATAACATTTTTTTAGCTCCGATTTCATCTTCCACGGCAATACCAAAAAATATTAGAGCTATTAAATTTGAAATGAGATGGTCTATACTTCCATGAATAAAGATGGACGTAATTAATACATAAGGCCTCTTAAAAAAATTATTAAATGAAAATCCAAAATTTTTTACAATATTTTCAAAGGAAAACAAAGAAAAGTAATCTAATAAGTATATTAAAATGTAAGATAGTAATATTAAACTTGTCAAAATGAATGTTGCTTTCATACAAAATAAAAATTTGTCATAAATAAATTTAAGGGTCAGAATGATAATAGTAGATACAAACATATTGATAGATTGCAAAAATCTTATGGAAGAAATTAAAAAATTTTCAGAATTTGGGGAGCCGGTAATTTTAGATACCACTATAAAAGAATTGGAAAAAATGAATAACAGGAAAGGAAAGCTTGCATTAGAGCTTATAAAACATTATAAAATAAAGATAATAAAAACAGAAGAAAAAAGTACTGATAAGGGTATACTTAATATTGCAAGCAAAAATGATGTAGTAGCTACAAACGATATAAATCTTATAAAAAAATTAAAATTAAAAGGTATTGGTGTCTTAAGATTGAGACAAAAAAAATATTTAACTCTTGAAAAATAAGTATTGTATGGTGCTTAGAAATGTATAAAATAATGACAATAAAAGATGATGTAAGTGTACATCCAAGTTTATTAAGCTTAGGTATAGAAGAGGCTGTTAAACAAAGTTTAAGCAATAAAATAGAAGGTAAAATAGAGCCTGATATTGGCGTAATCCTTTCAATAATTAATGTTATAGATATAGAGGAAGGTAAAATATTACCAGAGGATCCAAATGTGCATTGCACTACAACATTTGAAGCACTCGTCTTTCAACCAGAAACACACGAAATAGTTTATGGAGTTGTTACTGATAATACTGACATAGGAGCCTTTATAAGAATAGGCTCTATAGACGGTTTTGTACATATTTCGCAGATAATGAATGATAAAGTAGTGTTTGATCAAAAAAACTCTATTCTGTTAGGAAAAAAGACTAAAAAGAAATTACAAGAAGGTGATATTGTAAGAGCAAGAATAATTTCTGTATCTTTAGGAAAAGATAAGACTAAAATAGGATTAACAATGAGACAACCTATGCTCGGTTCTTTAAAATGGATTGAAAGTGAGAAAAAGAAGGCTAAAAAGAAGGGCTAAAAAAATTCAAAGAAGCTACTGCCTTTTTTATTATTTCACATGCCAAAAATCCCGTTTTTGATAAAATTTTATCACCATTAATCTCTGTTATATCCATTCCTACTATTTTATACTTTTTGAAAATGTCTTCTATTAAATCAAAAAAAGTATTTGGTGATAGAGCCTTTTCTGGTTTATCAAAAACGGGAAGAGCGACATCCACATATTCTGGACTAAAAACATCCATGTCTATTGTGATATATGCAGTTTTTTCAACTTTCTTTTCCTTTTTATTTTTTTCCATCAAAATCTTTTCTTCCTTTGAATAAGACCTTACACCATATCTTATTATTTTGGATATTTTTGATGCATGATAAGCCCAAGTAGCGTGAGAATATTTTTCTCCTAAATAGTCTTTTCTCATATCCGCGTGAGCATCGAACTGTATTACAATATCCGGCTTCAAAAATTCTATTACAGGAAGGGATATTAGATGCTCACCCCCAATAATTATAAGAAATGCTTCTTTGTTTATAGACTTTATCTCTTTTAATGTTTCTTTTATTCTTTTTCTAGTAAGAAAATAATTTCCTGGTACCACTTCTATATTTCCTAAATCACAGAACTTAAAATTTGAGAATATATCTATTCCATTCTTATCATCAGAAAAACCTTCTATAAGCTTCATACACTCCCTTACAATTGTTGGCCCAAACATACTTTTTTCTGAGATTGACGTAGAAGAAAATGGTATTCCTAAAAAAACTATATCAGCTTCTTTTAAAGGATAATTAAATGTAAACGAATTAGAGATATACAAAAATCTTTCTAAAACGCTCATTAAAATCATTCTAAATTTTGTTTAAAGCTTTTAAATCTTTTTATAGTTATAACTTTATAGTGGTTATTATGAATTTTTACGAAAAGTTAGCACTTATATTGAATCTATGCCTACTAATCTTTATTATATTGAGACTTATGATTATTTGGTCTCTAGCATTTTCTTTCTTATTAGTAATGTTAATTGTTTCACTTTATAAAATAAGTTTTGATCAAAAGATAGAGAAAATAGAAAATAAACTCTCTGTAATTGAAAAAATTTCTAACGGGTTAGAAAATATTATGGAGAGTATTCTGAAGCTAAGAGATGACTTTATGATTTCTGTATTTAGGATAGAAAAAAAGGTTGAAAATAATAGAAAAGAGATTGAAGAAGAGATTGAGAACAAACATAGAGAAATGGCGAAAAAAGTTATAGAGATAGAAAATAAGATGAATGAAGTAAAAAAATCTTTAGCGGGCTATATATCTTATATTGAAGATGCTTTAAAATCAGATGAAAAAAAGCCTTAAAAAGTTTAATGAGACATCAAATATATACCCGGCTGGACTACCTTTTTAGGTAGGAGGGTGAAAATGAAAATAGAGGATGCTTTAAAAGAATTGAAAAAATATAAAAGAAATTTTAAGCAAAGAATAGATTTAATAATAAATCTAAGAAATATTGACTTAAAAAAACCTGAAAACAGAATAAAAAAAGAGATAGTTCTTCCTTATGGAAGAGGAAAACCTGCAAAAGTTTGTATAATTTCTGAAGAATATGGATTTACAAAGGAAAAGATTGAAGCTTTGGGGCAATCGAAAAAGGATGCCAAAAAGTTTGCTAAGAGTTATGATTTCTTCTTAGCCTCCCCAAACCTTATGCCAATCATAGGTAAATTCCTAGGTAAATATCTTGCTCCATCAGACAAAATGCCTCAACCTATTCCACCGAATGCTACAAAAGAAATTATTGAAAATTTAGTAAAAATAAAAGAAAAAAGTGTTAAATTTGCTCTAAAATCTGGATTAAATATTCAATTAGCTGTTGGGACCGAGGATATGAAAGATGAAGAAATAATTGAAAATATAAAAACGGTAATTAGAGAGGTTGAAAAGGCCTTGCCAAAAGGCTCTGCACAAATAAAAAATATTATGATAAAAAAGACTATGTCAAAGCCAATAAAAATAGATTGGAAGTGAGTAAAATGCTAAAAAAAGATAAACCAAAATTAGTCGAAGAGGTATCACATATAGCAAAAAATTACTCAACAATAGGTTTACTTAACATATATAAACTTCCGTCTAAGCAGTTTCAGAGTATTAGAAATAAAATAAAGGATAAAGCTCTCATAAAAGTTTTACCAAAAAATATAATAGAGCGTGTTTTAGATAATATAAACAAAAGTGAATTGAAAAAATATATCACCGGACAACCTGCACTAATAATGTCTAATCTAAATCCTTTCGAGATTTACAAAATACTTGAAAAAACAAAATCAAATGCTCCAGCAAGAGTTGGAGACATTGCTCCAAAAGATATTATAGTAAACGCTGGAAAAACAGATTTATCTCCTGGTCCTGCAATTACAACATTGCAAAAAGCAAAGCTTAAAACAAAGGTAGAGGGTGGTAAAATATCTATATTAGAAGATCAATTGATATGCAAAAAAGGTGAAGTGATAACAGAAGACATTGCAGCAGTACTTAACCTACTTAAAATAGAGCCAATAGAAATTGGAATTGATCTAGTAGCAGTTATTGAAAATGACATAATATATCCAAAAGACGTTCTCCGTATAGATGAGGAAAAGATTATGGAAGAAATAACAAAAGCTATTGGTAATATGATAAATATTTCCTTAGAAATCAACTATCCAACAAAAGAAAGTATTGAGATTATGATAATAAAGGCATATATAGAAATGAAATCTCTTGGTATAAATGCAAAAATACTTGAAAAAGAAATAATAGAAGATCTGATAAGTGTTGCAAATCTTGAGGCATTAGCTCTAGAAAGTAAAATATCAAGATAACAAAAGAAATTTTAATTTTATTCTTAAATATTATTCTTAGATGCGTCGATAGTCTAGTGGTAGGACACCAGCCTTCCAAGCTGGTGACCCGGGTTCGAATTTTAAAAGAAATTCCCGGTCGACGCATCTTTTTTAATTTTTAATGATCTTCAAAAGGAAAAATAAAAAGATGAAAATAATGCAAAAAAAGATAAGAAAAATAGCCCTAGAAAGAATAAGAATTCTTTTTGAAGAAGCTGAAAAAGCTGCTAAGAAAGATAGATTAGATTTATCGAAAAAGTATGTAGAATATGCGAGAAGAATAGGAATGAAATGTAATGTAAAAATTCCAAAAGATCTGAGATTGAAATTTTGTAAAAATTGTAAATCTTTTCTTTTTCCGGGGAAAAATGCGAAAGTTAGAATTGACAGTGAAAAAAAGGTTATAAGAATAAAATGCCTTGCATGCGGAAAATATAAAATATATAAATATAAGGAGAGAATTTAAATAAATTTTGATCTCATTATGAGATATATTTTAGTTTAGAAAAAAATATATGGTGAAAAAATGGAAATAGATATTTCAGATTTTCAGAAAATGGATCTGAGGGTAGGGGAGATAGAAAACTGTGAAAAAATAAAAAATAGTGAAAAGTTGGTTAAACTAATAGTTAATATAGGAGAGAAAAAAATACAGCTTGTTGCAGGGATAGCATTATCTTATAAAACAGAAGAATTGATTGGTAAAAAAATAATAGTATTAGCAAATTTAAAACCTAAAAAAATTTTTGGAATAGAGTCTCAGGGGATGCTTCTTGCCGCTCATGATAAAAATAATTTTCCAGTTTTGCTAACAGTAGATAAAGATGTTGAGGCAGGAGCAAAAATAAGTTGATGGATATGATAAGCAGAGATGAAGCAATTGAGCTAATTGAAAAATATGTAAAAGATGACAAATTGAAAAAACATATGCTTGCTGTAGAAGCAATAATGAGAGAAGTTGCTAAAAATATTAACGAAGATGAAGAGGTTTTTGGTATAGTTGGATTGCTTCATGATATAGATTTTGAAGAAACCAAGGAAAAGCCAGAACTTCATGGAGTTAGAGCTTGTGAAATTCTTAATGGATTATTACCTGAAAATTTACTAAATGCAATAAAGGTTCATGCATATTCAAAAGCAGAAGAGGCAAAGAATAATTTAGAATATGCACTTATTGCTAGCGATGCAATATCTGGTTTAATAATAGCATGTGCATTAATAAAACCGAGCAAAAAAATAAATGATGTTGATGCTGAATTTATTTCAAAAAAATTTAAGCAAAAAGATTTTGCTAGGAATTGTAGTAGAGAAAGAATACTTTTTTGCAAAATGCTTGGAATTACAGAAGAAAAATTTTTCGAAATATCTTTAAACGCCCTTAAAAAAATTTCGAATGATTTAGGATTATGACAAAAAATCTTAAATTTAAAGTTTAACAAAAATATACACATAAAGGGTAGATAAAATGAAATCGATAAAAGAAGTTAAGGCAGAAATACTGATAAAAAAAATGAGCGAAGAACTAAAAAAAATAATACCTATGCCCGAATGGGCAAAATATGTAAAAACTGGAACAAGCAGAGAAAGACCTCCGGAAAATCCTGATTGGTGGTGGGTAAGAGCAGCTAGCATATTAAGAAGAATAGCTTTAGATGGTCCAGTAGGTGTACAAAGACTAAGAACATATTACGGGGGGTTAAAAAGGCTTGGCCATCAACCAGCACATTTTAGGAAAGGTGGTGGAAAAATTATAAGAGTCATATTACAACAACTCGAATCTATTGGATTTTTGGAAAAGAAGGAAAAGAAAGGTAGAATAATAACACCAAAAGGCATGAAATTTATAAAAGATATTATAAAAGAAATAGAAAAAGGTGAAAAGAATGAATGAAGAATATATAGATGCATCAGCAGCTATAGAGTTAGAAAAGCAGTTAAAAGAAATAAGAAGAGTTGTGGGAAACATATTAGATAAAAAAGCTAGAGAAAGATTATCTAACCTTAGGATTATAAAACCGGAAATAGTTACTGAGCTTGAAATTTATCTTTATCAACTATATAAAGCTGGACAAATAAAACAAATAACTGATGAGCAGCTTGTTGCTATCCTTTCAGAATTAAGTAAAAAGAAGGAGATGAAAATAATAAGGAGATGAAAATGTCATCAAGAAAAAAATGTGGAAAAAAAATAAAATTAATAGCTGCGAGAAGAAAGAGAGCTCCGAGATGGTGTGATATAAAAAAATTTGGTCTTAAAAGAGCGAGAACAAGAAGAATAATAAGTCATACAAAACATTGGAGAAATGGAAGAATAAAGGTGTAGAGTGATTTGAATGGCAGAGGAAAATAAAAAAATTGAAGAAGATAAAAAAGAAATAACCGAAAAAAAGGAAGAAAAAAAAGAAAAGTTGATAAAAGTTTTTACTATTCCTCTTAGAAAAGCTTATAGAAAAACTAGAAGAAAAAGAGCAAAATATGCAATAAGGCTAATTAAGGAGTTTCTTAAAAGACATTTAAAAACAGATAATATAAAACTTGGAAAACATCTAAACGAAGAAATATGGAAAAGGGGAATAGAAAAGCCTCCTAGAAGGGTTAAGGTCAGTGTTACATTTGCAGATAATGAATATAGAGCAGAGCTTTTTGGATTTAATTATGTGCCATTTGAAGAAGAACCTGCAAAAGTAAAAGAAGGGTTAGCTGAGAAAATGGCTGCGAGAATTGGATTAAAAGCATTAAAAAAGCAAGAAGAAGAAAAGATGGTTGAAGGTAAAGTTGAAGAAGATAAGGATAAAGCAAAAGAAACTAAAGAAGAGAAAAAAGAATAATAAAAACCGATTTTTGGATTAGATGTTTTTTATGCCAAAAATAATAACAACAGATTTTAATAAAGATTTTAACTTAGGATTATATGGATTCGCAACTGAAAAATATGTTTTTATCGGAAAGTATATAGAAATGCCAAAAAATTTTACAGAAAAAATTAAAATAATTAAAAATACTGTTGCAAATACAAACTTAGTTGGAATCTTCTGTACAGGAAATTCTTCTGGTATTTTGGTTTCAGGTGATATTCCTTATATAAAAAAAGAACTAGAGAGAATTGACGAAAATGTTTATTTTCTTAATACAAAATATACTGCACTGGGAAATCTTTTACTTATGAATGATAAAGGCTGTATAATTTCTTATTTAATAAAAAATTTGAAAGAAAAGATAGAAAGATTTTTTGGATTAGATTGTCAAATAGCTTCTAAGAAATATATGGTTATAGGCTCCTTAGGAATTGCAACTAATAGAGGTTGTCTTGTTTCTCCATTAATGGATGAAGATGAAATAAAAAAGATTGAAAAGGTTTTGAAAGTAAAGGTTGATACGGGTACAGCAAACTTTGGATCATATTATGTTGGCTCGTGTATTATAGCAAACTCAAATTTCGCTCTAATATCTCCAAAAACGACAGGAATAGAAATGGCTAAAATAGAAGAGGTTTTGTTAAGAGGTGGGTAAAATGAAAGAATTATCAAAAGAAGAAATAGAAGAAAAAGTGAGAGGTGAGTACATAAAATACAAAATTATACAAGAACAGATAGAAAACATTATTTCACAAAGAGAAATAATAAAAGAAAGTATAGAAGAAGTTAAAAAAAGTATAGAAACAATAGATAAAATTTCTGAGTTAAAAAATCAAAATGAAATATGGTTTTCTATAGGAAGCGATATCTTTTTAAGAGGAAATATATCAGAAAAAGATAAAGTTTTTGTAAACATAGGCTCTGGAATAATTCAAGAAAAAAATATAGAAGATGCTAAAAAATTTCTAAATAAAAAAATTGAAAAAATGGAAAATACATTAGAAAAAATTAACATGAGTATCGAAACGCAAGCTAAGAAAATGGAAGATATAGAAAAAAGAATCCAAAAACTATTAAGTATAAAAGTTGACAAAGAAAAGTAAAAACCTTTTAGTTTAATTACCAAAAGCTTCTTTTATTTTTTTCATTACTTCATTTACATGTCCAGAAATATTTTCTGCATCTAATCCTTTTTCTATATACTTGGAAAACCTTTTTTCATATTTTCCTTCTTCTTTAAGAATCTTAGCGTATTTTTCTATATGTTTTCCTAATATTCTATCTTCATTAGGAAGCATCTCCTCTCCTACAGGAACGTTTAGCCCAGCATCTAAACAACCTTTCACTAAAGCATAAATTTTACAACCTTTTATAGACCTATGAAGACCTATATCAAGTATTGCTTCATTTATTCCTAATTTTTTTGCCTTATATCCTATTAAAAGGCCTGTAAGATATGCCGAGCAAACATTATTTCCACCAAGCCAACCATATTTTTTTAGTTCTTTTGTCATTGCAGAAACTAAAACCTTATCTCCTTTCGGATCGTACTTAACGATTTGAGCAAGCATGTTATTTAATGACTTTCTAACCACTAATCTTAATTTTCCAGATTTTAATAACTCTAATCTCTGATAATAATCTGTTTTTTTAATTTTTCTTCTTTTCAATTTTCTGAACATATCAAACACTTTAAACTTATTTTTCTAATTCTTTTTCTAAAATTTCTCTTTTTATATATAGG
>Ga0065718_1005168_pt1 | contig 17933 bp, 19 predicted proteins | sample GBSCel77sediment_2_FD_59105 | JGI IMG/M metagenome (GOLD analysis project Ga0065718, IMG submission 59105) | Hot spring sediment microbial communities from Great Boiling Spring, Nevada - cellulolytic enrichment CS 77C v3 (version 3) | ecosystem: Environmental > Aquatic > Thermal springs > Hot...
ATACAATTTAACTCTCCCACATTTTGTGAGAGTTTAAGAAAAAAATAAGAGAAAAGTAACTACTTTTAAGTGCTTACAAAAATAAAGTATTTAAACTTTAAAAATAAAGTAAATTTTAGAGATTTGTAAAGTTTTGATTAAAAAATAAAAAACGTGAGAAATATGAAAAACGAACTTACTCAAGATAATTTTTTGGATTTGGCCTTAGGGTGTATCGAAGCTGTAGAAACTATAAAAGAAGCTTATGATAGCGGTTATGATAGCTTAATTCTTCCTAGTAGAGGAGCCTGTCCGATTTATAATGGCTCAGCAAAAGTATTATATGAATTAGCTAAAGTAGACAATAACTACGAAAGATTTTACGAGAACATAACAGTTCCGCCATTCTTAAGAAGGCATCCCCAAAAAGGAAAAGCAAAAGATAGAAAATTTCAAGTAATTCCTTATCCTCTTACTGCTGATGTGCATATAGATGAAAATATTTTAAAAAAATATGGAGTTACATTAGATGAAGTAACAGACTCTATTAGAAGATATGGTGCAAAGGTTATCTCAACATTTATGGACGAGCCTCATATAAGATCAAAGAACGAAGAATTTTCTTTTCTATACTTTCTTTTAAATGAAGTTGAAAAAAGGCATGATGTTGCTGAATATTATAGAAATTTAGAAAGAATCAAAAAACCAGTAATATTAGATACAGCAATTTCAGGAAGAGCGATAACAACAATTACAGAAGCCTTTGACAATCTTGGTGTAGATTATCATACAATAGTTATTGCAGATAGAAATGGAAGAAGAATGAGAGATCCATATAAAACAGAACTTGAGAAAAAAGAAAGGGAAGGAAAAGCTACAATAATACCTGTTGAAAGAATAATTTCAGAAGATAGAGGAGCAGCTTTTCTTGGTGTTATAGGGGTTATATATCCAGATTTAGCGTTATTAGGAAGTTATTATACTGGAAAAGAACTTGGAGCAGTAAGTTGGCATATGATATATGATAGTAATCATAGGGGAAATTCCGGAAATGCATCAAAAAGATTTGCCCAATATAGAGAAGTTTATAAAAACTATCAAAAAACTATATCAGACGGAATAAAGGTTTTAACAAGACCAACAGAAAATACGGGCCCAAAGACAAGAAAAAGAGAAGAGATAATGAATAAAAGAATTGAACGAATAGCATCTCTTATAGATAAATACAAAGTTTTAGATTCTCCTGATCCTTATTTAGATCCTGNANTATTTGCTCCAANACTTCAAGTAGAAGAATGCTATGAAACCTCATCACATGTAATTCACATAATATTTCCAAGANATGTGAATGAAAGNTTAATTAGAGAATATATGAGATCTTATAGACCAAAATAAACTAATTCTAATTTTTAACAATTTCATTTTTAAGAACAAATTTTTAAATTATGCATAAGAAATTATTCTAAAGAATGCTGGGATGGCTGAGTGGTCCAAAGCGCCAGCTTGGAGTTTTTCAAAAAGCTGGTGAGCGTTAAGCTCGCGCAGGTTCGAAATCTTCGAAAATCCTGCTCCCAGCGTTTCTTTATTTGATTAAGCATTTATAAACCCCTAAAAGAAAATAATTATAAGGTGAAAAAATGGAAGTTCCGATAGCATATATCTTAGAGAGATTTTTTATAGCAGCGATAAACTATATCCCAAACATAGTAAGTGCAGTAATTCTTTTGATAATAGGGCTTCTGCTAGGAAAAAGCATAGGATGGTTTGCAAAAGAGTGCTTAGTGAGATTAAAGATAGATGATTATTTGCCACTAAAGAAAAGGAAGATGACAAGCTTCTCTGAAATATTTTCTTTGATTATAAAGTGGTGGATTTATTTAGCATTTGTAGCAGCAGCTTTGTCAGAGCAAATTTTAGGAATAAAACCAATATCTCTGTGGGTAGAATCCATAGTAAGATTTATACCGAACATAATAGGATCAGCGCTAATAATCATAGTAGGTTATCTCTTAGGAGAATTCATATCGACTGAAATAAGAAAATCAGAAACATTTTATAGCAGCTTAGTAAGTAAAGTGATATTCTTTTTGATAATGTACGTTTCAATAGCTTTGGCACTGCCTGTCTTAGGAATTTCAGCGGATCTTGTAAATAACATACTACTAATAATAATAGGCTCTATTGGTTTAGGACTAGCGATAGCAATTGGTCTTGGATTAAAAGGACCAATAGAAGAGATTGCAAGGGATTATATGAAAAAGAAGAAACCAAGAGCTTAATTTATCTTTTTTATCTTTTTTATAATTTTTAACATTTTTCATTATTATGAAACTTTTATCATTATTTTCTGGAGGAAAGGATTCAACATTTGCTACATATCTTGCATCAAGAGAAAACAAAATATCTTATCTTTTAACAATAGAAAGCAAAAATAAAGAAAGTTATATGTTTCACACTTCTAACATAAAATTTACAAAAACTCAAGCAAAGCTTATGAATATTCCAATAATTTATCATAAAACAAAAGGTGAAAAGGAAGAGGAAGTAAAGGATTTGGAAAAGATTATCTCAAGAATAAAAAATGTTGAAGGAATAGTCTCTGGAACAATAGAAAGCAATTATCAGAAATCAAGGATTGATGGTATATGCTCAAAATTGAATATTGTTCATTTTTCACCCCTATGGAAAAAAGATTCTATGGAAATATTAAATGACCTAATAAAAAATAATTTTAAAGTAATAATAACAAGCGTTGCTGCTTATGGATTTGATATAGAGTGGTTAGGAAAAGAAATAAATTTTGAAACAATAAAAGATTTAGAAAAGCTTAATAAAAAATATTCTGTAAATTTGTGTGGAGAGGGAGGAGAATTTGAGACTTTTGTATTAGATTGCCCATTATTTAAAAAAAGGATTGAAGTAATTGAATATGAAAAAATTTGGGATAATAAAACAAGAAGTGGAGAATTTATAATAAAGAAGATAAAAACTTTTAATAAATAGAGGTGAAGAAATGGAAGATTCTACTAAAGAAAAATCTTATGAATACAAAAATCAAGAAAAACCAAAACTAATTATTGAAAAAAATAAAATAAAATCGTTCGATGAGAAAAGTTCAAACATTTTAAAAAATGGATTTTACGGATTTTTAGAAGGTAATGAAATCGTTTTGGATCCTATAGAGGCATTATATCTTGTAAATATTAGAAATGTACCATGTATAAAAAATGGAAAAAATATAAGCTTCTTAGAGCTTTTGAGAATGTTTGCTAATGAAAAAAGAATTTTTGCAAGGTATAATGTTTATAGGGATTGGAGAGATAGAGGTTTAATATTAACTTTTGTGGATAGAATAGAGCAAAAAAATTATGGAAGAAGCCCAACAGTAAACTATCCTTCTCAAGAATTTGTTGTTCCTATTTTTGATATAGAATTGAATTATATTGAAGAGGATATGATCTCTGTTGCAGAGTGCAAAGAGGATTCAAAAATGCTTTTTGAAAAATTTTGGATTGGTCAGCTTGGTGTTTATAAGCAGCATCTTAGGGATAAGATATTAAAGCTAGATTTTGTCGAAACACTCTTTTTAGCAAAAAATGGATATAAGGTTATAGATAATAAAACAGGAAAAATATTATCATTTGAAAAGTTGCTGAGGAAAATAAAGAAAAATCAAAAAAATGTTGAATCTTTATTTGATGTTTATGAGGATTGGAGATCAAGAGGATATATTGTTAAGACAGGCTTTAAATTCGGAACTCATTTCAGATTATATTTTCCAGGAGCTTCTCCAATAAGAGAAAAATCAAAATGGATTCATTCAAAGCATGTTATCCATGTGTTTCCAAAGAATGTTAAGATGATAATGAGTGAATGGGCAAGGGCAGTGAGAGTGGCACATTCTGTAAGAAAAACATTCATAATGGCAATTCCAGGAATGAAAGAGGAATATGAGAAAGGAGAAATAGATTTTATTGGATATCATAGAAAAAAGATTGGATTAGAAAAGCCTGGAGAAGATAATCCTAGATTTGCAATAATTTCTTTCACAGAGGATGAAAAGCTTGGTGGAAAGGAATTGGCTTGTGCTTTAAAAACTGCTGATGATCTTGGTCTCAGATTACTTATCGGAATTTCTGACAGAGAAACATCTGTAACATATTATTTGGCAAAAAGAATAAACCTTCCAGGATCAAGGAATACATATTATGAAATAGAATGGAAGCAGCCTTAAATGTTTTTGTCATTTGTATTTATTATTTAGTAGTGCATAACCTAAAGACTTAAAAANGATTAATCTCTAAGAATTTAGCACNGCGTCAGAAAAAAAGNATGAAAAGAGAAATATATTAGATATCGCTGAATCCCTAGGATATGATAGAGAAGAAATAGAAAGAAGAATTCAAGAAAGATATATAGCTTATTTAGAAAGAGGATGGTTTAGCAATTTAGAAAAATTTCAAGAAATAACCGGAATTGAACCAAATCCAGGTGTTTACAAGAGACTTATAGAGGATCTATATAAACCTTTATAGAACTTTGAGAAGAAAAACATAGTGATTGTAAATTTAATTAATTGGCTTAAAAATCTAGCAATACGACCATTAAAAATGAAAACACCAAAAAATGCTAAATCGCAAGATTAAGCTCTGTGGCTAAATATTTTAAAGTTTTGATGCTATTATGATTTAAACGATTAAAGGTTATGTATTAAAGATTATGAGTTAGCTTTCGATACTTTAGTACAAGGTAAATTTATATGGTTACTGTTGATAAAGCTGTGATAGCTAAAATAGAAAAAGGAGGAAAGAGATTTGAAATTCTTGTGGATCCAGAGTTAGCATATGAATTTAGAGAAAAGGGAAGAATTAATAAAAGAATAATTGATATTCTTGCAATAGAGAATGTTTTTAAAGACAGTAAAAAAGGAATGCCAGCAAGTAAACAAGATATGATAGAATTTTTTGGAACAGATAACATAGAAAAGATAGCTGAAGAAATTTTAAGAAAAGGAGAAATTCAGCTAACAACAGAATTTAAAAGAAAGAAGCTTGAAGCAAGAAAGATGCAGATAGCAGAGTTTATATCTAAAAATTCTATTGATCCAAGAACTAAAATTTCGCATCCACCACAAAGAATATTAAATGCAATGGAGCAGGCAAAAGTCCATATAGATATATTTAAAAATATTGATGAAGAAATAGAAAAAACAATAAAAGCAATTTCACACATCTTGCCATTATCATTCGAAAAAATAAAATTAGAAATAAAAATACCTCCAAAATATGCATCAAAATGTTATGGATATATTAAGTCATTAGGATCAGAACCGAAATGGTTGGATGACGGCTCTTTATATTCATTAATTGAAATACCAAGCGGCTTAAAAGATGAAGTATTCAAAAAAATAAATTATCTTACAAATGGTGAAAATTCGATTTTAATAAAGTGATTTTTATGGAAGAACAAACAGAGCAAATAAAACAAAGAAAGCTTGTTTTGCCTGGAGATGAATTGGGTTATGGAGTTGCTGGAGCAGGAACATATATAGATAAAGGTGTTATTATTTCAAAGATTATTGGTCTAGCAGATGAAAAAAATGGAACAAAATTTGTTATACCATTATGCGGAGTTTATAATCCTAAGAAAGGAGATGGGGTTATAGGAGTTGTTAAAGATATTGTATCTTCAAAATGGATTGTAGATATAAACTCTCCTTATACAGCAACACTTTCATTGAGCGATGCTGTTAATGAGTTTATAGATCTTACAAAAGATGATCTAACAAGATATTATGATATCAATGATATAATATTTGCAAAGGTTTTGAATGTAAGCAAAAACAAATCTGTAAGCTTAACAATGAAAGATAAGAGATGCAGAAAACTATATGGAGGAATTTTAATTAAAGTAACTCCGAGTAAAGTTCCAAGAATAATTGGAAAGAAAGGCTCTATGGTTGAAATGATTAAAGAGAAGACAAACTGCCAAATTGTTGTAGGACAGAATGGTGTAATATGGATAAAGGGTGAGAATAGTAGGTTAGCGGCAGAGGCAATTTTAAAGGTTGAGGGATATGCACACAAGACAGGTTTGACAGATAAAATAAAGGAATTCTTAGATAGCAAGATATCTGAAAAATCAAAAGAGAAAAAAGAAGAGGAATATGATATTGATATAGAAATAATTGAGGAGAGATGAAATATGGGAAATTTAATAAATGAAAATGGTTTAAGGCTCGATGGAAGAAAACCCGATGAAATGAGAAATATAGTTGCAAAAGCAGGAATTTTAAAAAATGCAGATGGATCTGGATATTTTGAATTCGGAAATACAAAAGCAATAGCAGGTGTTTTTGGTCCTAGACCAATACCTAAGTTTTTAGAAGAAAAGGAAAGAAGCGTGCTAACAACTATTTATTACATGGCTCCTTTTTCCACAAAAGAAAGAACCTCACCAACACCATCAAGAAGATCAAGAGAAATATCTCTTGTTATTCAGAGGGCTTTAGAATCTGTTATATTTTTGGAAGAATTTCCTAAAACAACGATTGATGTTTACATAGAGATAATAAGAGCAGATGCTTCAACAAGATGCGCTGCTATTAATGCAGCTTCAATAGCTCTAGCAGATGCAGGCATACCAATGAAAGACCTTGTAGCAAGTGTTAGTGTTGGAAAGGTAGATGGAACAATTGTTTTGGATATTGCAGGAAAAGAGGATGAGGAAGGCGAGGTGGATATTCCAATTGCTTATGTTCCTAGAAAAAAAGAGATAACTTTATTACAAATGGATGGGATTTTGACAAAAGAAGAATTAAAAAAAGCAATAGATCTAGCAATAAAAGGTTGCGAAATTGTTTATCAAAAACAAAAAGAGGCATTAAGAAAAAAGTATGAGGAGATTGAAATAGAAGATTTAGTTGGTGATAAAAATGGGAAAGGATATTGAGGATTTTAAATGGATTAAAGAAAATTATAAAGAGCTTTTAAAAAAATATAACAAAATGTGGATAGCAGTAAAAGATAAAAAGGTTATAGAAAGTGGAAAAAGCTTGGATGAATTAAAAAGAAAAATGGAAAAAAAGAAAATTGATTATATTTTTGAATATATTACTGATGTTCAATTTCCTTCATGGGATAAGGGATAAAGATGACAATAATAGAAAATGAAATGATAAGAGAAATGATTTTGAGAGATAAGAAAAGAATGGAAGATAGATCTTTTAGTGAATATAGGGTAATAAAGATAGAAAAGGGAAAGGCAGGAAATGCAGAAGGTTCTGCTTGGGTTGAAATAGGAAACACAAAGGTATTAGCAGGAGTAAAATTGGAAGCAGGCGATCCATTTCCTGATATGCCAAATGAAGGTATTCTAGTAGTTAATGCAGAGTTTGTTCCATTTTCTTATCCAGAGGTTTTGCCTGGTCCACCTGATGAAAATGCGATAGAACTTGCTAGGGTTGTTGATAGGATTATAAGAGAAAGCGATGCAATAGATATGGAAAGTCTTGTTATAGAAAATACTAAAAAGGTTTGGAAGATAATGGTAGATATTTTGGTTTTAGATGATGACGGAAATTTAAAAGATGCAGCAACCTTGGCTTCAATGGTATCCATTTTAACCGCAAAATTCCCTTCATACAAAATAGAGAATGATGAAGTTAAAATTAATTACGAAGAAAAGACAGAAAAAAGCATTCCTGTAAAAAGAATACCTGTAGCAGTAACTATTGCTAAAATATCAGATGAAATGCTTATTGATCCTAATGGTGCAGAAGAAAAGGCTGCAGATGCAATATTAACAATTGGATTATTTGAAGAAAATGGAAAAGATTTTCTTTGCGCGCTTCAAAAAGCAGGAAGCGGTGGATTTACAAAAGAAGAAATAGAAAAAGCTATTGATATTGCATTAGAGCAAGGTAAAAAGATAAAAAAATTAATATTGGAAAATATTTAATTTAGGTTTATTAAATATAATTTTTTTAAGTGATTCTAATGGCAGAAAAAAATCTTAAAGAAAAATTGAAAAAAATAAGCGAATGCACATGGGAAATTCCTAAGGAAGGAAATATGAGAGTACCTGCAAGAATCTTTCTATCTGAAAAGCTTTTAGAGCAGGTAGAAGAAGGAGCAATACAGCAAGTAATGAATGTTGCTCATTTACCAGGGATTTTTAAACATTCTCTTGCAATGCCAGATATGCATTTTGGTTATGGTTTTCCAATTGGTGGGGTTGCAGCATTAGACTTTAAAGAAGGAGGATTAAGTCCTGGAGGAATTGGGTTTGATATAAACTGTCTTTCACCTGATTCTGAAATATTAACTAGAGATGGATATAGAATAAAAATAAAAGACATTCCAAAATACATAAATAAAATAGAATTAGTTACAAGAGATAAAGATATTGATTATAAAAATGTTCTCTTTGTTGCAGAGAGAAAGCAAAATGGAAAGGTTTATAAGATTGTGACAAATCTTGGAAGAGAGTTAATAGCTTCTGTAGATCATCTTATATTTTGTGTTAATAAATTGAAAAAGGTAGAAGAATTGAAGATAGGTGATAAAGTTATAATAAATCCTTTTACCGGAGTTGAATATCAAGAGTGTGATGATTTAATTCTTGACATTTCTGATTTTGAAGGTTGTGATATCCAAATAATCAAAAAACTAAAAGAAAACAAATTGCTTCCATTAAAACTTTCCAATGAAAAGATAGGAGCTATTGCAAGGCTCGTTGGATATATACTTGGTGATGGTTGCATATATAAAATTAAAGAAAATGGAAGAGAAAGGCTTCTAACTTCTATAAATGGTTCAAAAGAGGATTTAGAAAATATACGAAAAGATATTTTGCTGCTTGGATTTAAACCATCAAAAATATATTCGAGAAAAAGAGTAATAAAAGGAATTAACTATTATGGAAGTTTTGTGACAATTAATGAAGAAAGTTATATAAGAGTAACTTCTAAGGCGTTTGCTATATTTATGAACAAACTTGGTATTCCTATAGGAAGAAAAACTTCCTGTAACTTTTATGTTCCCGAATGGATCAAAAAATCTCCATTATGGATAAAAAGAAATTTCTTAGCAGCATTTTTTGGAGCAGAAATGACAAAACCAAATGTTATGAAAAAGCATCTTTATAATTTCATTCAACCAAGTTTAACTGTAAATAAAAATAAAGAATTGAAAATAAATGGATACGAGTTTTTAATTGAGATTGCAAAACTTTTGAAAGAGTTTGGGGTAGAAATAAATAAGATATATGAAATTCCTGGAACAGATAAAACTGTTGGAATAAGACTAGTTATATCAAATAAATTAGAATCTTTGAAAAATCTATATACAAAAATAGGTTTTGAATATAATCGCAAAAGACAGATCTTAGGACAATTGGTTTCTCATTACCTTATGCTAAAAGAAGCTAAGATAAAACAAAGAGAATATGCAATAGAGATAATAAATAATTTGAGAAAAGAAATGCCTAAAAGCAAAATAATAGCAATCTCTGAAGATTTAAGAGTAAATAAAAGATTTGTTGAAAGAATCTTATATGAAGGTCAAGAAAATGTAAGAATTGGAGAAGATTTCTTTTCATTTGAAGAATATTTAAAGGAAGTGAAAGAAAATGTTGGTTTTAGTGGTTTTGTGTTTGAGGAAGTAGCAAAAATAGAAGAAATAGATTTTGATGGAATACTTTATGATATAGGTGTAGATAAAAACCATAATTTTATTGCTAACGGTTTTCTTGTTCATAATTGTGGAGTAAGAGTTTTAAGAACAAATTTGAGTTTAAATGAAGTAAAACCAAAACTTAAACAGCTTTTAGAAAGTATATTTTATAATGTTCCTTCTGGTGTAGGAAAAGGAGGAAAGCTTAAGCTTTCGAGATCTCAATTAGATGATGTTTTGGAGGAAGGGGCTAAATATTGTGTGAAAAATGGTTATGGAAATGAAAATGATTTAAAACACGCTGAAGAGAACGGATGTTTAAAATATGCAAATCACAATAAGGTAAGTGAAAAAGCAAAATCAAGAGGCCTCCCACAGCTAGGCACATTAGGAGCAGGAAATCATTTTCTTGAGATTCAAAGAGTAGATAAAATTTTTATTCCTGAAATAGCTAAGATTTTCGGAATAGAAAAAGAAAATCAGATTTGTGTAATGATTCATACAGGCTCAAGAGGCTTAGGTCATCAGATATGTACAGATTATCTCCAAATTCTTGAAAGAAGATTTGATAAAGAAATAAAATCATTACCTGATAGAGAGCTTGTTTATGCTCCTGCTGGAACTCAAGAATGTGAGGATTATTTTCAAGCAATGTGCGCAGGAGCTAATTATGCCTGGGCCAATAGACAATTCATTACACATTGGGTTAGGGAGAGCTTTGTTAAAATTATGAATATGAAGGAAAGTGATATTGGATTGGAATTAATATATGATGTTGCTCACAACATTGCAAAAATAGAAAATCATGAAGGAAAAAAGGTTTATGTTCATAGAAAGGGTGCAACAAGAGCATTCCCTCCAGGAAGCGAGGAGATACCAGAGGATTACAAAAAGGTTGGACAGCCTGTTTTAATTCCAGGTAGCATGGGAACTGCAAGTTATATTTTGATAGGAGCAGAAACTGCAAAAGAGACATTCTATTCAACAGCTCATGGAGCAGGTAGAGTATCATCAAGAACAAGCATGCTAAAAAATGTTGATGGGAGAGAAGTTGCAAAAGAGCTTGAAAAGAAAGGAATTCTTTCTAAGGCAGCGAGCTGGAGAGTGATGGCCGAAGAAGCCCCAGATGCTTATAAAGATGTTGATGAAGTTGTTAAAACAACAGAAAAGGCAGGAATAAGTAAAATTGTTGTTAGATTAGTACCAATCGGGGTAGTTAAAGGATAAGATTAATCCTTTATTTGAATTTTGTAAATCCTAAGTTCCTCCCAATCAATCTTTTTTCTGTAAATGATCTTATATTTCATTGAGTTTTTGCTGATCAGTTTTTTGTTAAATGGTGTTAATGAAGAAACAAGTAAAAGAATTGTTGAATTCTTTTTCATATGATTTTTTGCTTGAATTAAAAATTCATTTATTATATTTTTTCCATCTTGGAAAAGAGACCAATGTTTTTCTTCATATCTTCCATTTTTAACAGGAATATACGGAGAATTAAATATTATTAAATCAAATTTTTCGTTTATTTTTTCAAACAAATTTGAGCAAATTGTTTTTAATTTTATATTATAAATTTTTGCATTTTCTTTTGTATTTTTTATTGCATTTTTATCTATATCTGTAGAAAAAATTCTTATTTCGTTCAACTCTTTTTTTGAAAGAATTTTCTCAAGTGTTTTATAAGCAATTATTGATAAAAATCCACAACCACAGCCAATTTCTAATATTTTTTTAATCTTTTTGTTTTTATTAAGAAAATCTTTTAAGCTATCTGCAAAGAATATAGAATCTTCTCTAGGATAATAAACTCCTTTAAAAACAATAAATTCTAAAATTTCATCATCAAACTTATAAAAAAATTTTTCCATATAAAAACAAACTTTTATTTTTTGAATTCAAAAATTAGCATATATTTTGCTTTTTGTTATTGTGATTTATAAATGATAAAAAACATTGAAAATATACTAACATTTTTAGGGACAGGTGGAGGGGGAAGTGTAGTATATTCGCAAGCTAGAGCTAGCGGAGGAATGCATTTGGTTTTGGATGACAAAGTATTTATTATAGATCCTGGGCCAGGAAGCATAGTTTGGTTTAGAAAAATGAAATTAAAAGAGCCTAACATATTACTTCTTTCCCATCTTCATCAAGATCATTGTACAGATGCTAATGTTTATATAGATGGTATGAAGGATCCAATAATAATAGCAGAAAGGCATTGCGTTGAAGTTTCAGAGTATTATCCTTGCATAAGCAAATATCATATAGAAAAAGCAAGGATGGTTTACAAGGTAAGTGGAGGAGAAGAAATAAACGTTCCAGATAGCAATATCAAGATTTTTGTTACAAAATCAAACCATTATGCTCCGACAGTTGGTTTTAAGATAGTAGGAAGCAAAACAATAGGTTATGTAAGCGATGGAAGTTATTTTGAAAATATGGAAAAGCAGTTTGAAGAATGCAATTTAATTATAATGAATATTCTTGTGCCATATGGAAAAAAAGAAAAAGAAAAAAAGCATATGAGCATAGAAGGTGCAATAAAATTTATTAACGGGCTGAATAAAAAACCAGAGCTTTTAGTAATTCAACATTTTTCATTTTGGATGTTAAGGAATAATGTTTATAAACAAGCAAGAATTCTTGAAGAAAATACAAATGTGAAAACAATAGCTGCAAAAGATTTTATGCAAATAGATTTGAATTCTTTAAAAATTATGGAAAATAAAAAGATAAAAAATTCTTTATCCGATTTCTTCTGATTTTTTCTCTCCAAAAATAAACTTTACTTTTGTTGATCTACCAACCTTTTCTCTTTTTATTATTCCTCTCTCTTCCAAATTTTTTAATATTCTTGAAACCTTAGATTTGGAAAATCCGGTTTCTTTAACAATCTTTCTTTGATCAATAACATTTTTTGAGCTTAATATAATTTTCATTACCTCTCTTTCAGATTCTGTAAGAATGGGCAATATACTTTTGGCTTTATTTCTATATCTCCAGAAAAAGATAAAAGCAATAATGGTTGCAAAAGATATGATGAACAAAGCATAGAATATTATATTATTATCCAAAGAAACTATCTTCTCATAAACTATAATTATATTTATATTTTCTCCCAATTTAGGTTTTTCAAATAACCATCTTATAAATATTCTTCTACCATCACTACCTTCAATTCCATTTTCAGGATAAAATGGTTTTAGTCCACTAAACTCTAATCTTTCCTCTTCAACTAATGCTGTGCCTATAGGAATTTTTACCATAATTTCTAAAAAATTTTTTACATCAGTTATAGAAAATTGATGCGAGAATATATTCATTTTCTTACCTAGTTGAATTAGGTTATAAGCAGTAAACTTATAGGTAACACTCTTTTCTTCAATATTTCTACATATTATAGATGTTCCTATATCCATTTCTTCTATTTTGCAATCTAGTATTCTTCCAGAGCCTCCCTTTACAATAACATTAGAAACTTGAGCCCGAATAAAATAATCCGAATTTTCCACCTCTTCAGGATACTCAATATTTATTTCAAAATCTGCAGCCCCATCATCTTTTAAATCTATACTAACTCTTTCTTTATCTATTATTGCAGCATTCGCTAAAGAAAACATCAGCAACAAAATTAATATAAACAGCCTTTTCATATCTAATATAAGTTTTTCCATATAATTTAAAGAATTTTAGTTTAGATAAAAAAAGTTATTAGATAAAACAAGAAAATGTGCCTAAGAGGAATAACTATGTGTTTTTTATTATAAAAGCTCCATATCGTGAGCCATAAATTGATTGAAAACAAAAAGAACCAAGGAAAAAAGAATATTGAAAAGATTATACCCTCTGATATTCTATCACATGTAACATCAATAATATAGCCTTCAATCCCTTCTTTATAATATCTCTTTGCAACTGCTCCATCCAAGAAATCAAATAAAAGAACCAAGAAAAGAATAAAGATTGAGAGAATCCTAGAATAATTAAAAAATATAATGAATAGAATACTAAATATTACAGATAACGCCGAAATTTTATTTGGATTTATTTTTGGTAAATAAAGATTTTTTGTAATTTTTTGAATAAAATTTTGTGAAAATTTTCCAAGGAATGTTCTTTCTGGTTTATCCATAGAAAAACACCAAAAACAAAATTAATAAAATAAGAGTAAGAAGGATTTCAAGAAGATAAACAAATTCCCTTTTCATAATACCGAGGGAAATCTTTTTATTAGATATTGGATATAATGGTCTAGTAATACCGAACAAAAAATCAAGAGAAAAATGAAGTAAAATACAAAGAGATATAATTTGTAATAATCTAAGAGAAATAAAAAAGAATAAAATGCAAATTATTAAAGAAAATATAGATAAACCTAGCAATTCATGAAGAAAGCTTCTCGATTCTGCTCCGAATTTTCTTTTGAACACATTCTTTTTAACATTTATTAAATAAGGAATATGGTCAAGGTCTACAAGCATTGAGAATAATATTATTAGAAGAATATAACTTTTTGCATCTCCGAATACAATTTCTATTATTATAAATGAGATTAAAAAATGTAAGAGTGTATTCATAAATACCTTTTATATCTTGAATTTTGCTAAATCTTTTAGTAAATCAACATGAGTTAAAAATATCATTCTGCAGCAATATCTTTCTACTCCAAGTTCATCTAAGACATCTTTAGGATTTTTACCCTTTGCTACTTCTTCCTTATATCTTTTCCATAAATGGCCTATTGGCTTACCACAAGAAAAGCATCTGATTGGGAATATCATATTTATTTACTCGAATTCAAATTTTTTAAAGCATTAAAAGCAGCTAAAATATGATTCATTCTTGTTTTTGTTTTTCCAAAAGACATGGTCCATATATCGTTTATACCAGCAAGTCTAAATAATTTTTTCAATTCATCCGAAGCAACTATTCCAGCACCTCTAGGAGCAGGCATTAATATAACTCTTACAGATCCTTCTTTTCCTTCTGTTTTTCTTATAATCGAGTGAGACTCTCCGCATCTACATTTCCAAGAGCCGCAACCCCTCATTACAGGTATTATGTTAAGTTTTGCCTTTTCAGTAGCTTTTTCTATTGCTATTTGATGCGTTGTTCCGCTAGCCTTTCCAACACCAACATAACCATCTTCATTTCCAACAACTACTAAAGCCGAAATTTTATATCTTCTTCCAGACCTATGCATTCTTGCAGTTCTTCTTGTTGGAGTTCTTCTTATACCTCCGCCCTTTCCAGGAGAACCACCTATCCATATAATATCTGTTTTTAGATTAAGAAGCTTATCAACTATTTTAGGTTCTTTTATTTTTATTCCAGCTTCGAATATTTCGTCAATAGATTTTATTTTTCCTTCTAAAACATCTTTACCGAGCTTTGTTTTCGGGACCCATTCTTCATTTTCTTTCATCACTTCTTCCATACCCCTTCACTTTAATGTAAAGATTGAAAAAATAAATAGTTCAATATTTATTTAAACTTATAATTTTAATCTTGGTGATATATATTTTTAAGATACTAAAAAAGAAGATAGAAGAGGCAATTAAAAAGGTTTCTGGAAGAATAAAGGAAGAGAGTGAAGAGGAAAAGAGAGATTTAGAAAAAAAGGAAAAATTAGAAGAGGCACAAAAGTTAGAGGAAAAAGCAGAAGAAAAAGAAGAATTAGAAAAGAGTAAAGAAAGTATAGAAATAATCGAAAAAAAGAAGGAGGAGATAGAAGAAGAGAAAATAATTGAAGAAAAAAAGGAAGAGGAAATAGAAAAAAGGATAGAAGAAAAGGTAAAAGAAGTTATTAAGGAAGAAAGAAAAGAAAAAAAAGAAGAAAAGGAGGAAGAATTAAAAATTAAAGATATTTTTGAAGAATCCAAACAATTTGAAAAAATTTTTAAGGAAGAAATACCAGAGAAGAAGTTTGAAGAAAAGAAAGAAGAAAAACCAATAGAAAAGAAATTTAAAGAAAAAGAAGAAAAAAGAGGTTTTATCCCAACATTTGAAAAGGAAATAAAAGAAAGTGATATTGAAAAATTTAGGAATGATATAATATTTGATTTAATAGAGGCAGATGTTGCCTTAGATGTTGCTGAAAAGATATTTGAAGACTTTAAAAAATTAATAATAGGAAAGAAAGTTAAAATTACTAAAGTAGAGGAAAATATAAAAGAAGCTTTTAAGGAAACAATCCTCAATTTATTAAATATTCAGGAAATTGACATAGAGGAAATAATAAGAAAAAATAAGGAAAATGGAAAAGTTAGCGTTATAGTTTTTCTTGGTTTTAATGGCAGTGGAAAAACAACCACGCTCGCAAAAATTGGATATATGTTAAAGAAAAAAGGATTTTCTGTTGTTTTTGCCGCAGGAGATACTTTTAGAGCTGCTTCAATAGAACAAATAGAGGAGCATGCTAATAGATTAGGAATAAAATTAATCAAACAAAAATATGGAGCAGATTCAACTGCAGTAATTTATGATGCTGTAGAGCATGCTAAAGCCAATAAAATAGATGTTGTATTAGCCGATACAGCAGGAAGAAGCCACGCAAATATAAATTTAATGGATGAGCTAAAAAAGATTTGCAGGGTAATAAAGCCAGATTTAAAAATTTTGGTTCTTGATTCTTTGACAGGAAACGATGTTGTAGAGCAAGCTAAAAGATTCGATAATGCTGTAGGCGTTAATGGAATAATTTTTACTAAAGCAGATGTTTATGAAAAAGGCGGAGCTATCATTTCAGCTGTATATACAATAAGAAAACCCATCTTATTTTTAGGAACAGGACAAGAATATGAAGATATTGAAAAGTTTGATGCTAAAAAAATAATAGAAAACATTTTTGATTAAATTATTCATCAAAAGGCTCACAAACAAGGCAAATCCAAGAATCTCCTAATCTTTCCATTTTACTTCCACATATTGGACATTTAGGTACCATAATTTTGTTTCACCTTAATGTTATATTTAAATTCTTAATATAAAAGCTTGAATTATCGACAGATTTTACAATAACTTTGTTATATCCTGCAAAGCAAAGATGAGGATAGAGATTATATTCATATTTCTTTTCTTCTATTATTCCATAAGCAACTTGGTATACTCTTTTATTCTCATTTTCTATAAGAACAGCAAACCCTCCAGGATTTATAACGCGCTCAACCTCAAAAATTATCTTACCAGGACTTCTATGTAAGTTATCATAATCATAAGAAGATAAAAAAAACTCTTTTTCTGCTGTTTTGTAATTTATTTTGTTGTAATAGAATGTTAATTTTCCATAGCCTTCAAAGTTTCCATCTTCAGCAATAAACTCTATCTTATTTTCCCATCTCTTTAAAACATTTTGATCAAAGTAAATATCTTTTACTGCAGTTTCCATCTCTCCAGAAAAAACCTCTTTATCATTTATTCTTATGCTCAATTTTCCACTATGTTCTTTCAAATCTAAACTTATTCTTCCTTGCCTTTTTGTTAGGCTATTGTATTCTTCATCTGATATGTTAAACTTATATTCGCTTTTTCTCGCATATAATTCCTGAGAAGTTATCTTAATGTTTTTTAAAATATAAACAGAAGGGGCCCAGATCTTCCAACCAGAGCTTCTTGTAATCATTTCAATTTTATTTTTATCTTTTAATAATGTTTTATTTAAGCTGAAAATATAATTTCCTGTTGTTAAAACTTTATCATTTATGACATAATCATTTAGTTTTATGATTAGACTTCCATATCTATTAGTATCATAAACAAAAAAGCTTAGATAAGTTGAAATTGTGTTATCAAGATCAACATCAAAATTTATTTCCAATTTGTTTGAACCAAAAAGAAGACCATTATACAATCTTTTATCACTAAGGCTTTTCAATACATCTACTGCTTTATAAACAGTTGATATATTTCTGAATTCAACATTTCTCCAAATCTCTTCAGTTACAGCACCAACAAAAACAGCTCCACTTTCTGATTTTTCTGGAAATGTTGTTGGAGATATTTCAGGTGGATATTGATTATATCCTCTCGGGTATCCTGGTTGCGATGGAAGATATATTTGAGCTCCACCGAAAAATATAAATAGTATAACAATCATTGCAATTCCTATACCAAGCCACAAAAGAAAATCATTCATTTTAATCACTAATAAAAATTATTTCAGCATATCTTTAAATCTCTTTTTAAGTCTCTTATGAGTTTTAAATTTCGAATTCAAAAATATTAAATTCTTCAGTTTTGATATGAATTAATAAGCTTAGATAAGCTGGGGTAGCCAAGCGG
>Ga0065718_1000059_pt1 | contig 17835 bp, 17 predicted proteins | sample GBSCel77sediment_2_FD_59105 | JGI IMG/M metagenome (GOLD analysis project Ga0065718, IMG submission 59105) | Hot spring sediment microbial communities from Great Boiling Spring, Nevada - cellulolytic enrichment CS 77C v3 (version 3) | ecosystem: Environmental > Aquatic > Thermal springs > Hot...
CCTGAAGGTCAGGAGGGTGGTTGGCAAAATGTTCTAATAAATAGATGCATTCTTTCTTATAGTGGCCATTATTATCAAGGAAAAAGGGGACCAGGTCCTTATGATAGACCAGACGGATTTGGTATTGAAANCTCTAATGGACCTATAGAAATAGTAAATACTTTAGTTGAGCATAATAGAGGGGATGGTCTTGATTCAAAGGCTGAAAATACTTATATACATCACTGTATTGTAGCTAATAATTCATGTGATGGTATAAAATTGTGGGGCGATAATAGTAAAATAGAAAATACTCTCATATATGGAAGAGGAGATGGAAAAAGAGAAATTACCCCATGGTCAGCTATTGTAATATCTACTGAAAAAAGCAATTCTTCATTTTTAATAATTAATGTTACTGTTGATGACGAAATTGGTAATAACTATCTTATGTATGTTCAATATGACTACCCTGACATACCAATTATTCTAACAATGAAAAACAATATATTAAGCGCAAGGGGTCCAAATTCCCCAATTTTCTTAGGAAATTCTGTTAAATTTAAAATAGAAAACNATCTATTTTATATGCCAAAACATCCTGAAAGAGTTATTGAGCATTTAAATAAAACATATGGGGCAAAAGAGGTTAATAACATAGGAAAAGGCAATTTATACGGTGATCCATTATTTATTAAAACTGCATTTGGAAATTTAGGTGACTATCACCTAAAAGATGGAAGTCCTGCAATTGATAATGGCACATTAGATGGTGCTCCTACTACTGATTTAGATAATAAACCTCGTCCTATTGGTAAGGGCGTTGATATGGGTGCCTATGAAAAATGATTAATAATTTTTTGTAATTTTTTACTTTTTCTTGTTTTTGAAATTTTTTTATTATAAAATAATATATATTTAAATTTTAGGAGGAAAAATGTCCAAAAAATATTTTGTATTTCCATTTATTAATAATTCTTTTGCTGACCTTTTCTTTTAGCCAAACTAATCTTTCATATGCAAAATTAGAAGGAAACATATATCATAAAGATGATGGAAAACCAATTGAAGGAGCAATAATAAGAATATTAGGAACAGATTGCATAGGTATTAGCGATGAGGATGGTAGATATGTAATAAAAAATATTCCGATAGTTGGAGAACAAGAAACTTTTACAATAGATGTTTATGAACCCAATTTGAAATCTATAGTCCTGAGAAGACCAGTAATTCTTAAAGCTGGAACAAATCAAATAGATTTTAGTATTTCTTTATCAGAGTTATTTAAAAAATACTTTGGAAATTTTGATCAAGAATTCCCCTTTTCTATAAAGCTAACTAATGATTCATGTTATTTAATATCTGGAAAACTAACTCCCATAAATTCAAATAAAAGCTATTTATATTTATTGAAGGTAGATAAGTATGGCAGAAAAGTTTGGGGAAGAACATATTCTATTGGTGAAGATCTGCTTAATGCATATGTAGATATAAATGACAATGAATATATAGTAACTGCAACAGCAATAAATAAAGATAAAGGCCATGATATATATCTTTTAAAATTAGATAGTAATGGAAAAATTATATGGGAAAAGAATTATGGAAGATCTGATTGGGATGAAATGATAAAGAACTTTATTATAACCAAGGAGAGAGAAATTGTAGCTGTAGGACTTGTAAGGATAAGAAACAAAGAATCAATAAAGAGTGATAATTACATAGTTAAATTTAACAAAAATGGTGAAAAAATATGGGATAAAGTCTATGGAGATAAAGGTGAGGATTATTTTGAAAAAGTCATTCAAGCATCAAATGGAGACTACATAATTGTTGGGTCAACTACACCAACAGATAAACCATCTTATGCTACCTATTATAGAATAGATAGAAACAGCAATTTAATATGGAACAAAGAAATTAAAAGTGAGGGACCTGTTTATGGAAAGGCTATAATTGTAGGTCCACAAGGTTATGTAATAGTTGGCAATGAGTATAAAAATTTGCAACAAGGAATTTTCTTAGTATACATCAACGATAAGGGAGATGTATTAATTAGGAAAAATTATTCCAAAAAGGGAAGAGATACTTATGTTACTTCTATAGCAAAAAATTCTAAAAACTATATATTGGCAGGATATGTAAATGAAAACAAAATTAATAATTCCTACATCCTTAAGTTAGATTTAAATTGGAATTTTGTTGGAGAAATTGTGGAAAGAAAAGATTTTAATAATTTTATAACTGATGTTATAAGTGAGAAAGATATTTACTTTATATTTTTAGGATACTTAATACAAGACCAAAATATGGACATTTATCTATATAAGATTTCTTTATAATTATAAAATACTTTTAAGCCAAGATTTAAAATTATATAGGTCTCTTTTTATAAGATCCCAGTTCCTGAGGAGATTATCTTTTAAAAGATTAATCTTCTCAGGGACAATCTCGTAAGTATATGCATGTCTAAATATATGTCTAAAAACTCTAAGCTCATCAAGAACAGCATAGCTTTCTTTTGATAAAATTTTAGGTCTAATTCCATAAATCTCAACAGTCATTCTCTTTAGAAGTTCTTTATGATAATATTCAAAGTTTTCTATTTCATTTTCAAAGGTTTTGGCTATCTCTCTAAATAAATCCTCAAAAGCATTATAAAGGTTATGTAGATTGTATGCCAAGTAAATAGTCTTTTCTTTTNTTTCCAGCACTGTTTAGTATCCTAAAAGTAAACTAATTTTCTCCTTTTTCATTTTATTTTCAATCCATGCTTATAGATTTCTTCTTTAAATTTACAATATTCAAGTTCCACAAGATCAATTTTTCTTCCTATAATATCCTCTAAATCGGAAAAAATCCTAAAATAATTCTCCTTTAATCCTTCCACTGCTATATCCACATCAGATGAATCGTAAAAATAATCCTCCATAAGTATGGAGCCAAATAGATAAACTTTTTTACTTCTTTATCTCCGAAATAATCTCTGAGTTTTGGAATAATCTCCTTTAATAGCTTTTTCCTCTTTAGCTCTCTTTCTTCTTTTTCTCTTAGAATTTTTTCTTCCCAAATAGATATGTCAAACATGATTTAGTATAACATAAATTTAAATGTTCTATGGGTTATATATTATTTAAAATTGAATATAAGGGGGAGATAAACTTATCTCCCCCATTTTAAATCTACTAATTATTAAAATTCGAGAGCCACATCATAAATCTCTAATTCATCATAGGTTCCCATTAAGGAACGTGCTCCATATGGCCAATAAGCCATATTATATAGAATTAATCCAAATGGATTATGTCCTATAAAGAATAGCTGTTCATTATTTAGTGGTGTATTATAGCTTTCCTCATCCATTAGTTCACCATCAAGATAGAGTTTTATTTTTCCTTGAGTTTGACTCCATGTAAAGGCAATTTTATAAAATTTATCTGGAGAAAGAGTATAAATAGGATCTGTGTATGCATACGACCAAAAAGAACCATTCCATGTACCTGACCAAAAATTATTGTGATTTTCCCCGTCACACCAAGCAGCAATAAAAAATAGCACCAGTAAACGCATCTAACCAACCTACAGTATCAATCAAAAAACCACCCTTGTGACTTTCTAAATTTTGATAAAACTCATACATATTGCTGTCTGGTTTAAAGTAAAACATTATGGTTCCTTCTGTTGGGTTAATATAGGAAGTACTGTAACAGATATAACTATCTAGCCCATCAAGATGTACTCCATCACCGACCACCCCTTTTGTAAAGGTAATACCCCTTACTGATGATATAGTCTCTTGATAGTAAGGACTTGTATATTGATCTTCATTATTTGTTTTATTATTTTCAAAACTATCCTTAAAGACAGGAATTATTGTCCCTTCACTTACTGTTGTGAAGCTCCATATAGGTCCAGATTTTACTCCACCTTTACCATCTTTTGCCACTATCTTCCAATAGTAAGTAGTGTTATAATTGAGATTTTCCACAGTATAAGTTGTAGAAGTATAGTTTTCTTCTCTAAGTTGTGGGGTTTCTGTATCTCCAAAGTATATGTCATATTTTAAACTATCTCCATCTGGATCACTACATGTCCAAGAAAGAGTAACTGTAATTGGAACATTAGTTGCATTATCTTGTGGATTTGGATTTGAAGGAGCAAGAGGTGGCTGATTTGAAACTGCAGGTTTAGTCACACAACCACCTGCTATAAAAAGGAGTATAAAAATAATCCCAAAAAGCTTTAATATAGAGGTTTTCATTAGGATCTCCTCCCTTTCAAATAAATTAGAGATTAAAAAGTTATAGTTTTAAGGGGCCCAACTATAAATTTTTAATCTCTAATTATATTTTATCTTTAATACATTAATTAGCAAAGTGATATAGATCACACTTTTTTTGAGATAATTTTTAAAGTTAATTATTAAAAATTATAAAATTAATATTGACAAAATCTAAAATTTATTTTTAAAATTATTAATAATAAAGGCCAAAATTGGAGGAAATTTTTATAAAAAAAACAATTTAAAAATAAAACTTTACATATAGTAAAGAAAAATATAACACTTCTTATTATTACTTTAGTTCTTTCTATTATTGTTTCCTTCACAAACATATATCTCATTAGCCTTGAAAAGAATATTGCAAACGCTATTTTGCTGAAAAATAAAGACCTTTTTATAGAGATATTTACAATGATTTTGTCAATAATGTTAGCGAAAATATTTTTAGAGTACTTTAAAGCATACCTTTTAGGAAAATTCTCTGAAAATGTATTAAGAGATATAAGAAATGATATAGGTAAGAAGTTAATAAATATGAATATTAGTTATATAGAGAAAAATACTACTGGTGATTATATATCAAGACTTTCAAATGACCTCTCCCTTATTCAAGGCTTTTTAAGTAACTCCTTAAACGACCTCTTATATCATCCTATTACTTTTATTCTCGGTATTATTCTTGCTATATCTATAAATTGGAAATTGACTTTATTTTGTTTTGCCATAATTCCTATATCTATAATCCTTGCCTTAATTATAAGTAAACCAGTAGAGAAATATACAAAAAGACAACAAGAAGCTCTTAGCGATGTAAACTCTGTTGCTCAAGATTCGATTTCTGGCATAACCTTGGTAAAAGTTTTTAATTTAGAAAAGGAACTTTTTAATAAATACGAAAAGGAATTGATAAAGTCTTTTAAATCAGGACTTAATTCAGCCNGATTTGAAGTCCTTTCTGAACCAATTAAAATAATGATACAGATTATACCTTTTGTACTTATGTTCTTTTATGGAGGAAATTTAGTCCTTAAAGGAGAATTAACCCTTGGAGGAATTATTGCCTTTATAGAGCTTATTAATGTATTTTTAGCTCCTATGAATGTGCTTCCTAATGTAATAAATTCCTATAGGAAGGCAAAATCTTCTTCAGAAAGAATAGAGGAATTATTAAATCAAGAAGATGAAAAAGGGAGAGATGTAAAAGAAGAAAAAGTAAGTAATTACGATATAGAATTTGAAAATATATATTTTTCATATGATGAAAAAGAAATATTAAAAGGTATAAGTTTTAAAGTAAAAAGAGGAGAAAAGGTGGCTATTGTAGGAGAAAGTGGTAGTGGCAAATCAACCATTATTAAACTTATACTTGGTCTATACAAACCTCAAAAAGGGAAAATAAAAATTTTTGGGGTAGATATAAAGGATTGGGATCTATCAGCTTTAAGAGAAAAAATTTCTGTTGCTAATCAAGATATATACCTATTTCCTGAAAGTATTAAGGAAAATATTAGATATGGTAATTATAATGCAAAGGATGAAGATATCATTTCTGCTACCAAAAATAGTCTTGCCTATGACTTTATTATAGAGAATATAGGTTTTGAGAGAGATTNGAGAAAGAGGAATTTTAATATCGGGTAGAGAAAGGCAAAGAATTGCCATTGCAAGAGCTCTACTTAAAAAGGATGCAAGACTTTTTATTCTTGATGAAGCCACATTAGCCTTAGACACAGAAACAGAACATACCTTACAAAATATATTGAAAGAGGAGTTAAAAGATAAAACTGTTTTAATCATTGCTCACCGATTTTCATCCATAAAAATAGCAGAAAGAATAATAGTCCTTGATGATGGGAAAATTATAGAAGAAGGTACCCATGAAGAACTCATATCTCTTAATGGTAAATATAAGGAACTTTGGGAAAAAGGATTTAAAGAAAGTAATGACCAAGATATGTTAGATATGCAAAGTTAATTTTAAATTATGCACTCTATCTTTTCATATTCTCCATCTCTTAAATAAAGAGAGTATGGATACTCAAGTACTTCTTTACTTATCTCTTCTTTTTCTCCATTTCTTTTATACAATATATATTTCTTTACTTTTATATCCTTACCCAACAAGTCTTTTCTTTCTTGATTTATAAAATATATGAGAGTATTAAAGAATTTTATTACAAAAGTATTTTTGGGTACAAATATCTTTTCCTCGTTTCCATTTCCAAAATATGTTACCTCTTCATCATCTGTTGTAAATAAAAAGCTAGGAATTGAGGGTTCTGGTTTAAAACAAAGTCTATTATTTTCATCAAGATAAAAGGGATTTCCTCCTAATGTCATAAGAATAAGCATGTTATAAAATTCCGCTGTACTTCCAGAAAGTCTCGCTGAAAAACCAGCACCATGCAAATTTTCATCAGGATTTGCACTACTCACAATAAAAGAGACATTTTCAAATATGCTCCTTTTATATACTTCAGGGCTCATAAATGGTACAAGACACTTTTTCATATCCTCATAGTAGGTATCAAATTCTTTTGATCTTAAAATCTCTAAAAGATATTTGTACTCAAGATGGAGAAATACACTCTCATTTTCAAGCCATCCAGGTAGAAAGGCCTTTATTCTTCCAATTTCCAATGGGGCATCTTTCAATGATTCATTCACTTTATACATCTTCAATTTCTTATCATAGAGATCACTTTCTTTTATTCTCTTAATTATTTCCTTCTTTTTATTAGGGTCTTTCTCTACTTTTAGATAATGCACCTGACCNTCAAGAAAGAGAGGTAACTCATTTCTTTCAAATCTTTTAGGCTTTATTACCTTCTTCCCCTCTTTTTCTAATATTTCATAATCTATTAGATCATAATAGAAATATGTATGGTACAATCCTTTATCTTTAATAAATGCTTTCTCAAGTCCTATATCTATTTTCTCTAAAAAAACTTTTATCCTGTCAACAACATCAGATAGCTTTACTGTTATCTCATCTCCACTTATCCCCAATCTTGTTCTTTCTCTATAAAACTCTCTTAATTTTGAGCTTTCATCCCAGAAATTAAAATTAGAAATTTCCCCTATTAGATTTTTCTTTGTAATTTCAAAAAGACCATTAATCAAATCCATGACTTCAATTGGAATTTTTATCTCTCTATCTGATAGACGATATTTATCTATCCATCTTATTAATAAAAGAATTAACCTTTTAAGTTCAAAAGTCTCATTTACAGAAGATCCAAAAAGTCCAGGAAGCCCATTTAAAGCATCATTCCAACCTGGTTTTCCAGCCTCCATCTCTATTCCCACATTATCAGGATCAAGAGTTGAATATTTTACTACTGCAAGGGTGATCAACTTAGAGATCAAGTTAGTATAATATATATCCCCTTTACCATATTTTGTCCTTACTTTATTGGGTTCTATCTTCCTGGATTTTATGAGTTTTTCTTTTTCTTCATCCCTTTTTAGTGATCTATACTGTCTTACACCTTTATCTGTTAAAACATACCTTTCCTCTCTTGGTAAAACAATTTCTGAATTATCATAATAGGTAAAGATATTTAAATCCAAAAGTAGATTAGCCATTTTATCTGGAAAAACAGACTCATAACTTTCTATAAGATCTAAATTGTAGAACCAATGATCAACCCAATATCCTTCTCCATGTTCTGCATCTTCAATCTTTTTAGAATTTGTAAGAAGAAATGATATAAACTCTATTAAATCCCCCTTTTTCAATCTATATTTGTATTTTTCAAGAATCCTTATAACATCATAAGGAATAAAAGGCCTTTTTAAGATCTCATAAAGCTCCTTTTCTATATCTTCATCTAACCAGTCTTTTAATTGATCTAATTTTTCCTCAGATAACAAGTATTTAATTCCTTTAATCACAAGAGGATTATATCCATCCAGTTGAATAAGATTTACAAAATACCATATATTAAAATAGTCTACACTTGGATTGAAATATATATCATTTCTTCTATTTTGATTTATATCTCTATAATTGGCATTACCTTGAGAAAAATAATTAGCTTCAAGTCTAAAAAAGTTATAATCTCTCTCCAAATCTCCATGTTTTCTTGAGAAAAGATAAATTATATCTTTCTTACCCCCATAATCCAAAGTAACAGGAAGACCACCCCTTAATATATTGTCAAGAAAATTCTGTTTAGCATAAGAATTAAATTCTTTTGAAGAACTATAAACAAAGGAATTATCAATAATACTTCTTATAAGTATCTCATTCTCTTCTGCCTTTCTTTCAATAAACTCTTTTTTAGAATATCCATTAATAATGGAATTCAATCTCTCTACAGAGTCAGATCTTCCTATAATAGAGATAATACTCTTTTCCTCATAAGGCGAAAGAGAAATTTGAGAATAAGAAAAAGCTGAGGGGGTCCTATCACCATAAAACAAGGTATTAATCTTAAAATCTTCCTTTGCAAAATTAAATGGATATGAAAAATCATCAGCTGGATAGAATATTAAAGACGGCTCTACAATTATAGGAAGAAGTTTATTATCTTCTACAAAGGAAAAGTAAAAATGCCCATTTTTTATAATCTCAACTTCAGTTACATCTTGAAAGGTTGTATATAACCTATAAAAAGGAGCATTATTTTCTCCATTATCAACCCGATACCATGCTTCTATTGTTCTGGACATATTTTTCATAACCTCATTTGTAAGTCCATAAGGTAAAAACTGTGGTATTCCATCAATAATTTCTAAATCAATATCTTTATTTTTAAGATTCTTAATAAATAATACCCTTATTAAAGCTCCTATAGGCTCATTGGGAAGAGTAAAATAATTTACTTTACATGCAATATTAAGAGTATTATTTACCTCATATATGGTAAGATCATATGGTGTAATACTCATATGATTTTCTTTTTCTAAATTTTTGATTTTCAAAGGATTCTCTAAAAGGCTCATAAATAACTCCATTTATCTTTATAAAAGTTCTAAATCCATATATAGGGGTCAATCTATAAGCTTTATTAGCAGGATGAAACTCAAGGATAGCACCATCTTTACTTTCAAATCCAAAACTTGCAATACACTGTGCTCTATTCACATAAAAACACCACATAGGAATACCCATAATTCCAGAAATACCAGGAAGGAAACTGGAAAAAGGATATGCATAGTTATAATTGTATATATTAAAGGTTAAATCTTTATCTTTATCCACTTCGTATTTAACTTTGCTATTCATAATACCCTCCTAACTTTCAATTTGTTTCATCCTAAAACTTATTATATATAACATTTATTTAATAAGCAATAAAAATTCCTTTGTAATAGGATCAAACATTCAAGTAATACAAATTTTCATCTCTTGATTTAAAACTTGCTCTTCTCAATCTTTTATTTATATTCTAAATACTTTATTAAGTTCCCCAATAAAAATATTCAAAGACTTAAATAATTTATTGACTTTTTCTTGAGGCGTAATGAACCATTTTGAAAAAATATCCTTAAGTAGATTATCTTCTCCCAAATTTTTCAGTATCTTTTTATGAAATCCAAAAAGGATACTATATATAATTAGATCTTTAATTTTATTTATACCATCATTATTTTTAATCAAATCATCAAGATTATCCTTTATATATCTTTTATAAGCCCTCCATCTAAATGCCATTAATTTACCTTCATAAGTATAGGTTGAACATTTAGAAATAAAAATTGATCCAAAAATTAGATTATGAGCTGAAATTATTATTAAGCCTAAATCAAAGATTAATAATGATATAAATAAAACCAAAANCCATAAGTAAATATTTAATAGAAAATATTTTTTAGGTTTTACATTAATCCATCTTAACTTCTTATAAAGATTTTCTCCTATTGCTCTATTAAAAGCTTTTTTAAAATTTTTTAGATTTAATTTAGAGATATCGGATAAATTAAACTCATTTCCTATTCTTCTTAATAAAAAAAGTAATATTTTTTGTTCTTCACTTAAATTATCATCTATTTCTTTATCTATCATAATAATTTTGTAATTTCTATTTTCTTCCTTAACAATAATANATTCATTAAAAGCAAGATCTATAAATGTAGCAGAATACGCCCTTTCCGAAACTTTTACATGTTTTTTCAAAAGTAGCTCAACCCATGCTGGAGGTAATTTAAGAGGAAGTACTTCTTTTACCTTTTGCAAATACATCANAATTCAAAATAAAAAATAAAATTATTAAAAGGATAATAATTTTCTTAATTATCTCAGAATATTCTTTTTTATAGAAAACTATAAAATTTCATTTATAATAAACATTAAATAGATTATAAACAATGGAGGATCTTTTATGGAAAAGAGAATAACAGTTATAGGAAGCTATAATACCGATCTTGTTTCAAAAGCTCCCCATCTTCCAAAACCAGGAGAAACAATATTAGGAGGTCCTTTTATAATGGGACCTGGAGGAAAAGGATCAAACCAAGCAGTATGTTCTGCAAGGTTAGGTGCAGAAGTATACTTTATAGGATGCATAGGTAATGATAACTTTGGGAAAATAGCAAAAGATTTCTTATTAAAAGAGAATGTAAAAGTAGATTATCTAAAGGTAACCGATAAAACTCATACAGGGATAGCTTTAATAATAGTAGATGATAAAACAGGAGAAAATATGATTGTGGTAGCTCCTGGGNCAAACATGGAGGTTAATATTGAGCAGATAAATGCAGTGAAAGATATAATTTTAAGTTCCGATGTAGTCCTACTACAATTAGAAATCCCTATAGAAACAATATCCTATGTATTGAACTTGGTTTCAAATGAAAGGAAACCATTATCTATATTAAATCCAGCCCCAGCAAGAAAATTAGATGATAAAATATTGGGTAAAGCTGATATTGTAACTCCTAATAGAAATGAATTAGAGATTATAACAGGGATTAAGATAGAAACCTTAGAAGATGTAGAAAAAGCATCAATAAAAATGCTTTCTTATGGGACAAAGGGAGTAGTTGTAACTCTCGGAAAAGATGGGGCTTTTGTAGTAACTGAAAACAAAAGAAAACATATACCATCATTTAAAGTAGAAGCCGTGGATACAACAGGAGCTGGTGATGCTTTTAATGGGGGCCTTGCAGTAGCCCTTTCAGAAGGGAAAGACTTAATCTCTGCAGTAACTTTTGCCAGTGCAGTAGCTGCCTNAAGTGTTACAAAAATGGGAGCTGCCTCTTCCATGCCTTACAGAGAAGAGGTAGAAAGATTTTTGAAAGAATATTCCAATTAATTTGGGGGAATTTGAAATATGCAAAAACATTATTTAAGTTATTATGAAAGATTAAAAGTGGAGGAATTGCAAAGTAAAGATGAAGGAAAAGATTTATCTACATTGAAGGAGGAAATAGAAAATATATCTAAAATGAAAGATTGGGAAAAAAGAGAAGAGATAGCCAAAAAGTTATTAGATAAGATTCAGGCTATACCCATAAGAAAGGATTATAAATATAATGAACCATCAAAATTGGAAGAAATATTTAGAGAGTCTGATGAGGAAAAGGAAAATTATAGAGTAAAAATAACTCTTGATGAGAAACTTTTAGACAAGATCTATGGGGCTTATTTAGGGAGAATGGCAGGATGCCTCTTAGGAAAACCTATAGAAGGTTGGCCTCGTAATAAAATATGGAATTTTTTGAAAGATACTAATAATTTCCCCATAAAAAAGTATCTTTCTTCGGATGTTGATAAAGAGATAAAAGAAAAATATGGAATTGAGGATGTAAAGTGGCGAGGATGGATTAATAAAATTGATCATATGATTGAAGATGATGATATAAACTATACTATTCTTGGACTCTACATTTTTAAGAATTACGGAGAAAACTTCACTCCTGAAGATGTAGCTGAATCATGGCTCTTTAATCTTCCCATATTTCACACTTATACCGCAGAGAGAGTTGCTTATCAGAATCTTGTAAACTTAATTATGCCCCCTAAATCAGGAGAATTTAGAAACCCTTATAGAGAATGGATTGGCGCTCAAATAAGGGCTGATTTTTGGGGATATATAAGCCCAGGAAACCCNAAAAGATCAGCAGAATTCGCATTTAGAGACGCATGTGTGTCTCATGTAAAAAACGGAATCTATGGAGAGATGTTTATAGCATCCTCTCTTTCTTGGGCTTTTGTATCGGATAACATAGAAGAAATAATAAAAGTAGGACTTTCTGTAGTCCCTAAAAATAGTAGATTCTATGAAGCTATTAAAAACATCATAGAATTTAAAAAAGNAGGTAAAGCTTTTGATTGGGTAAGAGAATATATTTATGAAACCTACGAGAAGAATAGGAAAAATGAAGAATATTGGCATAATTGGTGCCATGTTTTATCAAACGCTCAAGTTGTGGTTGCATCCCTTTTGTATAGCGACCTTTCCTTTGAAAAAGGAATAACAAATGCTGTCTCTTGTGGACTTGATACTGATTGTAATGGGGCAACNGTAGGTTCCATCTTAGGAGCAATATATGGAGCAAAAAATCTTCCAGAATACTGGATAAAACCCTTAAATGACACAGTAGAGTCAGGAGTATCTGGTTATAATATTTGCAAAATTTCTGATTTAGCCAAGGAAACACTGGATATAGTTAAAAAGATACAAAATTCAACTTAGAGCATTTCAAAATATTTTCTAATTTTCTGTGCCATCAACTTCCTTCTCTCTTGTAGAAAATTTAAGTAATCTATATCATTATTTTCAAGAATGGTTATAGGTATACAATGCATCTTAAAATTTTCTACAAGATCATCAAGATTATTTATACCTCCGTATTTCAAATTCTTAGTATTACATTGACTTATAAGCTCCTTAATATACTCTTTCGGGGGTTTATTACCTATAGCCAAATTTATCTCTGACTGTGCCATAACGTAATTAGCTATTTGGTTATAATCCTTCCGATCACTAAACCCACTCTTTTTTAGATAATCTTTCGGAAATATATGATGTACATCTCCCTTTATAGAAATAAGATCTTCTACAGTAATATCCTTTGACAAGAAACCTTTATCTTTCATCTTTACTTGAGCTGCAAGAAAAACCTGAAAATAAGGATAATCGCTTGAAGTAATCATACTCTCTGGTAACGTAACACTCCAAAAAGAATCTGAAAGTTCTGACCTTAAAAATATTATTTATAAATTCCTCAGGATTACTTTCCTCTAATCTCTTAATATCTTCATCAAACTGAGAATCAGGCGATCCTGAATACCTTGATGTTAGTACAGACATGACAAACCACTTTCTTACATAAGATTCTATTTTAGCAGGATGTATCCCTTTCTCCTTTAATGTAAGAAACAAAGCATAGGAAAAATTCAACGGGTTATATGCTCTTATCATAGAACTATCTATGAAACCTGCAGACCTAATAATCATGATAAATTTTTTAAAATTGGCTTCATTTATATAATCAAATAATCCTTCTCTAAATTTGTTTATAGTATCCTCTATTATTTCTTCTTTATATTCCTTGGTTTTAAAATCTCTTCCAGATAATAAAGCAACTAAATCTTGTAATTTACCCCTTTTGAATTTATAAGTAAATATAGTCCTCAACAAATCCACATATGATGGATCATATAAATCTTCTTTACTCTCTTTAAGCCATGCCATCTTTTTAAAATAATCTGTATTAGCAAACTCTTTATCGTTTTCTAAAATTTCATGATAAAATTCAGGTTTGTCAGCTAAATAACAAAAATAATCTATAGCCTTACGAATGATATCTCCCCCATATTTATCATTGACAGCAAATTTCGACATGGCAAAATCAGACTGATTAAGTTGGGTACCTTTTGAATTCATTCTAATAAATATCTCTGTAACTTCCTCTAAATCTAAATCTGAGTTTAATTCAATAACTCCTACAGGTACATTAACTATACTTCTTAGAGCATCNAGAGACAAAAATATATCATCTTTAATCACATCAGGATTAGATAAAACATAGTCTTCTACTAACTTTAAAAAATTAAAATCTTGGGAAAAAACTTTTGAAATATCTGAAATCCATTCCTTGTTCTTTTCTATAGCTGTATTTGTTACCTCGAATANTTTCTTCTTAGGATTAAAGGCTATCCTAATTTTTCTCTTTCTATAATCTTTATCTACTATCTCTTTACCTAAAATTGCGGTCATTAGAGCTGTAACCCTTTGTTGACCATCTATTAATATCTTTTTACCCTTTGACAATGCTCCGTCCTTTGTTTTCACATTAGGATTTTGCCAAATAATGATATATCCCACAGGATAACCTTTATATAATGAATCTATAAAATCTCTAACTTGAGTAGATTCCCACACAAAAGGTCGTTGTATCTCAGGAACTGCTACTTCACCAGATTGAANCCAAGAAAGTAATGTTGATATAGGGTATTGATTAACTGAGAATTTTTGAATAATCATTTCTTATATCCTCCGTCTGATCCTAAAATATAATAACATATATAGGATATCATAATAAAAAGAAGACTATCAATCCATTAATTTTCCAAATATTACTCAATTTGTTATTTATTAAAAATTGTGTCATACTATTTATGGGACAAAATTATCCCCAATTAGGAGGTATATTATGAAAAGGAGATTTATAGTCTTTTCCATTCTTTTCCTTTTAATACTTTCCTTTTCCCTGTCTATGGATAATAATACAGCAATAATATCTGCAAGCAATAATGCCTTTGGTATAGATCTGTATAAAAAAATAATTACTGAAGAAAAAGGAAATATCTTTATATCACCCTATAGCATATCATCTGCTTTAGCAATGACTTATGCAGGAGCAAGAGGAAATACAGAAAAACAAATGGCAAAAGTATTATACTTTAATATTCCACAAGAAGATCTTCACAAAGCTTTTTCATCCTTAAATTCATACTTTAATAGACCCAACAAAAGTTATCAGTTGGCTATTGCAAATTCCCTTTGGGGACAGACTAATTATCCTTTTCAGAAGGAATTCATAAATCTATTAAACAAATATTATTCAGCAGGATTTAATGAAGTAGACTTTTATAAATGAAGAAAATAGAGAAAAAGCAAGATTAACCATTAATAAATGGGTAGAGGATAAGACAAATAATAAAATTAAAAATTTAATACATCCAGAAGATATCTCTGCTCTAACACGGCTAATACTTGTTAATGCTATTTATTTTAAGGGAAAATGGCAAAATCAATTTGACCCTCAAGAGACAAGAGATATGCCCTTTAATTTAGAAAACCAAAAGAAAATTAGTGTACCTATGATGCATCAAGAGGGAAGATTTAATTATACAGAAGATGATGAAGTACAAGTTTTAGAATTACCATATTCAGAAAATGAAGTATCCATGATTATATTCTTACCTAAGGAAGGTATAAGTCTTTCTGACTTTGAAAAAGAAATTTCTGTAGAAAGAATTAATAAATTGTTGGCAAATTTAACTCAAGAAAAGGTTGATGTATATATCCCCAAATTCAAAATGGAAAAAAGATACATATTAAATAAACCTCTTATTGATTTAGGCATGAAAGATGCTTTCGATATGAGTCTTGCTGACTTTTCAGGAATGGCCGAAAGTAAAGATTTATATATAAGCAAGGTAATACATCAATCCTTTATCGAAGTAAATGAGGAAGGTACAGAAGCTGCAGCAGCAACAGCAGTGATAATGTCAGGTAAAGCTATAGCCCCAATGATTATTGAATTTAAAGCAGATAGACCATTCCTATTTATCATTCGTGATATTAAAACAAATACTATACTCTTTATGGGAAGATTTGTAGAACCTTAAATAAATAGGGTCAAGCCTCAAGGCTTGACCCTATTAAAATTTATATTTCTAAATTTTCAATTTTAACCCATTCAAGAATAATATCTTTATATTCATCCTTTATTCTATACACATAATCTTTTTCTGATTTATCCCAATAGCCTTCTATAAAATCCTCTTTACCCAATAGTTTTCTTTTTAGCTTCAACCCTCCACGTGCCCCCGCAATCTCTTTTCCTGATAATTTTTTTCCAATACCTAAAAATGCTTTTTCCTTAGCAATTTCATTCATTAAAACAAGTAAATACTTTTTTTGTATAGGATATCTTTCAACTTGAGCCAAAGCAGCTATTAATACTTTTTGATAGTGAGTACATCCTCTCAAAAATTCTAAAAGTTCATCTTTTGTCCATGGTTTTTCTGATTTTTTCTCTTCATTTTCATCCTCTATACTCTGTTCAGATATAGCTTCTGCTATTTCTCTTATCAATTTAATTATATTTCCAATATTTACACTCTCAATCGGGAATATAAGACTTTGAATTTTTTCTATAGCCTTTGATTCACCTACTACAGGAGTCAATTCTATTTTTAAATTAACTAAATCAATAAGGTCAGTATATAATATTACTCGTATTTTGTCTTTATACTTACTTCCAACTATTTGTTCAATCAAAGGTTGAACATCACCTTTACCAATAACATATAACCCAAAAACCCTTTCATTATCGTACTTTTTCTCAAGTTGAACAATATATTCTCCAAGTTGTGAAACACTTCCGATAGGCCATGTATTTTTTACCACGTTGTTTCCAAAGGCCATTTATCTTTCTCAATAAACTCTCTAAATTTTTTCGTCTGTTCACTTCCATCCTTCAATTCATTACCTATTAAATTTAACATATCCTTTATCTCAAGCATAAACCCTCACTCCCGTTCATAATTATCTAAAATTATACAATAAACTTTAAATGCCAATCTGGAATATTTTTAAACTCATCAGGTATTATATCTGTCACAATATAATCTACCTTTTCAAGCGTACATACACGGAAGGGTGCAGATGTACCAAATTTACTACTATCTGCCAATAAAACCACCTTGTCTGCCTTTAATATTATAGTTTTTGCAACCTCTGCTTCCTCCATATCAAAAAAGGTAATACCACTTTTTAGATCAACACCATTTGCTCCTAAAAAGTAAAAATCAATCTTACCTATCTCTTGGAAAAACTTTATAACATACCCACCTATACATTCAAAAGATTTTTCCTTTGTAGTACCTCCAGAGTGAATAAGTTTAAAAGATTTCCTCAGATTAATAACAGCCCAAGCAGAAGTTATAGAGTTAGTTAAAATAGTAAGATCAGTTATAGGACTTTCATCTAATGCTTGCACCATATAATATATGGTTGTTCCTCCACTCAAGGCAATTATTGATCCATCTTTTAATAAGGATAAGGCCTTTTTACCTATTTCTTTTTTAGCCTCTTTATTTTCTTCCAATTTAACAAAAAAAGAATTTTCAGAAGTAATTCCTGTAAGGGTAGCTCCTCCTCTTACTCTCTTTATCAATCCTTGACCTTCTAAAAATCTTAAATCTCTTCTTACGGTTATCTCAGAGATACCAAGTTCCTTAGCTATTTCAGGAACAGTGATATATCCTCTTTCTCTAATAAGTTTAATTATTTTATTAAATCTATATTCTTTCATATTAATAAAACCCCATTCTATAAGTATTTTGATATTTGTTCTTTATTATATTTGATCCAAAAAATGATTGTAAA
>Ga0065718_1024989_pt1 | contig 17816 bp, 15 predicted proteins | sample GBSCel77sediment_2_FD_59105 | JGI IMG/M metagenome (GOLD analysis project Ga0065718, IMG submission 59105) | Hot spring sediment microbial communities from Great Boiling Spring, Nevada - cellulolytic enrichment CS 77C v3 (version 3) | ecosystem: Environmental > Aquatic > Thermal springs > Hot...
GATACATCAGCTACTTGTGCTAATTGGATAAATGATCTTCCTCCTTTACCTTCAGGCTATGAATATAGATGTTCAGCTAATCCTCAAAATATAGATGGTACAGGCTGGATACCTATACCTTTCAATAACTTTGATATTATCAATATAGCTAATTTACCTATTGATCCTATAAATAAACCACCCTATTATTATACATTTGTAGTAGGAGGAAGTTATGCTCTTTATACTATGTTAGAAGATCCTAAAAACATTGCTTCTAAAAATGATAATGATAACTATCCTCATTTATATTCAGTAGGAACTAATAAAAGATTAATAGACCAAGCTCAAGGATTGGTATTATATTTACCATTTGATGAAGGAACAGGAACTATTGCTTATGATTTAAGTGGTTATGGAAATAATGGAACATTATATAGCAGTACCACAATTTGTTCCAATCCTCCAACATCAGGTTGCCCCACTTGGACAGATGGCAAAGTAGGAAAAGCTTTAAGTTTTGATGGGGTGGATGACAATCTCATTATCCCGCACAGCACAACTCTAAACGTGACTTCAACAATTACAATTATGGCCTGGATTAAGCCCAAAACTCCATTCAGAGACTTTTTTTTCCAAGACATCCTTTAATGTGATGAGGATTATCCTTAATGAATGGGGCACTAATAATGTTAAAGTTGTATATAGGATCGGAGACATTGACGTGTATACCTTGTCGGCGAATAATGTCATAGTAGAGGATGAATGGCGGCATGTTGCCTGGCGGTATAATGGCAGTCAAGCTCAAATTTTTATCGACGGCAATTCGAGTGGTTCGGCAGTTAATGCAAGCGGTCCGCTTTTGACAAATTCTTTGGAAATCTGGTTCAGATGGGGATGGGGGACAGATCAAAGATGGTATAAAGGCATTATCGACGAAGTTCGTATATACAATCGAGCCCTCTCTGATGAAGAAATTAAAGCATTATATGAAGCTACGAAGTAGCACACGAACTTATACAAACATGAACCTAACTCATACTAAAAATATAAAAATCTATTGACGTTGTACGTCAATAATATTTATTATTGAAACGTCGCATATCCTGAGAATTTTATATAACCGTATAATAAACTATAGCTATTTATACAGTCATTTAATGAAATTATAGATTTACAGCCTTAACAATATAAAAATTCAAAAGTAAAATTAGAAGTCAAAATTTTTTAATTTTTAGCAAGAATATCACTTATCAATGTCTAAGCATTAAATTGTAATATCTTTTTTATAAAAGACAAGAAATTAACTCTAATATTTTTATAAAAGGTACTATAAGAACATATGTCCGTATAGTCCCAATTATTTTATTTATTTTCTTATTATAGATTTCTTATAATTTAGTAATATGAAGGGGAAGTTGATAATAATAGATGGGATAGATGGAAGTGGAACTACAACTCAATCTAAGCTTTTATATAATTTTTTGAAAAATAATAAAATCAAAACTGTTTTATCTAAAGAACCATTAAATAAAGAAATTGTAAATCTTTTAATTAAAAGCAAAGATGAGTTTGTTGATATGTTACTATTTTTAATTGATAGACGTTTACACTATAAAATTCTTGAAAAATATTTTAAAAAAGGTTATATCGTAATTATTGATAGATCTTTTCCTTCAACCTTAGCTTATCAATTTTATTCAACAAATTTAAAAAAAGAAATTAAAGAAAACCTGGTAATATTTTTGAATCATTTAGCTATGAAACATTTTCAACCTGATTTAGTTATAATTCTAGATGTTAACCCACAAATAGCTTTTAAAAGATTAAAAAAGAAAAAAAGGAGAAGTGCTATAAAGAAATTTGAAAAAATAAACTTTTTAAAAAAGGTTAGAAGAGGTTTTATATATTTTGCTAGAAAATTCAATTGGAAAATAATTGATAGTTCTAAAACAATTAAAGAAGTTCATAATGAAATTATTAATGAGGTATTAAAAATATTATAAAAATGGACAAGCTAATTCCTAAAATAGGATTAGAAATACATCTTGAATTAAAAACCAATACGAAAATGTTTTGTAGTTGTCCTAATGATCCAGAAGAAATTCATCCTAATATAAATATTTGCGAAGTATGCACTGGTCAACCAGGAGTTTTACCTGTTGTTAATAAAATTGCTATAGAGTATGCTATTAAATTAGCTAAGGCTCTGAATTGCAAAATTAACAATATAAGCTATTTTTCTAGAAAAAATTATTTTTACCCAGACCTTCCTAAAAATTATCAAATCTCTCAATATGATCTACCTCTAGCAATAAATGGTTACTTAGATTTTTACGTAAATGAAGAGCCTAAAAGAGTAAGAATAAGAAGGATACACTTAGAAGAAGATACAGGAAAATTGATTCATGTAGAGGATTCTAGTTTAGTAGATTTTAACAGGGCTGGGATTCCTCTTTTAGAAATTGTAACTGAACCAGATATTAGATCAGCAGAAGAAGCTAAAGAATTCGTAGAAGAATTAATTTTAGTCGTTAGGTATTTAGAAATTTCTGATGCAAGTCCTGAAAAAGGAGAAATTAGATTTGAAGCAAATATAAGTGTAGCTGAAGGAGATAAATTAGGAACAAAAGTAGAAATAAAAAATATAGGATCAATAAGATCTTTAAAAGATGCTATCAATTATGAAATTGAAAGACAAATGAAATTATTAAAAGAAAACAAAGAAATAATACAAGAAACAAGAGGTTTTGATGAAACAAAAAGAATTACTTATTCACAAAGAACAAAAGAGTTTGAACAAGATTATCGATATTTCCCTGAACCTGATTTACCACCTTTAATTTTGGATGAAAATTATATAAATAAAATAAGCTTACCTGAACTACCTGAACAAAAAAGGATTAGATACCAAGAAGAATTTAACCTAAGTTTTAAGGAAGCAGATATTTTGATTAAAAATAAAAAATTAGCTGAATTTTATGAAGAAGTTATTTCTGAAATTAAAGAAGAAATTGACTTATATAGTTTTAAAACTGTTTATAATTTACTCGTTAATGATCTTTTGGGATTTTTAGCAAAGTATAACAAAAATTTAGAAGATTTATCTATAAAACCTACTGGTTTTGCAAAATTAGTTAAGTCTTATTTAAAGAATAATATAAATATAAAAATAGTTAAAGATATTTTAGAAAAAATAGTTGCCGAAAATAAAGAAGTTGAAATTTTATTAAAAGAAAAGGAAGTTATAATTGATAGAAATATAATTGAGAAGTTAGCAGAAGAGGCAATAAATAATAATCCGAAGGCAGTTTCTGATTTTAAAAAAGGTAAAGAAAATGCAATTCAATTTTTAATAGGCTATATAATGAAAAATAGTAAAGGCCAAGCAGATATAAATCTTGCTAAACAAATATTAATAGAAAAATTAAAAAATGCTTAAATATAGAATTTACTTTTATATCTTGTCAATTATTTTAGTAATTTGGGGAGCGTTATCTATTAATATTTTAAACTTTAATTTAGGAATAGATCTAAAGGGGGGAGAATTGGTTGAAATTCAAACAACTCTTAACTTAGAAAATTTAAAAGATTTATTAAAAGAATATAAAATAAAAATTCAAAAAACAGAAAATACCGTAATTTTAAAGGGAGCGTCATTAGATGAAAATAGTATCTTAAATAAAATAAAATCATATGATTCAAATGCTGAAATTATTAGAAAAGAAGAGATAAGTTCTGTTTTAAGCGGTGAATTATCTAAAAAAGCTTTATTAACTATTGTATTAGTACTATTAGGGATAGGAATTTATATTTCTATAATGTTTTGGCAACCACAAGGATTTATCCCAGGATATATTTTTGGATTAATTGTTGTGTTAACTTTATTTCATGATGTAATAGGTAGTTTAGGTATTTTTTCGATCTTATCTCATTTATATAATTACGATTTTGATATCAGTATAATAATTGCTTTTTTAGTTATTGCAGGATTTTCTGTACATGATACCATTGTAGTTTTTGATAGGGTAAGAGAGAATTTAAGGAAGGAAGCTAAAATTGATCAAGAGCTATTTGAAAGAAGCATAAAAGAAACATTAGCAAGATCAATTAATACATCTTTAACAACTATTGTAGTAATACTCCCTCTTGTATTTTTAATAGAATTTTTAAAACCTTTTTTATTAACTTTAATATTTGGGATTATAATAGGCACTTATTCATCAATTTGTTTGGCAGTTCCACTCTTATATGATATTAAAAAATGAAAATTATACCCTCTATAAATACAGAAAGTTTTGAAATTGCTAAAGAAAGAATAAATATTTTAAAGAATCTTACTAAAGAATTTCACATAGATATTTCTGATATAAATTTTGCTAATTTTCAGACATGGAATAATCCAAAGGAATTAGATAAATTAGATGAAAATTTAAAATTACAAATTCATTTAATGACAAAATTAAAACCACAAGAAGTTTTAAAATGGTCTAATCATAGAATAAAAATATTAATTCTACATTTAGAAGGATGTGAATTGCCACATGCTTTACTTAAATTTGCTAAAAAATTAAAAAAAGAAATAATAATTGCTTGGTCACCTGCGATTGGGAAGGAATTTATAGATGAATTTGTTAAATTCACAAATGGAATATTAGTTTTAGGAGTTTATCCAGGAAAATCCGGGCAAGAATTTTTATCTTCAACATTTGAAAGATTGGAAGTTGCAATCAGCTATAAGAAAAAATTTGAAAAATTTAAAATTTTTATAGATGGTGGTGTTAATAAAGAAAATATTAAAGAAATTCTTAAATTTAAACCTGATTATATTATTTTAGGCAAAGCAATATTTAATGGAAATCCTGTAGAAAATTATTTATTTTATTCTAACTTAACTAAAAATTATTTTTGAGAACAAATAAGTTCACCTAATTCAGCATAAGGAGCACAGATTTCTATCCTTCCTGTTGTTTCGTCGTATCTTATATTATATTGTGTATTATATTCTCCTGTAGTCGGATCAAATGTTCCTCTTTGGGGATCTAATGGCATTCTGGGAAGATAATTTGGAACCAAACAAGGTTGAAGATCTATACCTCCTGGAGTTGCTATTACAGTAGTTGTCGTAGGCAAAGAAGGAGCAGCATCACATTTCCATGCCCCCTGGTTATCTACCATAACTTGCACAATTGCATTTAAAAGAGCTGTAGTATCTGTTTTTCTTTGAGTGTTTCTTGCTTTAGCAAATTGCCGACCTGGGTTGACTGCTACAATTATAGCTCCTGCTAACAGTATTATTATACCTATAACCAAGAGTACTTCTATCAAAGTGAAAGCTTTTTTATTTTTCATTTTATTAACTTATTATTAATTACGTTAATACGACCCTTTTAATTACAGTATTATAACATATTATAAAATAAAATCAAACAAAAAGTAGATAATTATTTAATTTCTTGCCATCTTAAAATATCATAAAATTCAGTAGTTAAAGGAAATTCTGGTGGAGGCCCAAATAATAGATTGGGATCATATATCAAATATCTATCTTTATAACCAGAGCAATATATAGAACCAGAGCAAACCCAACTAAATCCATATCTCATATTAGATCCTATCATCCCATAGACTGTAATCGAGTTTCTTTTATAATATGTTCCACAATAAGATGGGTAATATAACCTTCCAACTTTTCCATTTTGAGCTATAAGAGCAGCATCTATTCTTAGATTATCTTCGCTTTTCAAACCAACCAATATATTATTTTGAGCAATCAAGCCTATCACATCTTTGCCATCATAATTTGTATATTTCAGACTTTGATTTATAATAATATTTGTTCTTTTAGAAAGCTCATCAGGAAATCTTGCTGAAGCTATTAATATTCTTTTATTATTTATTTGCCCACTTACCCACACATTATCTTCAACAAAAATTACTCCATTTTCTGGAATAGAAAAAGTTCTTATAAAAGTTTTTCTTCTAATACTCCAACTATCATCGTAGCAAGATTGTTCTTTTTCATCAACCCTATATAAATCAAAAGTATCATTAGTTTTTAAAATAATTTCATAACCTTGTTTGGTGGAAGGACCTATGTATATACCTGAAGAAGAAGCTATTTGTTTTATATCTGCCAAATTTTTTGTAATACCAACAAAATCTACATTTGGAACCCCTACTCTTCTTCCTGCTTTAAAAATATCCGGTCTATTCAAAAATGGTGTTGGGGGATAAGGGTCCATAGGGTTAACATGAGTATGAACTGCCCATTCTTCAGGGTCTGTATGATCTGGATCATCATATGTAGTTAAAGCACTAGAAACTAAATTGTAAGCTACTCCATCAAATCTTATTCCTTTATTAGAATGAATTTCACCATAAACATAAGTCCCTGGCCCAAATCTCATATTATCATTAGCTACTACAGAAAATTTTGCAAAAGAAGGTATTCCTAAGGTTACTTCTATAACTTTTTCTAAATTAGGGTACTCATTAAGTTTACCTGTAGATTTTATTTTAACTATCGTTGAACCAGTTGGTGGAGGAGTAATATCTAAAATAAAATTACCTATTAGATTACCTAAGCGATCATAAAAATTATGAACATAAGGACCAGGCCTATTTGTCCCGTCAGTATAATCTCTTGGTGCATGATTTAAATGCCATCTATAATATTCTACTCCAGCTTCTGCTATTGCAAACAATCTTTTTTTATAAACTTCCCTAACTGTACTTGTAATAAAATAATTAATCCAGATTAGAAGCCCTGATAAAAGTAAAATAGCTATAGAACTATAAATTATTAAATATATTGATAATTGACTTTTGTTTTTCATTTTGTTTTCAAATTTCTTGGGCTTACTACAATATAACTTTGTATACTTGGTTTATTTAAAACTGGCTTCGTTTTTATTTCTATTTTAATTATTTTAATTTTGTAATTTTCTATAGGAGGATAAAGAGTATTTAAAGCTTCATCATAATAAGTAATTTTAAAGTCTTCTACATTATAAACCATATTCCAGATTTTCTCATTTGTCTGATCATAAGTAGGAGGTATACCAGAAGGCTTGATTATTCCTCTTTTTAAAATATTATCTTCTAAATAATATCTTATTCTTTCTGTAAGTCCATCATTATCAAGATCACTATAAAATATAATTGAAGTTGTTGAGGCATATTCTATAGAATAGGCACCATTGCTTGAATAATTCATAGTCCTTATCTCTCTTGCAATATTTGATAACATCATATCAATTTCTCTTTCACTTCCTACAGTAAACATAAAGAACATTCTATAATTGGATAAGGATGTAACAAAAAATATAATAACACCTGCTAAGAATCCAACAATTAAAATAACAATAAAAATTTCAATAAGAGTAAATCCCTTCATCTTTTTTGTTGAATTAATTTATAAATAAAGTAAGAGAATACAATAATAAAAACAATTAATAAAAATATTAAAGGTAATTTAATATTAGATTTTTTTAAGTTATTTTTTTGTTCTTCCATAGCTTTTGGTTCATTATTGATTTCTACATCTTTTTGAAAAACAACTTCACTAGAATTTTTATCAACTAGAACAATTTTATAAATTCCTTTATATAAATCTCTTAGTGATATTTTATTTTCTTTAATATTCTCGAGTCTTTTTATTAATTTATTGTCTTTATCATAAATTTCTAAGATAAAATTTCCTAATTGAGCTTGTGGGATGTCTATTGTGATTTCAGAATTTTGGAAGTTAAAATTAATATCCATGTTATATTTATTTTCTTTACTTTCTATTTTAACAGTTTGAGTAGCTATTTGAGAGATTTCTTCACTTGTTTTAGTAATTTCAGTAGAAGTTTGGAAAATTTGTTGAGAAGGTTGATATTGTAAAATTGAATCCGAAGGTGGAGTAGAGGTTGGAAGAAAAATTTCTTTAATTGTTCCTTGGGGAGATGTAGTAAATTCAAACCTAAAAGTTGTATAGTTATTATTTCTATCTTCTACTTTTAAAACAGCATAATATTTATAATTAGGCACCAAAACAGGCTTAGAGGAAATAATATGCAGAATATCAAAAATAGGGCTAAGTTTAGCTAAAACTAATTTATTTGTATAAGTATAAATAGAAAAAGTTCCTAAGGTATATTCATTAGTAGTAAATTTAATAGTAATAGTAGTTGTTGTAAGTTCTATAATATTGAATGATGTAATTATAGGAGGTTCTTTATCCTCAATTTGAATAACAGACGTAGTTGGCGAAGAAGTTGGCATAGAAAGATTTGGGTCATATGGAGTTATAAATGTCCCTTGATAAGCATTTAGATTACCCCAATAATCTTTAATTCCTATTTGGAAAATATAGAGAGAGTTAGGCTTTGTACTTATTTCGAATTTGCATTTATTTGGTTTATAGCAACTTTCTAAATATTCAATAAAATCTACTACATTTACATTTTCTTCATTTGAAACCCAATAAATAAGTTTGTATTTTACTGGCTCATTAGTTTGAAAATTTATTATAGCTTTATAAGGAGAAAGCACTTCTACTTTTACATCTTTAAATTGCGGTAAGCTATCTTCTTCTTTCTCACTTAAGCTAAAATTTATAGCATAAGATGAAGGAGAATCATTTATATATAAAGGCCCTACAAAATTTTCTGCTAATGAATATTCCTCAGAATGTTGTAATAATTGTATTAGGCTAGTATAAAATATTTTAAGTCCTTTTCCTTTTATATGTTCTATTTTTAATTTATATTCTTCACCGCTTCTAATAGAAATATTCTCTCCAAAATCTAATTTAAATTCATTTCCTAAATAAGACTGATTTACCGCAGAAATATTAAAAATTTTTGATTTTATTAAATTATTATCTTGCAAAAGACTTACTTTTATTTGACTTGGTTCGTTTTCGTTTCTTATCCATATTCTAAAAGCATTTATATTATCATCAAAGGGATAGAAAATTTGAGTAATTGATTCCACTAAACTTAAATCAAGATATTTGTCAGTAAATGGAGAAAAAGTAAAATAACTAAATTCATCAGCGTGGGCAAAATAAGGAATTAAAAAAAATATTAATAAAATATATAAATTTTTCATTCTCTAGTTAATTTAACTGTAATAAAATGAAATTGATTTAATAAATCAATTTGTATACTTGTAGAAAGGTAGCCAGTTTTTTCAACAATTAAATTATAAGAGCCAGCTTGTAAGTTATCAAAAAGAACATAATTTTTACTTAAACAGAAATTTTTATATTTAAATTTTATGTTATTTAATTTTGGCGTTAAATTTTCATCATATGTAGTTAAATATACTTTATATCTAATAAATCTTTTATCAACAGTGAACTCTAAATTTTCTGAGGGAGAAATTGTAAAATATGTTTGAGAAGTACCATCAGGTCCTACAAAGTTCCAAGTCGAATTATCATTATTAACTGCTATTTGGATTTTTAATAAAGTATTTTCTGGAATGTTAGCATCCCATTCAATTTTTAGAATTTTAGAATCAGTTGTTGTGCCTAAATCAATCGTTCTTGAAATCAAGTATTCTTCTGTTCCTGTGGGGTATACATCATCATAGTTTTTTAATCTTACATCCCCAAAGGATAAATCGATATTATCAGTTTTTTCTGAATAATTATCAATCCAATCTTCTTCGAAAATTTCATTTACTTCTGTAATTAAAGTTTTATTATAATTTGTTCCTGTTAAGGTGACTGTAGCAAAATCTAAAGGGTTATTATTTTCATCTAATACCTGTACTAATAGATAATTTGGAGAAGAGGTAGTTACGATTAAATTTACAGTTTCATTTTTGTCTGGTAAAAGCCTAAATGGTAATACTTGTAATGCTCCGCTTAAAACATAACCTTGTTTTAAAATTTCAAAAATATACTCATCCCATTCTAAATTAGGTAAAAATTTATATCCATTAGAGTCTGTTAAGGTTGTAGTTGTAAATTTAGGAATATTAGGATTAGTACCAATTAATTTGTTTCCTATTATTTTAAAATCTATATTTCCTAAGGGTTTACAGAATTTATCTTGAGTGTAAATATTTAAATTGCTTAACTTATCAATAGAGAAACTAACAATTGTTAAGCCTTGTTCAATAACTGTTGCATGAGGATTTATGGGGTTAGGATTATTTGGATCATTCACTGGATAAGTTTTATCTGTAGAATACCCGGGTTTAGAAACAGTAATTTCATAAGCATTTGTGCCAGTTGGAATATCTATAAGCTGTAATAGACCATTAACATTTGTAATATCTTCAATTTTTATAGGAGGATCAATTTTATTATTTACTACTAAAACATTGGCTAAGGATACAGGTTTACCTGATGCATCAAAAACTTGAATAAATAAAGAACCGTTATTTGTAGTTGCTTCTAATGTTTTTGGAGCTACTATTGATGTTAATTTTTGAGTTTTGATTTTTATTGTACAATTTAAGCAATCAGCTTCTAACTCAACTAATTTATAATCCGCTGGAGCAGTATCTTTTGGTGTAGTTGTAACTGTGCCATCAAAAGGATCGTCTATATTTCTTACATATGTTCTTATTTCAAATTTATATGGACCATATTCTACAATTTTTTTAGGTTCTAATATTCCTCTTGGGTATCCTCCTATTATTCCTACATCTTCATATTTTAAATTTCTTATAAGCTCTAATTCATTTTCTAATAAATTTAAGGCTTGTAATTGAATTCTTACAGCTGAAGAAAATTTCATAAAATTAATAAATCCCATATAAATCAAGTAGCTTAAAATAGCAATGAAAGTAACACCTATTAGAACTTCTACTAAACTGAAACTAAGGTTGTAATTTTTCTGATAATTCATATATTGGTAAAACTATTGAAATTGCCATAAAACCTATTAAAATAGCTATTATTACTAAAATTGCTGGTTCCAAAATATTAACTAATCTTTCTAAAAAGGCATCAACATTTTCTTCTAAGCTTTTAGTTAAATACTGGAGATTATTTTCTAAATTACCTGTTCTTTCGCCTATTTCTATCATCTTTACAAAATTATAAAAAAATAAATTTGGATATTTTTCAAAAAATTCATGAACCGGGTGTCCTGCAGTTACAAATTGAGCAGCTTCTTTTAAAACTTTTTTATAAATTTCATTTTTTACGCTTTTAGAGCAGATCTCGAAAGCTTCAACTATCTTTATCCCGCTTCTTAACAAAAGTGCAAATATTCTTGAAAATTCTGCTAATACATAATTTTTTATTAAATTAGAAATAATTGGGGTTTTAATAAGGATATAATGAAAAATATATCTAAAAAAATAAAACCTTAGAGAGAAAATGAATAAAGTTAATGATATAAATATCGCTAAAAAAATATAAATTCCATTCTTAACCATAAAATTAGAGACGGCAAGAAATATTTTCGTAGTTAAGGGCAACTCTACTCCTAAATTTTCGAAAACAGGAGTAATTTTAGGGAAAACAAAATATAATAGAAAAATTATCATTATTATCATTGTGACTATAATAAAGATAGGATATATTAAAGTAGTAATAGTTTTCCTTCGTAAGCTTTCAATCTTTTTAAATTCGTCTCCTAATCTTTCTAAATTCTCAGATAATGTCCCAGTTAATTCTCCTATTCTTATAATCTCAATAAAAAATCCACCAAAAACATTTTCGAATTTACTAAAAGCATTAGCCAAATATTGTCCTCTTTGAACATTTTCAATGGCTATAGAAAGAATATACTTTAAAGTTTTTGATTTTATATTTTCTTTTAATATATTTAAAGACTCAGTTAAAGTAATCCCACTTTTTAAAAGCAAAGATAAATTCTTACAAAATAAAATTTTATCCTCTAAAGAAATATGAAGAAGAAAAGGTTTTTTATTCATGTATAACTCTTAATACTTCTTCTATAGTAGTTAGGCCTTTCAAAACTTTTGAAAACCCATCTTGTATCATTGTTGTCATTCCTTCTTTTAATGCTATTGATTTTATCCTACTGCTATCTTCTCTTTTCATTATCGCCTCTTTAATCTTGGGACTTATATGCAAGACTTCAAATATTCCTAATCTTCCATAATATCCTGTATTATTGCAAAAACTACAACCTGTACCTTTATAAAATTTAGAATCCTTTACTTTTTTAATATTTTCAATGGTTAAATCATATCCTATGCTTTCTAATATAGATAAAATTTCTGTTTTTTTAAGCTTAATTTCTGTTTTACATTTTTCACATATTTTTCTAACTAATCTTTGAGCTATAACTACATTTACAGTAGAAGCTATTAAAAATGGTTCAACCCCCATTTCTAACAATCTTGGTAGGGCCGTAGGAGCGTCATTAGTATGTAAAGTAGATAAAAGAAGGTGGCCTGTTAAAGCTGCATTAACAGCAATATCTGCAGTTTCTTGATCTCTTATTTCTCCTACCATGATAATATTAGGATCTTGCCTTAAAATAGCTCTTAATCCTCTTGAAAATACTAATCCTACTTGAGGATTAACTTGAACTTGTGTAATCCCAGGTATAGAATATTCTACCGGATCTTCTAAAGTGATTATCGAAACATTTTCTGTATTTAAAACCTTTAATATTGTATAAAGTGTTGTTGTTTTCCCAGAACCAGTAGGGCCTGTAACTAATATCATCCCATAAGGTTTTTTAATAGATTTCTGCACAATTTGTAAATCTCTTTCAGAAAAACCTAAAGTCTCTAAAGTAAAAGAGTCTTCTTTTTGGGTTAAAAGTCTTAAAACAGCATTTTCTCCGTAATAAGTTGGCATTATAGAGACTCTTATGTCAAATTTTATATTTTCTGTAGGATCAAAAAATTTAAATCTACCATCTTGAGGAGAGTTATGTTCATCAGTTCTAAGACCAGCTAAAATTTTTATTCTTGAAATTATTTCATCTTGTATATCTTTTTTAAATGTAAATATTTTATATAAAACTCCATCGATTCTTGCTCTTACTACTATTTCATTTTCCTGAGGATCAATATGAATATCAGATGCTCGGGCTTTATAAGAATATTTAATTAAATTATGGACAAGTTCAATAATTGATATCTCTTCAATAGGTTTATTGCTCTCACTTTCTATAATTTCCTTTAAACTTATAATGTCCATTATTTATTTAAATTTTAAGATATTTTAAGCTTAAGATATAAATCTTCTAAAATATTTCTATAATTTAGATAAGCAACGTATGGACTTTCGTAGGGATTAAAATATTTGTGAACATCACCATCTGCAAACCACTTTGTGCACATATAATAAAAATGATCAGCAGTTTGTAATTTTCTCCATATGCTCTTTAAATTTTCAGATTTATTTTTTATAAATTTTTCCAAAGAATAAATTCTTTCTACAGCATCTTTTTGCATTTCATTTCCTAGCCATGCAGTTAAATCTCTTTCTGTATCAGCCCAAGTAATAGGATATGAAGAAGAATAAGTACCACGAACAGGATAATTTTCGATTGCTTCAGAAAGGGTAAGAAAGTTTATATCTCTTTGCTTAAGTAATTCAAAGGGTAATGTAGCGAAAAAATCAAATATACCTGTCTCTGCCCATTGATGTTCGCCAAAAGTTTCAAAATCCATAAAAAGATTAATAACCTCGCCATTTCCATTAAATTGTGACACCCAGTAAGCAAATTTATCGGCAGTTAATGGCCACTGATCCCAATCTCTGGAAGAAAATCTGAAGCTAATATCATCTGAAAGTTTGTAGTTTCTTAAAAGAATTTTCAATTTGCCTTTAGGGGCTTGATATACAAAATTAGAGGACCTCCAACCTAAAATCCAATCTACGCCTTCTGTAATTATTCCTTTAAAACCTAACTCATATAAAATATCTTCTAAATCATCAAAATATATTAATTCAGTATTAGAGAATACTACAGGGATCTGATTAAAGGTTTCTTTTATCAGATTTTTATGCATATTAACTTGTTGAATAAACTCTTCTTTAGAATAAAGGCAAGCTAAAGAATGAAAGTATGTTTCTCCTGTAAATTCAACACAGCCTGTGCTTGCTACTTTTTTAAATAATTCTATAACCTCTGGCCTCCAAAGTTTTAGTTGTTCTATCAAAGTACCAGTTATGCCAAAACTTACTTTAAATCTAAAATTAGTTTCTTTAATTAATTCATAAATAAGGTTTAATGTAGGGATGTAACATTTATTTGCTATTCTTTCTAAATATGCTCTATTTCTTTCATCATCAAAATAATTCCCATCATTTCCTATATCGAAAACAGTATAATTTTTAACTCTAAAAGGTTGATGTACTTTAAAATAAAAACAGACTGAAGGCATTTTTATAACGAAGCGTAAATTTCGATCAACTTATTTGCTCTATCCTCCCAATTAAATTTATACAATTCTCTGAATGAATTTGAAATTAATTCATTTTTTAAGGGTGGATATTTTAATGCACCAATAATATAATTTGCCATTTGCTTTATATCCCAAAAATCAACTTTGAAGCAATGATCTAAATAATTTCCTAATCCTGTTGTTTTAGAAATAATAACTGGCACATTTAATTTAATTGCTTCAAGTGGAACTAAACCAAATGGATCAAAAACAGAAGGTGCTACTAATAAATCTGAATATTTATACACGCCCCATAATTCTTCATCTCGCAAAAAACCAGCAAAGATTATTTTATCTAAAACTCCATCTTCATAAGCAATTTTAACTAAAGAAGAAAACATATCTCCGCTTCCAGCGATTACATATTTTACCTTTGGTATAAATTGAGAGACATATTTTAAAGTCTTTACAAAATAATCAGGTCCTTTTTGCAAAACTAATCTACCAACAAAAAGTACTATTTTATATCCATGTTTTTTTAGTTCTAAAATAAATTGAGGGATCTTATTAAGGGGGATCTCTAAATCAATTCCGTTAGGGAGAGGGATTATTTTAGAAGTTGGTATTCCATAAAATTCTGAAACAACTTTTTTAGTGAGATGGCTGACTGTTATTATTAAATCAGCATTTGAAAAACATTCTTTTTCCAAGTGGTAGATTAAAGGATTAGGATTATTTCCTGTTCTTTCAATTTCTGTTGCGTGAACATGAATAATTAAAGGTTTGTTTAGTTTTTCTTTTAGAAAAACACCTGCAACCCCACCTAACCAGTCATGTGCATGAATAATATCTATTTTTATTTTCCCTTCTTTAATTTTTTGAAGTAATCTAATACCATAAGTTAAAACTTCTTCTAAAAAGCCATTTACAATTATTCCTTTATATTTTAAATAACCTTCAATAATTTTAATTTCATTGTCTGCAAATAAAATTTTAAAAGGGCAATTCTTAATTGGAAGTTTTTTAGGAAGAGTAAAAATTAAATTTACTTTTTTAGATAAATGTAAAGCCAAATAATAGGAAGCAACTCCTAGCCCCCCACTATTAAATGGAGGCAGTTCCCAACCTATCATTAAAACATTTTTCATTTAATAATTTTAATCATATTCAAATTTATTTTCAATAGAAGTTTTCCACTACCTTTTTCTCTTTGGGAGAGACTTTAAAAAGTCTTCAACTTCTAATGTGTTCAAAATATCTTTAGCTGTAGCAAATCCTCTTCTTGCCTGAGAAATTCCTAAATCTAAATATTGATAGTGCAAAAAAGAATGGGCATCAGAATCAATAACTAATTTTACTCCTTTTTCCACACATTTTCTGATATGCTCATCTCTTAAATCTAATCGATCGGGGTATGCATCAATTTCTAAAATAGTATTAGTTTTTTTAGCTTCTTCAATTACTTTATCGATATCTATTTCATAGGGTGGTCTCTTATTTATTACTCTGCCTGTAGGATGAAAAATGCAATCTATATATGGATTTTGCATAGCTTTTATTAATCTTTCTGTTTGTACAGATTTAGGTAAATTAAAATGTGTATGAATCGCAGCTCCCACAAAATCTAATTTCGAAAGAACCTCATCAGAAATATCCAATTTTCCATCTTTTTGAATATTGACTTCTGCGCCTTTTAATATTGTTATTTTACCTTTGTATTTTTTATTTAGCTCATCTATGTAAGCCATTTGTTTTAATAATTTTTCCTCGTCCAATCCTCCAGTTACTGCTAAAGATTTTGTATGATCTGTAATGCATATGTATTTTAGGCCTATTTTTATAGCTTCTTCTACCATTTCTTCTATGCTATTTCCTCCATCAGTCCAATTAGTTTGAACTTGAAGATCGCCTTTTATACTTCCATATTCTATTAATTTAGGTAATTTCTTTTGTATGGCTAATTGTATTTCCCCTCTGTTTTCTCTTAGCTCTGGTGGTATCCATTCTAAACCTAATTTTTCGTATATTTCTTCCTCTGTTTTACCAGCAATTTTTTTGCCTTTTTCATCAAACAAACCATATTCATTTAATTTCCAACCTTTTTTAATCGCTAATTCTCTCATAGCAATATTATGATCTTTTGAACCAGTAAAATATGCTAATGCTGCTCCAAAACTATCTTCTTCAACAACTCTTAAATCTACATCTAATCCTATCTTTAATCTAACCATGGTTTTAGTAGGTCCTTTTGCATGGACATATTCTACCTCTGGAAAACTAACAAAGTGTTCCATTATTTCTTCAGGCTTATCGGAAATAGCTAAAATATCAATATCTCCTATAGTTTCTTTTTTTCTTCTATAAGAGCCTGCAGGAACTACTTCTTTAACGCTTGGGTGGGATTTTAGATATTCTGTTAATTTTTCAACTAAAGGTATAATAAAACCTAAAATAAATCTTCCGCTTCCTTGTTTATAAAATTCTATTCCTTTTAAAATTTTTTCTTCACTTTGAGCACCAAATCCAGGTAATCTTCTGATTTTATGTTCTCTACACGCTTTTTCTAAATCCTCTAATGTCTTAATTCCTAATGCTTTATAAAGCTTGTAAACAGTTTTGGGGCCTATACCTTCAATTGAAGTTAAGGTTTCTATATCAACGGGTACTTCTTTTTTTAGTTCTTCTAATTCTTTTATTTGACCAGTTTTTAAATATTCTATAATTTTTTCAGCAATAGACTCTCCTACACCTGGTAGATTTTTTAAACCTTCCTTCCCTACTTTTTTAACGAACTCTTCTATATCCTCATCTAAAGCTTCTATTGAATAGGCTGCTCTTTCATATGCCTGAGGTTTAAAAGGAATACCTTTCATTTCAAGATAAGCAGACATTATTCTTAATAGTTTTACAAGTTCTTGATTTTTCATTTTATTATTTAATTATATTAGCCTCCGTACAAATTTACTTTATCCCTTAAATTCTTTTAAAAAAATTTTCTTAATATTATAGTCTAGTTAAATATTTCAACTGGGACTATAAGAACATATGTCTTTATAGTCCCATCTTCAACATTTGAACATACAATATCATTTTTTTTTAAAAAATTACATCTTGGGACTATAAGAACATATGTCCGTATAGTCCCAGAGAAGTAAGCTAATTTTAAAAATTTACTGAATTGAAATATTTTTTAAATTATCTCTAATAAAAAACAATAGGGACTATTTGAACATATGTATTTATAGTCCTAAGTTATAAAAAATGTTATAAAAATCCTTTAAAATTTACATTCCCCCATAAAAAATGAAAAAGATAAATAGTTTTAGAACCATAAAAACATATACTCCTTATCCCCCTAATTTTCTTAAAAAAACTCCTTGAAATTCATAAAATTCCTACCTTATAATAATATAAATGCCAATAAAGAAAATCTATAATAATCATAATTATCATTTAACTATTAATAAATCTTCCTCTTTTACCCTTATAGAACTAATAGTTGTCCTAGC
>Ga0065718_1005388_pt1 | contig 17681 bp, 17 predicted proteins | sample GBSCel77sediment_2_FD_59105 | JGI IMG/M metagenome (GOLD analysis project Ga0065718, IMG submission 59105) | Hot spring sediment microbial communities from Great Boiling Spring, Nevada - cellulolytic enrichment CS 77C v3 (version 3) | ecosystem: Environmental > Aquatic > Thermal springs > Hot...
ATTATTTTAGATGTTATGATGCCAGAAATGGATGGCATAGATACAGCTTTTGAGCTGACAAAAAGATTTAATCTTAATGAAGTTAAATTTATATTTTTAACTAATTATGGNGAAGATAACTGGCCTAAAGAAATTTCATTGAGAGTTGATCAAAATTTTGCTAAACAAATAGGTGCTTTNGGTTATTTTAGAAAACAACAGCCAATAGAAGAAATTGTAAAAACAATTGAGAAGCTTTTAAAAGAATAACTATCTCTTCTAATTGGAATTTTTTATAATATTTTTATAGTCCGGGTGGCGGAATTGGTAGACGCGCTGTCTTGAGGGGGCAGTGGCTTTTTAGCCGTGCGGGTTCGACTCCCGCCCCGGACACTATGTTTAAAATTACAACTAATTTTAAACCAACAGGAGATCAACCTCAGGCTATCAAAAAACTTGTTGAAGGCTTAAAGAAGAATTATAAATTTCAGACATTATTAGGAGTAACTGGAAGTGGGAAAACTGCTACTATGGCCTGGGTTATAGAAAAAATTAACAGGCCAGCTCTTGTAGTTTCTCCTAATAAAATGCTTGCAGCTCAACTTTATCAAGAATTTAGAAGTTTTTTCCCATATAATGCTGTACATTATTTTGTAAGTTATTATGATTATTATCAACCAGAAGCTTATATTCCTGAAACAGATACTTATATTGCTAAAGATGCTAGAATAAATGAATTCTTAGATCAATTAAGACATGCTGCTATCCAAAGTGCCTTAACTAGGCGAGATTTTATAATTGTTTCATCTGTTTCTTGTTTATATGGAATTGGTAATCCAGAAGAATATGAGAATATAGGAGTAGAAATAAATTTATTTAGCTTTATAAACTTAAAAGAATTTATAAATAAAATAAGGGTACTACAATATGAAAAATTTAAAAATGAATGGGAAGCTGGTGTTTTTAGAATAGAGAAATTAAATAAAAACAAGAAATTTTCAGGAAATATAGAAATTTTACTTCCTGATGGCAATGAGCTAATTATTCTAAAAATAGTAGAAAATCAAATTATTGAGATAAAAAGATTTAAAGTTTTGAAAAAGATAGAAAACAAGATAAGATTAATTATTGATACTAATTCTTATGAATATCTTGAAAGAATAAAATTATATCCTGCTAAGTTTTTTGTAACTCCTAAAGAAAAATTAGATTTAGCTATTTACAATATAAAGCAAGAATTAAGAGATAGATATTGGGAATTAATTAAAGAAGATAAAATTGTGGAAGCTGAGAGATTAAAAAGAAGAACTCTTTTAGATATAAAACTTTTAGAAACTAAAGGATACTGCCCTGGAATAGAAAATTATGAAAGACATTTAACATTTAAAAACCCAGGAGATCCTCCTTATACTATTTTAGATTATATTCCTAAAGATACAATTATTTTTATTGATGAATCTCATCTTACAGTCCCCCAGATAAAAGCTATGGCTCATGGAGATAGAAAAAGAAAAGAAACTTTAATAGAATATGGATGGAGGTTGCCATCAGCTATAGATCATAGACCTTTGACTTTTGATGAATTTTTTAATAAAGATTTCCAATTTATATTTGTTTCTGCAACCCCAGGCAAATTTGAAAAAGAGAAATCTGCCCAAATTGTAGAACAATTAATAAGGCCTACTTTTATACCTGATCCTGAAATAAAAGTTAAACCAACTAAAAACCAAATCTTAGATCTACTTAAAGAAATAGAAAAAAGAGTTAAAAATAATGAAAGAGTAATAGTACTGACAATTACAAAAAGATCTGCAGAAAATCTTTCAGAATTTTTGAATGCTCAAGGTTTCAGAGTAGAATATCTACATTCTGACGTCAAAACATTAAAAAGACCAGAAATTATAAGAAAGCTTAGAAAAGGAGAAGTTGATGTTATCGTGGGAATTAATCTTTTAAGAGAAGGCTTAGATTTACCTGAAGTATCCCTAGTTGCTATTTTAGATGCGGATAAAGAAGGATTTTTAAGAAATTCTACAACCTTAATACAGGCTATAGGAAGAGCATCGAGAAATCTTAATGGTAAAGTTATATTGTACGCTGATAAAATTACAAAATCTATGAAAGAAGCCATAGATGAAACAAATAGAAGAAGGAAATATCAAATAGAATTTAATAAAAAGCATAATTTAACTCCAAGGCCTATTATTAAAGAAATGATTAAAACGCCCCTTGAAGAATTCGCTAAAAGAGAAGAAATTATAAGTAAAGAGGAACTGATTATGTTTTTGAAAGAAGAAAAAGATAATTTATAATATAATAAAATGACTCCTATTTTCAAAAAAATTTTATTAACTTTTACTATTTATTTATTAATATTTTTAGTAATTTTAGGAAGTTCAATATTTCTTGTAAATTTTTTTTCTAATAAAATAAATAATGAATTGGAGGAACGGAACAACATTATAAAAATGCTATTATCTCAACAATCAATTTCTCAAAAAAACTTTTTAATATCCTCAAAAATATCAGAAATAGAAAAAAAGTATAATATTAAATTTGATGATCTCAAAACAAAATTACTAACTTTTCAAACTACTGATAAAGAAACAATTAAAAATTTATTGAATGAAATCGCTAACGAAAATAACATTAAAATTAAAAATATTACTTCAGAAGAAATTGCTGATTCTTTCTCGGTAGAATTAGAAGGAGATATAGATGATTTAGTGAAATTAGAAAAAGGTATAAAATTAAAAAAATTAAAAATTTTTATAGATGAGGTTAGGATGGTTAAACAAGATAAAAATTATTCAATTAAAATATTATTTTCAATATTTTAGATGAGCAAGATAAATATAGGAATTAAAATTTTTAAATTTCTCCTTTTTTTGTTAATAATAATAGTTTTTCTTATTTTCCCTATTGTAAAATTGAAAGATTTACCAAAGATATTTTTTAATACTCCTACAATTCAAAACGGTATAATAGACAATTCTTTATTTGAAAGATTAGATAAAGCAATTGAAAATTATTTAAAATAGATTATAATTTTTTTAGAAAGGGTGCGTAGCTCAGTGGTAGAGCGCTGTCCTGATAAGACAGAGGTCCCAGGTTCAATCCCTGGCGCACCCACTTTTTTAAATATGAAACTAAAAAGAAAGATTAAAGAACTTCTAAAAATTCTTGGCCCTGGGTTAATTACAGGAGCAAGTGATGATGACCCTTCAGGAATTATTACTTATTCTATAGCAGGAGCAAAAAATTATAAAGATTTTCTTTGGACTCCTCTTTTTACTTTGCCTTTGATGTATTATATTCAAGAAATGTGTGCAAGAATAGCATTGGTAACAGGAAAAGGCTTATTAGGAGCTATAAAACAAAAATTTGGTTTTTTGATTTCTATAATATTTTTTATTTTAATTTTAATTTCTAATACTTTAAATATTTATGCTGATCTTTATATTAGCGGGAATATTTTTAATTTTATTTTGCCTTTTGTACCAAGTTATGTATTTTCTTTAATTTTAGGTTTAATAATCACAGTTTTAACTCTAATTTTCCCTTATAAAAAAATTGTTAATATTCTAAAGTTCTCTACAATTTTGATGTTAAGTTATATATTTTTAATTTTTTTTATAAAAATAAACTGGTCAGAAATTTTAATATATCTTTTTATTCCTAAAATAGAATTTACTTATGAATACTTCATGATTTTATTAGCTATTTTGGGAACAACAATATCTCCTTATTTATTTTTTTGGCAAGCAGAAGAAGAAGTAGAAGAATTGCACCAGAAAGAATTAGAACATAAAAAAATATCTATAAAAAAAGAAATGAAATATATGCGAGAAGATACTTTTGTAGGAATGTTATTCTCAAATATTTTGATGTTTTTCATAATTTTAGTCACAGGCAATATTTTAAATCCATTAGGTATTTATGATATTGAAGAAATAGAAGACTTAATTTTAGTTTTGAAATATGCCTATGGTGGATTATCAATTTTAATTTTTGCCACTTTTATTCTTTCAAGCACTTTTATAGTAATTCCTATTTTAGCTGGCGGAGTTGCTTATTCATTCTGTGAAATTTTTAATTTACCTGCAAGCTTAGACAAAAAAGCAAAAGAGAGCTTAATTTTTTATTTCGTTTTCTTTTTATCTATTTTATTCTCACATTTATTTTTTATACTAAACTGGACAGCAATTAAAGCTTTATTTTATACCGCAATAATTTATGGATTATTTACGCCATTTATTCTTTTTTATATTTTAAAACTCGCTAATGATAAAAATATAATGAAAGAATATAAAAATACCCCTTTTCAAAACGCTATAGTTTATATAGTTCTATTTTTAACTTCGATATCTTCATTTATATTAATTTTTCAAATATTTAAAGGATGATTTATATTTTTTTAACAGGAAAACCTGCTTGTGGTAAAGATACCCAGGCTAGGTTGCTTTCTAAGAAATTGAAAGCTGATATTGTTACTACAAGCAAAGAACTTGATAAATTTTTTGAGCAGTATAAAAGAAAATATATTTTTATTAAAGGAACTAAAATTAATGTTCAAAAACAGGAAAAGATCAAGAAACAAGGAAAATTAGTAGCTTTTAAATTAGTTGCTTATATAATTGAAAGACTCATTAAAAATGCAATAAAAAATAAAAAATCCTTAATATTTGCTGGCTCTCCAAGGAGCATTTATGAGGCTAAAACTTATCTCGGGATTTTTAAAAAATATAAAAATATTAATTATATTTTTATTTATTTAAAAATTTCTGACCAGACTGTTTTTAAAAGAATTAAACTTAGATATAAAGTTGAAAAAAGAGAAGACGATAAGCCATCTAAAATTAGAGAACGTTTAAAATATTTTAAAAATGAAATTTTACCTATGATCAAATGGCTAAAAAAACATAACTTGCTTTTAGAAGTTAATGGGGAAGATAAACCTGAAGAAATATCTAAACAGATTTTGTTTCATATTAAACAATATTTAAAACTATGAAAAAATCTTTTGAAGAAAAAATAAAAATAATGAAAGAAGGTGGAAGGATTTTAAAAGAGATTTTTGAAGAATTGAAAAATTATATAAAACCAGGAATTTCAACACTAGAAATAGATAATAAAGCTGGAGAATTGTTTGAAAAATTTAATGTAAAAAGTGCTTTTAAGGGATATAAACCTGAGTTTTCAAATGTATCTTATCCAGCAAATATTTGTTTATCTTTGAATGAGATAATAGTTCACGGAATTCCCTTAAAAAAAAGAATTATTAAAGAGGGCGATATTTTGAAAATTGATATAGGGATAGTTTACAAAGAGTTATTCTTAGATGCAGCAACAACTTTAATTATAGGAAAGACAACAGAAATTAATAAAAAATTAGTAAAAATAACTAAGGAAAGCCTTTTAAAAGCAATAGAGGTAGCTAAACCTAAAAATACATTAGGTGATATAGGTTATACGATTCAAAAACATATAGAAGAAAATGGTTTTAAGGTTATTAAAAACCTTTGCGGGCATGATATTGGTGAATATCTGCATGGTAATTTGCAAGTTTTAAATTTTGGTAAACCAAAATCAGGTCAAGTTCTAAAAAGAGGGATGATTTTTACAATAGAACCTATGGCAAGTATTTCTAGTGAATACGCTGAACAAATAAATGACTTTGAGTTTAAAACTATAGATAATTCAATTTCTGCTCATTTTGAAGTAACTATAGCTATATTAGAAGAGGATAATTTAGTACTAGCTGATATTTTATAATTTATTTAATATGGAACCTGTTTTAATAGAAATAAGCTGGGAAATAGCTAATAAAGTTGGAGGTATTTATACTGTATTAAAAGAAAAATCTAGATATATACAAGAAAAATTTAAAAATAATTATTATTTGATAGGACCCTATTTACCTAATAAAAGCTTTTCTGAATTTAGTATCCTTCCTATTCCTTATGAATTAGAGCCTGTAATAGATGAAGTTAAAAAATTTGGCATAGAGATATATTATGGAGAATGGTTAATTGAAAGTAGGCCTAAATGTTTTTTAATAGACTACTCCAGATTTTTAGAGAATATAAATAATTTAAAATACGAATTATGGACAAAATACAGAATAGATAGTTTAAGAACTGGAGAAGACTATAATCACCCAATTGCTTGGTGTAAAGCAGTTTCAATTTTTTTAAAATATTTTTTAGATAAAATACCAAACAAAACTATTCTCCACTTGCATGAATGGCTTTCGGGATCTGTGATTCTTTTTGAAAATTTACAAGCTTCTTCTATTTTTACCACCCACGCTACTGTTTTAGGTAGAGCAATGTCTGAAGCAGGTATAGAATTTTGGGAACATTTATCGATTATAAATCCAGATGAAGAGGCATATAAATTTGGTGTGGAAGCTAAACATATGATAGAGAAAATGTCTGCAAGAAAAGCAACCTTTTTTACAGTAATAAGCAGAATATTATCTATTGAAGCTGAGTACATTTTAGGAAGAAGACCAGATTTTATTTTACCTAATGGTATAGATATTTCTAAATTTCCTACAATTGAAGAAATTTCCTACGCTCATCGAATAAATAGAGAAATCATCCGTGAATTTGTTTTATATTTCTTCTCGCCCTATTATAAAGTTGAGCTTAAAAATTCTTTATTTTATTTTATAAGTGGTAGGAAAGAAATTAAAAATAAAGGCATTGATATCTTTATTAGAAGCTTAGGTGAATTAAACAAAAAATTATCTCCTACAGATCCTAATATTTTTGCATTTATATTTGTTCCTTCTGAAGTTATAGATATCGACCATTACATTCTTCATAATCTAAATGTATACCGAAATTTAGAAGATAAAATTGAAGATTTAATACCAGAAATTAAAAGTAGGCTAGTTCACTTTCTTATTCATAAAGAAAAAATCTCCTCAGAAACTTTATTTAACAAAGAAGAATTTTTAGAAATCCAAAAAATTATTAAGCAATTAAAAACAAGTGCTAAATTCCCAATTTCAACCCATATTTTAAATCCTCAAGATGAAATTTTACAACTTTTACTTGAGGTAGGATTAGATAATAGACCTGAAAATAAGGTTAAAGTAATTTATTATCCTATTTATTTGCATAGAGGTGATGGTTTTTTGAATTTAGATTATACTGAAGCTATAATTGGTTGTCATGTAGGAGTTTTCCCCTCATTCTATGAACCATGGGGATATACTCCTTTAGAATCTGCTATTAGTGGAGTGATTACTATTACTAGCGATCTTACAGGTTTTAGTGATTATTTGCAAACAATCACTTATTTTGATAAAGATTCCCCAGGTATTTATATAATTCAAAGAAAAAATAAAAGAGGAGCAGATGTTGTTGAAGAATTATCAGAAGTATTGTTAAACATATCCCGACTTTCAAAAGCAGAAAGAGTGCAGAATAAACTAGAAGCTAGAAGGTTAGCAAGTTTATGTTCTTGGGATAATTTAATATCTAATTATTTTGATTTATATTCTGCCGCTCTTCAAAGATGATGAAAAAAGTAAAATACTTAGAGCTAAAAGAAGAGAAATTTTTTGAATTTCAGCCTATAAATCCAATAATTGGACTTATAGCATATAATCATTGGTTTTTAAAATCTTTTAAAGAAAAAAGTAAATATTTCGGATATTGGGTTGAGCTTAAAAATGGAATTTATAAAATTATTTCAGATATTTTAATTAATGAAGATATAGAAGAAATTGAAGTAATTAATCCTGCAGCTGTTAATCTTATAGTTTCTAATAATAAAATTAAAATATATTTAGATGAAGAAAGTTTAAATCTTGAAGTCATTTCTTCTCCTATATTTGTTACACTTTTAATAGATTGTCGTAAATTGTATTCAGATATAAATTTTGGGAATATTTATAAAGTTATTCCAAATACTGGTTATTATTTTGTAAATTTTGTACAAGATTTTGAAAAATATGAATTAAACTTTAAAATTGTTTATGAGGGTAATCTTAAGTTTATAAATGAACCTATAGATATAGAGTACGATTATGATTTAAAAAGAAATAGCCCATTTTATAAATTCACTATCCTTAAGGGTTTTGAAGGATATATTACAAAACTAAAAATAATTTACGAGGATAAAGAAAAATCAAAAATAATTACCTCAAATCATCCTAATGCCTTTAAAAAATTTATTTTAGATAGAATTTTATCTCTATATCATCCACAAAAAGGTTTTAAAGCAGGACTTTTATGGTTCCCTGAAAGATGGTTTCGAGATGAACTTTTAACTCTTTTATTTTTAAATAAAGAATTACCTGAAAAAGAAGATATAATGAAGTTTTATTTAGAAAATTTAGAGAATATATGGAATAAAAATAAACTTGAGAATAGTATTTTATCTGCAGATACTTTTTTATTAATAATAAATAATTTGGATGATATATTAATTGAAAAAAATAAAAATAAATTGATAAAGTTTTTAGTTGAATGGGAAAAATTGTTTAATATACATAATCTTCCTGCTAAAAGTACATGGATGGATACATTAAACAGAACAAGAGCAATAGAAATAGATTTTCTTTATTATAATACCTTAAGAAAATTANGGCTTGTTGAAANATCAGCAGAATTTAAAATGATATTNAAATCTAATATTTTCCTNAAGATTTATCCNGAAAACGAACTTTATTCACCTAATTTATTTATAGGTTATTTTTTGGCTAAAGATTTTTTTGAAGAATATGAATGGTTAAGCTTTTTTGATCTAATTATTCGAAAATTTTATCTTAGATGGGGAGGATTTTCTACTAAATCTATTGATGATCCTGAATTTTATAAATTTCATACTGGAGAAGATCCTAAAAGTTATCATTCTGGCGATTCTTGGTTTTGGATAAATAATCTTGGGGCTTATATTTTACAAAATCTTTCTTATAGAAAATATGAACAATATATTAACAAGATCAAAGAAGCTAGTTTTAAGAATTTATTTTCTATGGGTGTTTTAGGTTATATGTCTGAACTAAGCTCAGCTGAAGAGCTTAAATATGAAGGTTCACCTATTCAGTTGTGGTCTTTAAGCTCTTTGTATTTATTACTTTAAATAAATTAGGGAAATCTGTAGCAATTCCATCTACCCCTTTTTCATAATAAGTTTTAATTTCATTCTCATTATTAATTGTCCAAGTCAATAACTTAATTTTATTTTTGTGAGCATTCTCAATATCTTTTGTGTGAGTAAATTTATAAAATGGTAAAAGATAATTTGCATTTATAAATTTTATAAAATCAATAGGATTTTTATGTTTTACATAAATAAGCCCCAAATCTATTTTTTTATCTATTTTTCTTAAATTAACTAATGTCTCTTCTAAAAAACTTATTAAAATAGCCCTATTAGTTAATTTGAAGTTTTTTACTGTTTCATAAATTAAATTTTCAGTTCCTAATTCTTTTATTTCGATTAAAATTTTTTCAACTCTTTTATCTATAAATTCTAAAGCTTCTTCCAAAGTAGGAATCTTATAATTAGAAATTTCTTTAATTTCTCGAAGTTCACAGTTTTTAACTAATAAATTTTTGTTCCATACTCTTTTTAAATTTTCATCATGAATAACAATTAATACGTTATCTTTTGTTTTTCTTACATCAAATTCTATTGCGTTAACACCAAATTCTAAAGCTTTTCTAAAGCTTTCTATGGTATTTTCAGTTACCAAACCTTTAGCTCCTCTATGCCCGATTTTTAAAAACATATTAAAATTTTAAATTAAATGGATGTGAAAACAAAAATAATTAAAGAGCCTTTAAAAATTAAAAAATATTTTATAGAAATTTATAAGTCAGCTTATCAAGATACTAGTCCAGAATATTATGAAAAAACAGANGAAGAAATAGAAGATTATTTTAATTGGTTGTATANACATGCCAGAGACGGATTTATTTTTTTATTTTTAAATAAAANTCCCATAGGATTTGCGATAGTTGACTTCGACTGGTTTGATGATAAATTAAATGAAAAAGTAGCAGAAATTCATGAAATTTGCATAAAAAAAGAATATCAACATCAAGGATTAGGTAAGTTATTGTTAAATAAAATTTTTGATTTAGCTAAAGAAAAAAATTTAAGATATTTATGTGGATATGTAGGCATAAAAAATTTTCAATCATTAAACTTCTTTAAAAAATTTGGTTTTGAAGAAAACGAAATAAGATGGAAAATTTGGAGAAGAATAAGAAAGAAATTACTTTAATTTCAAAATTTTAATTAAAACCTCATTAGGAACCCTAACTTTACCCTTACCTAATTTTTCTAACTTCTTTTTACCTCTTTTTTGTTTTTGCCATAGTTTTATTTTTCTAGTAATATCACCTCCATATAACCAACCAGCAACATCAGCCTTTAAAGCAGGAATAGTTTCTCTTGCTATAATTTTCCCACCTATAGCAGCTTGAAGTTTAATAGGAAATTGTTCACGTGGTAAAAGATTTTTTAGTTCTTTAATTATTTTTCGCCCTACAACTTCTGCTTTTTCTTTGGGAACAATTCTTGAAAGACCAGGATATTTTGCTTCAGCGATTAAAATATCAAGTTTAACTAAATTTCCTTCGCGATATTCTAAAAATTCATAATTTAAGCTAGCATATCCTGAACTTACAGATTTTAATTCATCATGAAACCCCGTAACTAATTCTTCTAAAGGTAATTCTCCCTCAATTTCAATAAAACTTTCATAAAACTTCCTATTAGTAATTATTCCTCTTCGATTTTTGATGAGCAAAGAAATATCCTCAACATATTTTAATGGTGAATAAATATAAATTCTTACCCAAGGCTCTAAAATCTTTTTAATATTTGACATGTCTGGTAATTGTTCAGCATTTTGAACAAAGATCTCTTTTCCATTATCTAAAACAACTTTATATTTTATTGATGGAAGGGTTAAAATAATGTCTGTTGAAAATTCTCTTTTTAACCTTTCTTGAAAAATTTCCAAATGAAGCAGCCCAAGGCATCCAATAATAAAACCTCGTCCAAAAACTGGCGAATAACAATTTTCTAATCGGATAGCAGGATCATTTAATCGCATTTTTTTTAAGTTTTCACTAAATTTTTCAAATGTTATATTTTCACCAGGATAAATAGAAGCAAAAACTACAGGAATAGGTTCTTGATAACCAGGTATAGGTGTTTGATTTAAATCTTGGACAACACTATCTCCGATATTTACTATATCTAACTCTTTTATGCCAGTCGCAATATATCCTATTTCACCTTCTTTTAAATATTCACATTCTTTAAGATCTGGAGCGAAATATCCTACTTCTATTGCTTTGAATTTATAATTTTTCGCTTTTAAATAATAAGTTTCAAATTTTTTAAATTTACCTCCAAATACTCTTACATGTAAAATAATGCCTTTATGAAGATCATAATGTGAATCAAAAATTAAAGCTAAAGGTTCGTTGCTTAAAATTCTAGGTGGAGGTATTTTTTCTATTACATCATATAAAAGCTCTTCGACTCCTGTTCCAAATTTTGCAGATATTAAATGAATGTCCTTTTCTTCGCAATTAATTAATCTTTTTATATCTTCTAATAAAATTTCTAAATCGATAATATTTAAATCAACTTTGTTAATAGCAGGAATAATTTTGAGATTTAATTTTTTCGCTATTTCTAAGTTAGAAATAGTTTGCGCCTGAATTCCTTGTGTTCCATCAATTAATAAAATAACTCCCTCTACAGCATAAAGAGCTCTTGAAACTTCATAAGAAAAATCACTATGCCCAGGAGTGTCTATTAAATTTAAAATATGATCTTTATAAAACATTTTTACTGGTTGCATTTTAATAGTAATCCCTCTTTCTCTTTCTAATGAAAGCCTGTCCAAATATTGAGGTACTAACTTTTCTTTAGGTATGGTTTTTGTAACTTCAAGAAATCTATCAGCAAGCGTAGATTTTCCATGGTCTATATGAGCTATAATTGCAAAATTTCTTATTTTTTCTATCATTTTATATAATCAAATTATAAAATCATTAAGGAGTTTATAATTTATATTTGAAAATGGAAAAAATTACTCCAGAACAACAAAAAAAGACAAAGATTCAAAAAATTGTTGAAGAAACTTTAGAAATGTTAAAGAGGTTAGAAGAAAATGGGAAAATTTCAATTTTAGAAGAAGAAAAAATAAAAGAAAAAATAGAAGAAATGTTTAAAAAAGAAAGTGAAAAAAACTTTGAAAAAGAACGCTCATTTTGGGAAGCCTATGTTTCAGTTAAAGAATTTTTAGAAGCTGCTATTAAAGAGAACTTATTAAAAATTCAGGGAATCAATGAAGAAGAAATAGAAGCAAACCGCCAGATTTTGATAGAACTATTTAGGCGTAATATTTATAAATTTAGAACTTATAAAGAAATTTAATTTAAAATGCAAAAAGAAAATAAAGTCTTAAAGAAACTTTTAATTTTGGAAAATATTTTGATAACCTTCGTTGCTTTTTATTTTTTGCTTAAACTAGAAAAATTTGCTTATAACTTATTTTTTTATTTTAAAAATATTATTCCCCTCTTTATTGATAATATTTATTTAGTAATTTTAAGTTTGCTTTCTTTAGTTTTGATAATTTTACTCCATATCATTTTATGGTTTGAAATTTTTAAAATTAATAATGAACAAAAATCGGTTAAAGAGGTAATTGAAATTTATTTTAAAATTCATGCTAAAAGAACTTTTTCGCCATTAGGCCCTATTTCACCTATTTTAAATATAGACTCTAATTTGAAAAAATCTACTTTAATTTATTTTCATTATAGTGCAGTAATTTTTTTAGGCTCCTCTTTGTTTTTTTTAATATTTTTACTATATAGATTACCTTTTTTATTGATAATTACTTTTGTATTTTATCTAATAATCTTTTTGATTTTAAAAGAAACTGTTTTTAAGAATATAAAAATTTTTGAGATAACAAAATTACTTTTAATAAGTGTCTTATTAGAACTTATAAGTTTTATAGCATTTATTTATTGTGTTTATATTTTTAAAAATAATCTAGACATTTCTACTTTATTGATCAGCTATCTAATTTGGGTTTTAATTTCAACAATATCTCCTTTTTTGTATGGTACTGGAGCAGGAGAATCTTTAGCTACGTTATTTATTTATTACTCAGGATATAATCCATATTCATTTTTAATTTCTATTTTATACTATAGATTACTGACTACATATCTACCAATATTGGGTATTATGATCCCAGAAAAATACTTGACAAAAAATAAATAAATCCTTTAAAATTTAAATATTACTCTAAAATTAGGAGGTGAAAAATGTGGAATGGTTTGAAGGGAAGTGTAATGTGTGTGGAAGTATGTTTTCTGTTCCACAAAAAATTCTTATTGGGGACATCGTAAAGTGTCCCCAATGTAACAACTTGACTGTAGATGTTAGGAAAGAGAAGCTAAACTTTCTTCCTTTGTCCATTAACGGGCAAAGGAAGAAAAAGAAGAAGGGGGGTAGTTATATTAACGGCGGGGCTATGAAGCTCCGCCGCTAAGAGCGTGGAAGGGCGGTGGTGGAAGAGTGGTATAACCACCGCCCAATTTTTATTTTTATAATATTATTAATGAAAGAACATAAAAATTGGTTTAAAGCACTTTATGAGCTATTACCTTATCAAGAAATTTTTTCAAATGAAAATATAAAAATTACAAGAAAAGTACAAATTATAAGAGAAGAAATAGATATAAAAAAAGAGCCTATAATAGAATATAAATTGGTTTTGTTTATTTTTGATAATAAATCTAACAAAGAAGTAAAAAATTTTAGCTTTTTCTCAGCTAAAGTAAATGACCCTAAAGCAAAATATATTCTTGATTTAGTAAATTTAAAAGAATTTTGTTATTTTATAAAAAATAGATTAAAAGAAGAAGATATAAATTATTTAGAAGAAGAATTAAAGTCCAATATAAGCTATATGCTTAAGTATGTAGAGGTTGAGGAAAGCGAAATGACTCAATTTTTAGAAAAATTTATAAATTTTTATAATAGTTATATTAGGTCGAATTAAATAAAATAAAAAAAATGGCAAAGAAAAAGACGACCAAAAAATCAAAGAAGTGCTCTTGTTAAAAAATTATTTTAGGAGCAATCTTGAAGAAGTTAATTTAAAAAATGAATAAAAAGAAAATTGATAATTTATACAAAATTAGGCATTCATTAGCTCATTTATTGGCAACTGCAGCTCTATATATTGATCCTAAGGCGAAATTTGGAATAGGACCTGTAATAGAGAATGGTTTTTATTATGATATTTTATTTTCTAAAAAGATAGATGAAAATATAATTCCTCTTTTAGAAGAAAAAGTAAAAGAATTAATTCAAAAAAATATAAAATTTGAAAAAGAAAAAATTAGTATAGATAAAGCTTTAAAGTTATTTAAGAAATTAAACCAGCCTTTTAAGATTGAACTTTTAAAAGATCTAAAAAAATACGGAACAACAGATTACAATGAAATTATAGAAATTAAATCAAAAAAGAAAAAACCTAAAAAAATAAAAAAAGTTACAATTTATAAATCAGATATCTTTATTGATTTATGTGAAGGAGGTCATGTTAAAAAATCTTCAGAGATTCCTATTGATGCTTTTAAACTTGTCAAGCTTGCAGGTGCTTATTGGAGAGGTGATGAAAAAAATCCTATGCTGATAAGAATTTATGGTTTAGCTTTTCTATCTAAAGAGGAATTAGAAGATTATCTAAAAAAACAAGAAGAAGCTCAAAAAAGAGATCATAGAAGATTGGGAGAAGAATTAAGATTGTTTACTACAAATGAAAATGTAGGCGCAGGATTAATTCTATGGTTGCCCAAGGGAGGAATAATAAGACAAATAATTCAAGATTTTCTAATAGAAACATATAAAAATAATAATTATCAATTAGTATTTACTCCTCATATTGCTAAAAAAAATTTATTTGAAATTTCTGGACATTTAAGTTTTTATAAAGAAAATATGTATGCTCCAATAAATATTGAAGGTGAAGAATATTATTTAAAACCTATGAATTGTCCGTTTCATTTGATGATTTACAAAGCCTGGCCCAAAAGCTATAGAGATTTACCTATAAGATATGCCGAGTTGGGTACAGTATATAGATATGAAAGATCTGGAACATTATCTGGACTTACAAGGGTTAGAGGTTTTACGCAAGATGATGGCCATATTTTATGCAGAGAAGACCAATTAGAAGAAGAAATTATAAACTGCGTCAACTTAGTTAAATATGTTTTAGAAAAATTTGGCTTTAAAGAATTCTCTGTAGATTTAAGCATATGGGATCCAACAAAGAAAAAAGAATATTTAGGAAGTAATAAAGATTGGAATTTTGCTATTAATGCTCTTAAGAAAGCGGTAGAAAATGTAGGTTGGAGTTATAAAGTAATGAAAGGAGAAGCAGCTTTTTATGGACCCAAAATAGACATAAAAGTTAAAGATGTTTTAGATAGAGAATGGCAAATCTCAACAATTCAATTAGACTTTAATTTACCTAAAAGATTTGAAATTAAGTATACTGACAAAGATGGCAAAGAAAAATATCCATTTATGATCCATAGAGCGCTACTTGGTTCAATAGAAAGATTTTTTGGTTTATTAATAGAATATTATGCTGGTGATTTTCCTTTATGGCTAGCTCCAATTCAGATAGTAATCCTTCCTATCAAGGATTCAAATTTAAATTATGCTAATCAAGTTTGTGAAAGATTGAAAAATTATTTTAGAATCGAAATTTGGAAGCCAGATGAAACTTTATCAAAAAGAATATTAAATGCAGAAAAGGAGAAAATTCCTTATATGATTATCATTGGCGATAAAGAGGAAAAAGAAAATACTATATCAGTCAGAAAACATAAGGAAGGAGATTTAGGAAATATAAAATTAGAAGAATTTATTGAAAAATTAAAAAATGAATTAAAAATATAATAACTAATTGCTTTAACTTCAAATAGAATCCGTTCAAGAATTAACCTTTTGAATTTTTAACAGCCTTCGTATAGAATTAATTTTTTTTTAAAATAAATAATTGACAGTATATCGATGTACGTTCTATATCTTTTAAAGAATCATTTCCTAATAAGAAAAAAGCGATTAGTTTTTACTTAACATTTTTTACTCCATCAAAAATCGAGCAAAAATATAGAAATTGTGAAAATACAAGAAATAAGAAATACCAGATTTAAAAGAATTTTTTTATTGCTAATTTAGAAATAAATTTGCAGAAAAATTTAAATGTCTATGCACTAACAAAAATTTAGCAAGTTTAAAAGAAAAATTAATGAAATAAATTCCAAATTTAATTTTCTCGCAATTCAAATAAAAAGTTATGAAGTTGAAACTGGATTTTATAAACATACTCCTTTGCTTTTGGTTTTTTAGGAAAGTTTTGTTGAAGAAGAATATTGGGTAGGAGAGAATTTCAAGATTATTGTTGTTTACAAAAATGAGGCTATAAAGTTGAACATCAACCTGGAAATTCCTTGCTTAAGTTTAATTTGCTCAAATTGTGAAATTCATTTGAAAAGAGAATAATTAAACAATAAAAACAAATTCAAAAATTTTCAATTTTTTTGATTTAGTAAATTTTTTTATTATTGAATTGAGTAGAAATTAATTAATATTAAGCAGAATAAAAATAGGATAAATAAAGACAAGCTAAAATTTTATAAAATTTTTGTCAAAAGTTTGTTAAAGATAATAGAAAAATTAATAAATTAAAAATTTAAAATATAAACCCGAAAGCCTTATAGGCTTTCGGGTTAAAATTTATTTATTTTTAATCTTATTTTATCTTATTTTCTATTCTATTTAAGCACTACTTACTCCACCCCAACCATTTTATTATTTCCTCTGCCCATTCACCGGTTATTTCATCAAAATGTATATTACAAAGACCTTCATATGGCGTTGGTTTTATTATACTTTCTTTACCACAATATACACATCTTTCTGCATCTTTTAAACTAACATATGGTGGTATATACCAACACGTTATCCATTTATTATTAAGGATAGTATTAAATGCTTGTCCTCTAGATATATTTTCGACTTTTGCTAAAGCTTCCCACGATGTTCTAGCTTCTACAATGTGTTCTTCTATTGTTCTTATATAATCTTGGTAATCTTCTATTTGTATATAACGTCCACATTTTATATCATTTTCTGCTGGTATGATCCTTACGTATGTTTCTTCGAATCTTTTTCTTTTTTCTTCTTCTTTGGGCCGTACTGTTATTCGGACAACATGCCATTTTCTCATTTTTCACCCCTCCTTTTAGAGTTCACAAAATTAATTATACAATAAATATACCTTAAATATCGAATAAAATAAAAATCAATAAAAATAATGCGTAATAATAAATTTTATTTAAAAGTTTTGATAATTAGTCTTTTGGGGGATTTATCTTATCTACTTTTTCTGATTTTTTAGCAAGCAAAAAACAAGTCATTTTTACTAGCTACTGGTTTTTAGTAATGTATATAATTTAAAAAATGAAAAGAATAATATATCAATTTTTTTAGAAACACCTAAAATTTTGATTAGTCGGGGCGCCGGGAATCGAACCCGGGACCTCTGGCCCCCCATGCCAGCGCACTACCACTGTGCTACACCCCGCTATTTAAATATTATATAAAAATAACAA
>Ga0065718_1005103_pt1 | contig 17668 bp, 20 predicted proteins | sample GBSCel77sediment_2_FD_59105 | JGI IMG/M metagenome (GOLD analysis project Ga0065718, IMG submission 59105) | Hot spring sediment microbial communities from Great Boiling Spring, Nevada - cellulolytic enrichment CS 77C v3 (version 3) | ecosystem: Environmental > Aquatic > Thermal springs > Hot...
TTAGTCATCTTTTTCCCCCTTGTGTTTTGTTGTGGTTTTCTCTTAAATTAAAATTATAACACAAGGGGGCTTTTTTCTTTTGTTACTATGTTTACTCTATATGGTTATATCTTTTATTCAACAAACTCACTTGAATTTTTTAAAAACATATGCTAAAATCCATTCCATAAAGACATTTGTCTTTTATAGGTGAACAATAAATATGCTAAAGAAAGATACCACATATTATATAGTTGAAGAAAGTGTATTACCTGAAGTATTTTTGAAAGTTGTCAAAGCAAAAGAGCTGTTAGAAAAGGGTGAAGTGAAAGCTGTAAATGAAGCTGTAAAGATAGTGGGGATTTCAAGAAGTGCTTTTTACAAATATAAAGATTGTATATTCCCTTTTTTTGAAAGTTCTCGTGGCAAGATTATAACTCTTGCTCTTGTTTTAAAAGACATCCCTGGGATTTTGTCAAAGATATTAAACATTATTTCTGACACAAATGCAAACATTCTTACAATTAATCAAAACATTCCTCTTGGCGGAATTGCAACTGTGTCAATTTCTATCAGAACATCTGGGATGACAAAGTCTGTTAAAGATTTAATTCTTGAGATTGAAAAGGTTGATGGTGTTAAAAAGATTGAGATCTTGGGAAGAGAAGAGTATTAAAAAGGTTTTGAAAAAGGAGGGAAATAGAAATGGCAAAGGTTGCAATAATGGGTTTTGGAGTTGTCGGTTCAGGTGTATGGGAAGTTTTGACAAAAAATGCGTCATCAATTGCAAAAAGAGCTGGAGAAGAAATATCTGTAAAATACATTCTTGACATTCGCGATTTTCCTGATCATCCCGCAAAAGATTTGATGATAAAAGATTTTGATGTAATACTCAACGACCCCGAAGTTTCAATTGTTGTTGAAACAATAGGTGGGCTTGAACCTGCATACACTTATACAAAAAAGCTTCTTTTAAATCGAAAACATGTCGTAACATCCAACAAGGAACTTGTTGCAAAACATGGTCCTGAACTTTTAAAGATTGCTAAAGAAAATAACATAAATTACCTCTTTGAAGCAAGTGTTGGTGGCGGAATACCCATTATAAGACCTCTTCAAAACTGTTTGGCAGGAAATCAAATTACAGAGATCGCTGGGATTTTAAATGGTACAACAAATTATATTCTAACCCAGATGAAAAAATATTCTCTTTCGTTTGAAGACGCTCTAAAAGAAGCCCAGGAAAAAGGATATGCAGAAAGAAATCCAAGCAATGACATTGAAGGTCATGACGCATGCAGAAAAATTGCAATCCTCTCATCTATTGCATACTCTCATTATGTAAACTATGAAAATATTTATACAGAAGGGATATCCAAGATAACAAAAGAGGATATGGAGTATGCCGAAGAGCTTGGCTGCACAATAAAACTTATTGCAATGAGCAAAAAGTTGGACAATAAAAAAGTATTTGCAAGAGTCTCACCACTTATGATATCTTACAAAAGTCCTTTTGCAAATGTGGATGATGTATTCAATGCAATTTTAGTAAAAGGCGATGCAATTGGTGATGTAATGTTCTATGGTCAAGGTGCCGGGAAGCTTCCAACAGCAAGTGCTGTTGTTGGCGATATAATAGACATTGTTAAACACATTGACAAGTCTTATGTTTACACATGGGCAATATCTGGTGATATTGAGGTTGTTGACATTGAAAATACATCCTGCAGGTTTTTTGTAAGAGTGAAATATAAAGACTACACAAAGGCAAAAGATGCTGTTTCTCTCATATTCAATGACTGTATGATAGTAAACACACATAAACCAATAGGTACAAATGAATTTGCTTTTGTCACACATGAGATTAAAGAAAGTGAGTTCAAAGAAAAAATTTCTCAACTTGAGAAAATTTCTGTTGTGGAAAAGATTTTGTCTGTTATAAGATACGATGAAAATATGTAAATAAGCAAAAATGTCTGGAGGTACGTTGAAAAATGATTTCTGTAAAGGTTCCGGCATCGTCAGCAAACCTTGGTGCCGGATTTGACTGTATGGGTGTTGCATTAAAGCTCTATAATATTATCGAGGTTGAAGAGATCGAAAAGGGACTTATAATTACTTCCACACCGGATGATCCATCAATTGCAAAAGATGAAAACAATCTTGTATTTAAAGCTATGAAAACTGTGTTTGATGAGGTTGGCTGGTATCCAAGAGGGCTCAGGATAAACCTTATAAACGAAATTCCTCTGACGCGTGGGCTTGGTTCTTCTGCTGCATGTATCTCAGGTGGAATATATGCTGCAAATCTTTTGTGCGGTGGAAAACTCTCTGAAGAAGAGATGATTTATTTAGCTGCAAAAATGGAAGGACATCCAGACAACTCAACCCCGGCAATGATTGGCGGGCTTGTGTTTGCGGTGCTGGAAGACAAAAAAGTAAATTATATAAAATTTGTTGTACCGTCAAGACTCAAGTTTGCAGTGTTTATCCCTGATTTTCAGCTATCAACAGAATATGCAAGAAATATTTTGCCAAAATACATTGAGTTTAAAGATGCTGTGTTTAACATCGGAAGGGCTACTCTTTTTGCAAGTGCAATCACAACAGGAAACTATGAGCTTTTGCCTGCAGCAACACAGGATAGGCTTCACCAGCCTTACAGAAAAAAACTCATTCCTGACTTTGATAAAATTGTTAATCTCTCTTTAGAAGCTGGTGCAAAAGGAGCATTTTTGTCTGGCGCAGGACCTTCTATAATTGCCCTTGTTGATGAGAATTATGAGATCTTTGAACAAAACGTCCAAAACGCGCTTGCAAGTGTTGAGCTTGCGGCTAACTGGGACTTTATGATTTTAGAAGCCGACAATAGCGGCGCAACAGTTTTCTCTGTTCAAAGTACTAGTTTAAAAAGATAAAGTCAATCATTTAAAAGTATAATATAATAGTATCAAAGTAGTTTTATAAAACTTTTAGCCTATTGATATTACTTATATGGGAGGGAAATATCTTGGGAATAGTTGTCCAAAAGTATGGTGGAACATCTGTTGCAGACAAAGAAAGAATATTTCGAGCAGCAAGGCGGGCAATTAGTGAATATGAGAAAGGAAACAAGGTTGTGGTTGTTGTCTCAGCTCAAGGCGACACAACAGACGAGCTTATTGAAAAGGCAAGAGAGATAAACGAAAATCCTTCAAAAAGAGAAATGGATATGCTCCTTTCCACAGGTGAGCAAATTTCAATTGCACTTATGGCAATGGCAATTGAAAAGCTTGGTTATCCTGTTATATCGCTCACCGGCTGGCAAGCAGGAATAAAGACAGACAGCCACTATTCAAATGCAAGAATCATTGAAATTGATACAGAAAGACTTCAAAGAGAGCTTGATAAAAGGAACATAGTTGTTGTTGCAGGTTTTCAGGGAATAAACAAGTATGATGATATAACCACGCTGGGGCGTGGTGGTTCTGATACAACAGCTGTAGCTTTGGCTGCCGCATTGAAAGCTGATAAATGCGAAATATATACAGATGTTGACGGTGTTTATACAGCAGACCCAAGAATTGTCCCAAATGCTTCAAAGCTCAAAGAAATCTCTTATGATGAGATGTTAGAGCTTGCCACACTTGGTGCAAAGGTGCTTCATAACAGGTCTGTTGAGCTTGCAAAAAAATACAATATTCCTCTTGTTGTTAGGTCTTCTTTCAACGACAATGAAGGAACAATTGTAAAGGAGGTAAATTCGGTGGAAAAGCTTTTAGTATCCGGCGTTGCGTGTGACAAGGACATTGCAAGGGTTGCAGTGATTGGAGTTGAAAATGTTCCGGGCAAGGCATTTCAGATATTTTCACTTTTGGCAAAAGAAAATATAAACGTTGACATAATTCTGCAGTCAATTGGAAGAGAAAAGACAAAGGATATATCGTTTACAGTGTCAAAGAGCAACTTAAAGCAGACACTTGATGTTTTGACAAAGAATCTGCACGTAATTGGCGCAAAGGATATAACATATGCTGATAATGTCGCAAAGGTATCTATTGTAGGTGCTGGAATGGTGAACAATCCAGGCGTTGCTGCAATGATGTTTGAAGCACTCTATGATGCAGGTATCAACATCGAGATGATTTCGACATCTGAGATAAAGATATCAGTGTTGATTGACGAAAAAGATGCTGAAAAGGCAGTCAGAGCTATACATGACAAGTTTAAACTTCACCTTTTGAACAGTAATGGGAAATAAAATAAGCAAGAGGGGCTGTCCAAAAAAGTTATGGATAGCCCCTTGATTAGTTACATCTTCAAATTTCTACAATACTTCCATTCTGAAATCTTAAAATTTTATCTGCTATTGATAACGTAGAAGCTTTATGAGTTATTACAAGAATTAATGAATTTTTCTGTTTTAATTTAACGATTGAGTTCAGAATTATTTCTTCTGTCTCAGGATCAAGGAAAGATGTCGGCTCATCTAGTATTACAATTTTAGGTTTTCTTAGTAATATTCTTGCAAGTGCTATACGTTGAGCCTCACCTAAGGATATTTGTGCTCCGCGAATACCAATATCAATATTTAGCCCCTTTGGATCTCTAGCAATTAAATCAGTAAGTCCAGCTTCAGCAATAACTTTTTTTACATCATCTAATGAGTAATTGTCATTTCCAAGGGTTACATTTTCATATAATGTACCATTAATTATAAATGCATTTTGTAGTAAAAATCCAACATTTTTTCTGAAGTCTTCTATGTTGATTTCTTCGATATTAACTCCATCTATCAAAATTTCCCCCACTTGAGGTTTGAGTAATCTCGAAACAATTCTTGCAAATGTGCTTTTACCTGAACCACTCTTTCCTGTTAATGCAACAATACATCCTGGTTTAAGAATTAGATTCACATTATTAAGAACTGGATAATTGTTTTCATAAGCAAAAAAAACATTTCGCATTTCTAAAGTTTTCTCAAATCTAAATGGCTTATTACCACCTTTTTCTATTAAAACAAACGGACTTTTATAATACTCTTCAAATCTTAGATAAGCAACTTTTAATTCTTGGCAGCTTAACACAACATCGGTCATTGACACGATTGGTTGATATAAAAGTCCTGCAAGTATATAAAATCCCATAAAGGTTCCAACAGTTATCTTACCTGAAAATACAAGATTTGCCCCAAACCATAAAGTACCAAATGACCACAATTGGTTCAACAAACTGGTTCCTGTTTGATACATTGATTGAATAAATACTAATTTAACGATAGCATCAATAAGATTCTTCATATTGTGGCTTACCCTTTCAAAAGCTATTTTTTCTAAACTTAAAGTTTTAATTAACTCTATTGCATTGAAATGCTCGTTAATTTCTGAAACAGTATTTTGTTCTATATTTTTTTTATTAAATACTGCTTTCTTTACTGGTTCTCTAAACCTCACTATAAGTATGACCTGGAACATAAATACTATTACTACTAATGACATTAAAATAGGTGACCACTTATACATTAAATACAAAATCAATACTACCCAAATTGTATACATTGGCATATTAATAATCAATTTCAAAAAATAATCTACCATAAATTCGGTATCATAAAACATCCTGTACTGGATTTCACCACTTTTTTTAGACATATGAAATACCAATGATGTGTGTTGAAGTTTATTAAAAAAATCCATTTTGATTCTGTAATTTAAAAAAGCAGTTAATCTTGCCATTAAATAGCTATTTAAAAGGTTTATAGTTGCAATTATAACAAATGCTAAGCTCATTAAAATTAACAATCTTATTAATAAATTCTTGTCGTGAGCAGCAAATATTCTATCAACAAGCATTTTACTTATTGTTGGGGATATTAGATTCGATATTGCTAATAAAGATGAAAACAACAATACTAAAAAGATCTGAAACCTATATCCCTTAACATAAGGAAACATAGTTTTTAAATATTCAACAAAAACTTTTTTAGCTAATTTTTCTCCAATACATCTCATATTCAACTCACTCTTTCTATAACTGTTTTCCCATCAGTATAGTAAATTAAAGAGTAATCATCTTTACTATATTCGCAAATTGTGTAATAAGGTTGCCAGAGATAATATTTTAAAAATTTGCAATTATTTGCACTCGATGTTTTGACTATAATTTGACCAATAGTAAACATTTCTGGAATAAATATATACAATCTTTTCATATTATATGAAGTTAAATTTTCGTATAAATTCTTTAATAAAAATAAGATCTGAAGCTTATCATATACCTTACCTGTAAACCACAAACACTTTTCTTTATAATAATTCTCTTCTACTAAAATCTTGCCTGGCGTCGTATAAGTAATATTAATTATTTTTTTATCCTGTCCATATTCTTTTTTAGTATGAGCTGAAAGAGGCAAATAATTATTCCCATTTATAATTAACCTTGTTTCTTCGATACCTAAAAGAGTTTCAATCTTTGAATCAAAAAATATACGTTGATCATTTTGAAACTTGAGGTTAATAAATTGTCTACCAATTTTATGTCCTTGATTATAGATTATATAATTGTAACTTACATTTCTCAAAAGTATCCCTCCAAAGTTCGTATTTTATTAAGTATAATATTTACAAATATAATTGCAAATATTGCAGGCCAAAACATTAATAAAAATTCATCCATTTTCTCATCTATTATGCGAATCTTCAGCTGATACATAAAAGCACTTATGTTCAATGCTGTATGTAACAAAATAGCAAAAACTAAATTTAAAAAAGAAAAACTTTTTATATCTTTCTTCAAGCCAGTTAGTGCTACAACTGTAAGTCCAGCATGAATTATAACACCAAAAAACCTCTCAGTTGCAAAACCACCAAATAAAAAAAACGGATATCCTGCCATAGAAGGATTTTTTGAAATACCAAAGGCAATATACCATATCTCACCAATACCAAATCCAAAACCTAAAATGTAGGCAATCCTTAGTAAAGTTTTTGAATCAACATTATAAAGTTTTAGAAAAAAAGAAGGTAGAATTTTTATTATTTCTTCTGTTATACTTGGGAGAAACAGGAAAATTATTAGATATTCAACGGGAGCTTTTAAAGTTGTATTTCCATGAACATTAAAAACCTTTTTTAAAATCTTAAGTAATGGAGCTTTCACTAATAAATTTACAATTGGACAACTCAAAGCACTTATTACACCTAAAAAAATATATTTATCAAGTTTTTCAAAAAAGTAATAGTAAATAAACCCACCCCAAAATACAAAAGCTATTAATGTAGAGATAAAAGCTGCAATATAAATGGAATACACTCCTATTCCCCCCTAATTCAAACCTGCCTTTTCAATTAAAATATTTTTAAATTCTTCTAAATTTTTGGGAGTAATCCCTACCTTCTCACCGTTTTTTAAATAGATTACCAAAATATTTTTGTTTACTCTTGTTGCACACATATATATATAACCCTTACCAAAATAATACACTTTACCTATTGCATAGCCTGGCACTTTAAAAACACTTTGAGTATCTGCAAGAAAATTGGCTTTTAAATTTTCAATAGTTACTTTTTCTATTTGGTTATAATAAATTGTTTTTTTATGCCATCCACATTTTAATATTAACTGCTCTGGAGTTAATTTATAATTCATGGTGAAGAAAAAAATAGTATATAGTATTCCTAAAGTTGCAATTAAACAATTTAATATAGACGCTATTAATATTGAGATAAAAATATAAGTCTTTTGAGGTAATCCCTTTACTATAGGTAGGTATACGCATGATAGAAACACAAAAAATGACAACAAGAAAACATGGAAAGGGAATAACCATCCCCATGAAAATGAAGGTTTTATTTTTATATAATTCATTCTAACTTGTTCCTCCTATAGTCTTGATTTCTAACAATTAATTACAGAAACTTTACTTAGTATTTTTAAAATAAAAATCCTAAAAATACTTCTCAAACAAAGCTCTTCTCAAATCTCCCCCACTGTGCTATTCTAAATAATAGAAGCTCTCTTTCATTAATTTACATTTTATCGCTTTCAAGCGTAGCGAAGTTCTATTTATTATAATTCAATACTGTAAATATGTAAATTTCCATTTTTTCAATTCAGTTTAGTTTTATCTTAATTTTTTTTTTATTCTCGTGTCAAAGTCGTTTTTTTTACTCAATAATTGTTGATTTTTGAAAATAAACTTGTTTTTTCTCTTAATATCTTAATCTTTCTTTAATTTTCTTAAATTTTTAAAGTAACTTTCTAAGCAAAAAGACGTAAGCACAATCTTCCCGATAATTTACTAAAATTTAAGTAATTTTTGCAATTTTGTTTTATTAAATCTTTTAACACTTTTATTTAAAACCTGTTTGCTTTTTTAAAAGGAAAATACACTTCAGAAATTAACCTAAAACAAAAACCTCCTTCTTAAAGCCTTTATTTTTGGGCTTTTGTAAGGAGGCTTTTATTTTTTATTTTACTATTTTCTTATCTTATCTATAAACTCCAAAAACACAATTCCCGGCTCTTCAAGATCAGAAAACCATCTTTTTACCCATTCAAAAGAAAGATAACCGCTATAGCCTTGCCGCAAAAGAAGATCTATGGCCTTTTCAATAGGCACATCACCCTCGCCTATCATCTTAAATACAAGCTTGCCATTTTCAATCTTTGAGTCTTTTACATGAACATGCTTTATATATTCTTTCAAATTACTAAAGGTTTCCTCAACATCCTCATTAAAAAATCTATAAGGATGGTGAATGTCCCACACAACACCAACATTCTCATATGGTACCTCTTCAAGCAATTCAGCAAGCCTTTTTGACTCTGCCCACACGCCATTTGTTTCAATCAAAATATCAACATCATACTCTTTTGCCATCTCGCACAGCTTGCAAAGCATCTCTTTTACAAATTTTCTATCGACATCCTCCCCAGGTGTTATCCATCTGTCCCCCAAAACCCTTATGTATTTGCAAGAAAGATCCTTTGCAAGTTCTATGTGCGCTTTTGCAGACTTTAATGTATTTTCCTGGCAAGATTTATCGAATATATAACATGATGTTGCCAAACATGAAATCTCCAAATTCAGTTCTTTTAACCTCTTTTTTGTCAGTGGCAAGTTTTCAGGAGCAAAAGGTTCTGCTTTATATACTTCAAGTTCATCTCCAAGTCCTCTCAGTTCAATACCGTCATATCCAAAGTCTTTGGCAGCAGCTAAAATCTCATCCCATGTAAAATTAGGACATCCTACTGTTGAAAAACTAACCTTCATTAAATTGTATTTCCTCCTTCGCAAAAATGCTGTTTTTAATATTTTACTACTTTGTTTTTGTTATGAAAAGCCATCTTTAAAATTCTATTGACATTTGATTTTGAAGAAATTTATAATTAAACTAAAGTTGTTTTTTAGGAGTGAAAAATGTTGAAGGATATCTTCATAGACGATTTCCAATACGTCGTTGATGAACTTTTGATACGAAACAAAAGTATACTTGACAGCCTCACAAAGTTTTCTGAATCAGCAGCACGGGTCAATAGAAGCATAATAAAATCGGTCACAAACTGTGGATGCATAAGAATAAATGCTAAAAAACAGGAGATTCCTATAGATGCGAGCTTGAAAGAAGCAAAAAAGTACCTCAAAACACATGTTGAAGGACAGCTTTGTGAAAATTGTAGAGATCTGATTGAAAAAGAGATTGGAAGCACATTATTTTATTTAGCTTCAATCTGCAACACTTTAGATTTGAACCTGTATGATATCATAATCAAAGAAATTGAGAGAATGAAGACACTGGGAGAATTTAACTTAAGGTAAGATGCCAGTTTTTAAAACGGACAAAAATATACAAGCCGCCATATTTACAAACACCATATGGCGGCTTTAAAAGTAAAAAAGGAGTGGAAAAAGATGGCTGATGAGTTCAACGAAATACATACTCTTGCCCAAAACAAGCTCATAATCTTATTTTTCTTGAGTAAGATAAACATTCCTATTCCTATCCAGCAGCTTGACGAGTTTGTCCTCTCAACAAAGTACATGAACTTTTTTGAATATCAGCAGTATCTCAAAGAACTGGAAGCTCAAAAATTGATTCATAAATATGATGATGAAATCAGAACATATATTGAGATATCACAAACGGGTAGAGATGTTTTAAACATCCTCTTGGATTTACTCTCAAAAGCTACAGTCGAGGAAGTAGAAGAATACATAAAGAAGAACTACAGAAAGATTAAACTTAACACAGAAATCTATTCTGATTATAAAATTCTCAGCCCGACCGAATACATAGTTATATGTTCTCTTCGTGAGGGAAACAGTGTCTTGTTTGAAATAAAAGTAAACGTACCACATGTTGAGATTGCAAAAAGGATTTGTAAAAATTGGAGCAAAAATGCTGAGACGGTATATAGACTGCTTTTTGAAAACTTAGCGCGAAATCATGAAGAACCCGAAAAAGAATAGTAGAATATATAAAAAACAAAAAAGCAAGTCTTCAATAAGACTTGCTTTCTATTTTTGAAATTGGTGGGCCCTTAGGGATTCGAACCCCAGACCAACCGGTTATGAGCCGGCCGCTCTACCAGCTGAGCTAAAGGCCCTTAATAAAATTGGCTCCCCGGGTAGGATTCGAACCTACGACCCTCCGGTTAACAGCCGGATGCTCCACCGCTGAGCTACCGAGGAACCTCTCTTTCTTTTTGTCTTCGGCATTTTCCGTTTCCCGCCGTCGACATTATTTATTATACTTATAAAAGATTTTTTGTCAATATCCTTTTTAAAAAATTTTTTGCTGTAATATTTTGGAAAGCATTCCCTACAAAACTCTTATTTTTCTTTCTTTCTTCTTCAAAAACGGGTATAATTAAATAACAAACGTAACAAAGTATTTAAAAAAAATTGTTATTTCAGCAAGGTGAGTCGTATGGTAAGATGTGCAAAGTTTTCTGACCTTCCCCAGATAGCACAAATTTTCAGAGAAGCTTTTTCTGATAGCATTGAGTTCTACTTTGAGAACAGAATCAAAAACTCTGCCATAGAAGACATATTCAAAATTGTGCTCATTGCAGAACCTCATGGTTTCTTGGTCTATGAAGATGAAGAAAATAAAAAGATTGCAGGGTATATATGTGTTGTCAGAGACATCAAAAAGGTATGGATAGCTGCAATCTTGACCCTTTCGTTTTTAAAGTGGACTATCAAATGGCTTTTAGGCTTGTACGGTTTTGGCATAAGACCTATATGGAAAATACTTTCTAACAAGATTGACTTTTTCAGATTTCAAACACGATATGCAAGTCAAACTTACGCACAAATTCTTTCTATTGGAACGCTAAAAAGCTACAGAGGAAAAAGTATTGGAACAAAACTTGTTGAGGCAGGACTTGAATTTCTAAAATCAAAAGGAGTAAAAGAAGTAAAATTAGAAGTAAGACCAGATAATTTACCTGCTATAAAGCTATACAAAAAATTTGGATTTTATCAAATTGGAATGTCTCAAGACCCTCAAGGTAAATGGATCGTTATGAAAAAAAATTTCTAAAAATCAAAAAGGGCAGCCTTTTAAAACTGCAGGTCTGCCCTTTAAAAAAAAGGTTTTTACATCGAAACCATCTGGATATTGTTCTGAATTGTTTGAACATCTCTCTGAGCCTTTGTAATATCCTCTTGCTTTGCCATCTCCACAGGGTACCAGCCCTTTTGCGAGAGGAAATCAAAAATCTGTTTCTGATGGTCAAATACCCTGTTTAAAACTGACATAGCTTCTCTTCTGAGAGCATTGTTTGTGCTCTCTAAAACTAAGTTTGTCAAAGCTGTTGCCTGAAGTTTTAAAGAGTTCAAAAGTGAAAAAGCAATATCTCTGTCTGAAAGTGTCTTCATGGCTATCACTCCCTTTTTAGGTTACTGAATGGTTGGATTTTCAATAAATCTTGACAGGATGTTTATGTCACTTTTGTAGTGGTTTACACACTGCTGGCACAGGTTCTTTAAAGATACATCTGTAATCTGATCAGAAACTCCTGCAATAAAGTTGATAGAATTTTGCATCATCTTGATATTGTCTTCTAAAAACATAAGTTCTTTTGAGGTAATGTTAGCCACTTTCTTCAACCTCCCTCTTTTGAAGTTTTAATCTTGGTGTTTCAAAAGCTACACAAATTATTTTTTTATTTTTAAACTGCTTTTATTCAAATAAATAAAAACCCATTTTTCTTAGTAAATAAGGTGTAATTTTGTTGTTTACAGGAAGCTTATTTCTCTTCTGGTATGAATTTACTGCATATTCAAGTGCTACTCCATACTTGCCATCGATGTTCCCTGAATAAAACCCGAGTTCTTTGAGCTTTCTTTGAACTGCCATAACATCCTCTCCAGTATCACCCGGATAGATTGTTCTAAAACCATTCCTAAACTCTCCATATATGCCTTCTGAAATTACTACTGTAGTTCCAATAGGAATATATGAAAAGAGCTCCTTCACATCCTTGTTGAGCATTCTGACACAGCCTTTACTCACATGAGCTCCTATATAATTTTCATATATTGTTCCATGAATACCATACTTGCCATACCGTACATTTAATTCCATCCACCTTCCTCCAAATCCCTCACCCCAGTAGTCTTTTGATATTATTTTAAATGTGCCAACTGGAGTAGGAGTTGAAGGTTTTCCAGGTGAAATTGAATATGACTTGTATAAAATCCCTTCTTTAAATACATATAGCCTACTGTCATCAATTGAGACATATATAAGATACGAATTCTTGTTGTGGTTTGATATACCCGAGATGGCTATTAAAGGTATTAAAATAACAAAAATTGAGAGTACAACCTTGAGTGGACTTTTTCTTTTCATTTTTATAATTTAAATCTTAGCACTTCAATAGATATAGTTTATGCAAAAGACAGAAATTTTATTAAAAAATTGAAGGTGGGGATTGAAAATCTGCTTTTCCCCACCTCTGAAATTCAAAGTTAATTAACAAATACATTCTGATTGCTCTTCTTTGTCCGAAAGTCTTACGATTTTGTTTTCATCATCCACAAACACAATCTTTGGCTTGTGATTATAATACTCTTCCATGGTAAGAAGACAGTACGCCATTATAATTACCTTATCCCCCACTTGGACAAGGCGAGCTGCTGCACCGTTCAGACAAATTACTCCGCTACCTTTTTCACCTTTTATTACATAAGTTTCGAACCTTTCGCCGTTGTTTATGTTTACAACCTGAACTTTTTCATTTTCAAATATCCCAGCTGCTTTCATCAAGTCCTCATCAATTGTGATGCTACCAACATAGTTTAGATTTGCCTCTGTAACGGTTGCTCTGTGAATCTTAGACTTTAAAACCTCAATGAACATCTTTGCTATTTCGCCTCCACCACAATGTTGTCTATAAGTCTTGCTTTTCCAACAAAAACAGCAAGAGCTATGAGAACCTTTCCTTCAACCTTTGATACTACTTCAAAAGTATCATTATTTACAAATTCAATGTAGTCAATCTTTGTGTGCTTTTCTTTTAAAATCATCTCTTCCATAGCCCTCTTTATGCTTGATACCTCTTTTTCGCCTTTTTCAATCATCTCTTTTGCCAAATTCAAAGCCCTGTACAAAACAGCTGCAGATTTTCTTTCCTCTTCAGAAAGATATACATTTCTCGAGCTCATTGCAAGTCCATCTTGCTCACGGACAATCGGACAGGGAACTATCTCAACGTCAAGATTCAGGTCCTTTACCATCTGCTTTATGACAGCAAGCTGCTGAGCATCCTTTTGCCCAAAGTAAGCTCTGTCCGGATTTACAATGTTAAACAGCTTTAATACCACTGTTGCAACACCGTCAAAGTGACCNGGCCTTGATTTGCCACACATTATTTCTGTTATCTTTTTCACTGACACAACTGTTTTAAAATCTTCNGGATACANCTCTTCTANCGACGGATAAAATATATAGTCAACACCTTCTTTTTCGGCAAGACTTTTATCTCTTTCAAAGTCACGAGGATATCTGTCAAAATCTTCATTTGGTCCAAATTGAATAGGATTTACAAATATACTCATAATAGTAACATCGTTTTGCTGTTTGGAAGCCCTTACTAAACTCAAATGTCCTTCGTGAAGATACCCCATTGTTGGAACAAAACCTATTGATTTGCCTTCTTTTTTAAGTCTTTTTACAATATCTTTCATCTTCTGAATCCTCTCCACAACAACCATCAGTAACTGTGCTCCTTTCCTGGAAATTCTCCTTTTTTAACCTCTTCAATGTATCTTGTCACAGCATCTTTGATTATATTCCCCACTTCAGCATATCTTTTTACAAACTTCGGCTTAAAATCTTCATACATACCAAGCATATCATAGCACACAAGCACCTGACCATCACAGTATGGTCCTGCACCTATACCAATTACAGGTACTATTACACTCTCTTGAACCTGTTTCGCAACATTAGCTGGCACCTTTTCAAGCACAATTGCAAATACCCCGGCTTTCTCAAGTTTTTTAGCATCTTCCACAAGTTTTTTTGCTTCAGCTTCTTCCTTTGCTCGAAGGTCATAGCCTCCAAAGATGTTGACAGACTGGGGTGTAAGCCCCAAATGTCCCATAACAGGTATCTGGGCTTTGATAACAGCCTCTATCTTATCATATACATCATCGCAGCCCTCCATCTTGACCGCATAAGCACCTGCACGAATTAACCTTCCTGCGTTTTTCACAGCATCTTCTATTGTGGTGTGGTATGACAAAAACGGCATGTCAGCGACAACCATTGAATACTTTGCACCTCGGCTAACAGCTCTGACATGGTGCTCCATATCATCCATTGTGACTGGAATTGTAGAGTCATATCCTAAGATTACCATGCCAAGAGAATCACCAACAAGAAGAATATCTACCATACAACTGTCAAATATCTTTGCAAATGTGTAGTCGTAAGCAGTGATCATAGTTATCTTTTCGCCCTTTTGTTTTTTCTCAAACAACGTCTTAGTTGTCACCTTATTCATTTTTTTCACCACCTATCATGATTATAAAATCAATAATTTTTCCGTAGGTGTCTTTATCTCCTTTTTCCAATATTAAATCTGCAGCAAGCTTTAAAAGTTCTAAAAAAGCAGTCTTCTTTTCATCCGGCAAAGCATTGTAGTGTTTTTGAAGTGTCAAAACATCGCCTCTTGCAGCAGGTCCTGTCAAACAGTTAAGCCTATCATTTAAAAAATTTTCAAGTGATGCAAAAGAAAGAGGCTTTATTATGGAAAAAATAACCTCATCTTCAAGTCCAATTTTTTTATAAAGCAAATACGAAAAGTTCAAAAGAGCCACAAGGTAATTTGAAGCAACTGTTGCTGCAAGATGATAAACTACTTTGTCCTCTTTTTTGAGCTCTATATATTTATTCCCTATTTTCTGCAAAATTATCTTGGCAATCTTTTTACCTTCATCATCGCCTTCTAAAGAAAACACCGCCTTTTTTAAGATCTGAACATCTTCAGGCTGCCCTTTGAGTGTCTGAATAGGATGAAGTGAAAATTTTCCTCTGCATTCGGTTTTAATAACATCAGACGTCAGCGCACCTGACAAGTGTCCAAGCACCTTTTTGGACAAATGTGGCGAATAAAGGTTTTTGGAAACTTCTTCTATAAATGTATCAGAAATAGCTATAAAAATCACATCAGAAGCCTCTACAAGTTTTTCAGGAGTTTTAAATGCATGCGTTTTTGTCATGGAAGATGCTTTTATGGCTTTTTCATATGTTCTGTTATAAAACCCTGTAATCTCAAGCCCATGATTTTTAAAATAAAGCGCAAGAGAAATTCCGGCTTTAGATGCCCCATAAAAGCCTATTTTCACTTCAATATACCTCCATATAAAAACTAAAAAAGGCAGAACAGAGTCTGCCTTTTCTTTGCTTGAAAGGATTTTTCAAGCTCATATGCAGTCCCTGTTCTTCAAAAATCAGGGCAGCTTTTTAATATTTTCAGTTTTAAACTTTTAAATATTAAGGATCTTAAAAGTATGGCTCGACAATTTTGTCGATGCCATCTTTTCATGATTAATTATACCACAACTTAACAAAAAATATAGTGTTATTTTTTATATTTGAAAGGGTATTAATATGATTGAAAATCAAAATTTAAAATAAATGAGAGGTGCAGTCCAAATGAGAAGTGAAAAAATCCTTGAGATGTTAAATGAACAGTTAAACAGAGAATTATTCTCAGCATACTTTTATACAGCAATGGAAGCGTATTTTGCTTCACAAAATTTGGATGGTTTTGCTCACTTTTTTATGGTCCAAACAAAAGAAGAGCTTGACCATGCAAGATTGATATTTGACTATATAAACAAAATAGGTGGAAGAGTAATCTTAAAAGAGTTAAAACAGCCAAAAATAGATTATTCTTCGCCTACAGAAGTTTTTGAACTTGCACTTTCACATGAGCAGTTTATAACCTCATCCATCCATGAGATTGCAAAGGCAGCTTTAGAGGAAAAAGACCTTACCACACACAATTTTTTGCAATGGTTTATAAACGAACAAGCTGAGGAAGAAGAAACAATGGACAAAATTTTAAGAAAGCTGAAATTCATAAAAGAAGACCCAAGTGGACTTCTGTTTTTGGACAAAGAACTTTCAACAAGAGTGTATATACCGCCATCTATTCTGCAGGAAAATTAGGATGTACTCTGCTTTTAGCCCTATTGATTTTAAACTCTTTTTGCACTATACTATATTAGGCGGTAAAAATTTTAGGTGAAGGTGACCAAAAAGATGTTTTATACATTTACTTGCAACAATTGCCAAGAAGTTTTTGAAATAAAAGCGTCCATTTCAGAAATCTCAAATGGACTTAAAGTCAGCTGTCCAAAATGTGCATCAAGTGATGTCACAAGAGATTATTCAAAAATAAACATTGGAACATCTGCAGGAAGTGGTGCAAAAAGTAGCAGTTGTAGTACATGCTCAGGTTCAAAAGGTTGTTGTGGAAGCTAAAAATAATTTTGAGCTTTTTTTAAAAACAGCTGGTATAACAAAAAAATGTTATTGACAAACTCAAAAGAGCTTTTTATAATATATATTGCGACGTGCAAGAGGTGCCGAGATGGTGGAATTGGCAGACACGCTACTTTGAGGGGGTAGTGGGCGTTATGCCCGTGCGAGTTCGAGTCTCGCTCTCGGCACCAATTAAAAAACAAATAAGGCCCTGTGAAAAGGGCTTTATTTTTTATTCAACAATTGAAAAATGTATTGCATGCGCGCCCATAGCTCAATTGGATAGAGCATCAGACTACGGATCTGAGGGTTGGGGGTTCGAGTCCTCCTGGGCGCGCCAGTTGTTTTCAAGGGGTTTGAGGTTTGGAATAATATCACAAACTCATTTTTTACAGCTACCCTACAGCTACCCGAGAAACTGTAAAATTTCAGGGTAACTACTCCATTCTCTTAGGAGTGGTTACCCTTTATGTTTATATCCTCAAATAAATTGTTCAATTTCATCGCTGCCGCTTTCTTTATCTCTGGCATGACATGAGAATAGATATTTAGAGTTGTTGAAATGTCTTTATGCCCTAAGAGCTCTTGAACAACCTTTGGATGTTCATTAGCTTCTAACAATCTTGTTGCGTATGTGTAGTCTTAGAGCATGAAAAATTTATGTCAAGATTTNCTTTTTCGATAATGTGGTAGAATGTTCT
>Ga0065718_1005165_pt1 | contig 17663 bp, 13 predicted proteins | sample GBSCel77sediment_2_FD_59105 | JGI IMG/M metagenome (GOLD analysis project Ga0065718, IMG submission 59105) | Hot spring sediment microbial communities from Great Boiling Spring, Nevada - cellulolytic enrichment CS 77C v3 (version 3) | ecosystem: Environmental > Aquatic > Thermal springs > Hot...
ACCAGCAACTCAATCAAGGTGAAACCACTTCGTCTCAACATCTCACATCCCTCCTTGCTTGAATTTTTGGCTGACCCAACAGCTTTTCGTTTTACAACGGCGTTAAAATTTTCTTCTGGTTGGAAGTAATCTCGCAAGGCTTTAAGGGAGGAGATGAAGCATTTGGGCAAGAATTTGCCTTTTTTGAGCTCCGTAGTCCGTTAGGGCGGTGAGTTAGCAAAATGGAAAACTTCGCTGATGAAAGAGATTTTGTCGTCCTTGATTTAGACAGGCTAACTGCCCAGGCGCTAAGGTTATCGTTTGATACGGTAACTCTGCGCGACCTGTTTCGTGTGCTTTGGACCAAGTATCACTTCTTGTCTCCTCACGCGAAAGCGGTTCCCCAAGCCCTTTTGAAAAGCCTAAAGATGTTCCTCCCATACAGGCAGCTCTCGTTTTACAGGCTCAGGCATTTTGTCCGAAGAGTTCTAAAAGACCCAAGGTGTGATGTCTTGTTGGAAGCAAAGATTAATGTGCCCATAGATTGTGCAATAGGTGAGGCGTTAAAAGAGGCTATGCCAAACCTTAAAGAGGTCATCGTCATCCCAGATGTTGGTAGTGTTGATCCACCAGCATTGAACTCTTACTTGGGTCTGGCTGCAGCGCAAATCTTCGGTCCGAGAATCCCTGAAGGAGCAAGGATCGGTATAGGAGGTGGTCGTTCCATCCTTGCCTTCGCGAAAGCCTTACCTAACTTTGTCAAGGCAAGGAACTTACGATTCTATGCCTTGTCAAGGTATATAGACTCGCTTATTTCTGTCGCCGATGCAGAGAAGGCTGTTGGAGAGATGGTAGTGGATTTCAAATGGAAGCATCTTAGCGATACCGACGACATAACGATTGAAGGGGTCATTTTCTCGCGTGACATAAAAGGACAGGACTTGGATTGGGCTTTTGTGGGCATTGGTGGAATGGAAGAAAATGCATGGCGAGGCGATGCTAATGAGTTGTCTTTGGGCTTGACTGCTGCTCAAAAAGTTAGTGCAATAGCAGAATTGTTATTCCACTTCTTCGCCGCAGATGGAACTACGGTTACTTTTCCTTCCAAAGGGTTAGCAAATTTTGAAACTGTTTCCCTTGCCGTTTTGAGGGAAATGGTGCGGCTAAATCGCCCTGTCGTCGTGTTAGCAGGAGGGAAGGAAAAGGCTAAAGCAATTTTATCAGTCTACAACGCCTGTCGTTTTGGTGGACCTTTGTTCAATTACCTCGTCACTGACGAATCATGTGCAGTTGAATTGCTTAGGATGACTCGTCCAGAAAAACGCCTCTCGGAAATCGCTAAACGCGCGGAGTGGTGGGAGGTTAAAAATCGCTTCCTCGTCGCTCATCTGAAATACGCTGCATCCAAACCGTGCAAGAGCGTTGTTGGGATTGCAAATTTGTTAGGAGTGCCACGAAAAAAGGTTCAACAATGGCTCAAGGATGCTATTGAAGGGGCAGAAAATGGTCCACCTCTGTTTTCTTTCTCTGTAAGAGTTCCATCGCCTGAATTTGCCCTTGAAGTCGCACTTATTCGCCGTTACAAGCTTCTCGACGCCAGAGTGGTGCCGCATTTTGCTGCATCTTCAGAGCAGTTAGTTCACTTGGGTTTGTCTGCTGCCCAGTTCTTTTGTGAATTGCTGAGAGATCAGGAGTCCTTAAGGGTAGGAATTGGCTCTGGCTACGAGGTAAGGGCTATGATTGAGATCCTCTCACTTCCTAATACCCTCAACCACTTTCAAAAACTGAAGAGGTTAGAATTTTGGGGGCTGTCTGAAAGTCTAATGTCAGCCATAACCCAAGGCTTGAGCACTCAAACCATTTTGACTTCCATTGCTCTCAGGTGCAATGCAAAGTCAATTAGAACTCAGGTCCGTTGTCACCGTTTCAACTCCAACTTGCCATACCTGACTTTGGACGCAGCGTTATTTACGGTTCGCCGACCTTATGAGGGTGATCCTAAATTTCTGGAATCTGTTGGCATGAAATGTGTAGAGCGCATCAAGGAAGGGAAACCGATTGCTTTTATGTTGAACCAGTTTCTCAACGAGAGAGGAGATCCCCTTATCCCAGAAGAGGCGTCAAAGTGCGTTCCTATCAAGGTATTGCAGACTTTAGTTAGTCAAGGTAAGCCTGTTGTCGCACTCAATGCTCGAGCCTTTGAAGAAATTGAACCTCATGCGGAAGCCCTTAGAATTGCTTGTGTCAACAACATCGTGAATTGCTTAGTGGTTCCAAGACCTATAGCAGAAGCAATTTTAAGGAAAAAGTAGATGGGTCAAATGTCAAGTTCGTCGGCAACCTCTTTAGCGTGCTGTTCAATGAATTGTCTTCTCGGTTCAACCTGCTCACCCATCAGGACTGAGAAAAGCCAGTCAGCCTTCTTGGCATCTTCAAGGGTGACCTTGAGCAAGACACGAGTTTTCTGGTCCATCGTGGTTTCTGCCAGTTGATCTGGGTTCATTTCACCCAACCCTTTGAACCTTTGGACGGTAACGCCGCGACCACCGAGTTTCCTGACGATAGCATCTCTCTCTTCATCGGTGTAGGCGTAATAAAGTTCGCGCCCTTTTCGGATGGCATATAGCGGCGGCTTAGCGATGTATACATGCCCACCTTCAACGAGGGGGCGAAGGTATCTGAAGAGGAAAGTCAGCAAAAGGGTTCGGATATGACTGCCGTCAACATCGGCGTCGGCGAGTAAGATTATCCGGTCGTAGCGCCGTTTTGAAATGTCAAACTCTGTCAACGACTCTCCGCTTTTCCGGCGATGCTTCCCATCCTCCACCCAAATGCCTGTGCCCAAAGCAGTGATGATGGCTCTGATTTCTTCGTTGCTCAGGACTTTGTCCAGCCTGTGCTTTTCAACATTGAGCACCTTGCCTCTCAAAGGTAAAATCGCTTGGGTTCTCCTATCGCGAGCCTGTTTAGCCGTTCCCCCTGCACTCTCGCCTTCAACCAAGAACAATTCGCACAGACTTGGGTCTTTCTCCGTGCAATCTGCCAGTTTGCCGGGAAGCCTCGCATCGTCTAAGGCAGTTTTCCTTCTGACAAGTTCTGCCGCTCTCTTCGCTGCCTCTCTTGCTTGGGCTGCTCGGATTGATTTCTGAGCGATGCGTCGGGCTACTGTCCCGTTTTTGTCGAAGTAAGCACTCAACTCTTCATGGACGATGCTGAAAACAATCCCTTCAACCTCGCTGTTGCCTAATTTGTGCTTCGTTTGCCCCTCGAATTGAGGACGCATCAACTTGACGGAAATTACCGCAGTTAGCCCCTCCCGAACATCGTCACCTGTGAGATTCGGGTCTTTCTCCTTCAGCAACCCCACTTTTCGGGCATAGTTGTTAATGACTCGGGTTAGGGCGTTCTTGAAACCACTCTCGTGGGTTCCGCCATCCACCGTTCGGACATCGTTGGCGAAACTCAGAATTTGTTCTTGATAGCCCTCATGATACTGCAAAGCAACTTCTACGGAGACCTCATCCAAAACTTTTCCGTCTTGCTCAATTCGTCGGACACCGCTTATGTAAATGGGGCGATGCAAAACCTCGCGATTTCGGTTTAGATGCTGGACATATGCGACCAAACCACCTTTTTCGTGAAATTCAACCTCCTCCCCTGTCCGTTCGTCGCGGAATATGAAGCGGACCTGAGGGTTCAGGAAGGCAAGTTCATGCAACCGTTGCTTGATTCTGTTAGCATCCCACTCTGTCGTCTCAAAGATTTCCGGGTCAGGTTTGAACCTGACGGTCGTCCCTGTGCGTGCAGATTTTCCGACGGCTTTAAGAGGTGTAACTGGTTCTCCCCTCTCGTAGCGCTGATACCAAACTTTCCCGTCCCTTTTAACCCAAACTTCAAGCCACTCTGAAAGCGCGTTAACGACGCTAACGCCGACTCCGTGCAATCCTCCGGAAACGCGGTAAGCGCCAGTGTGGAACTTGCCGCCAGCATGGAGCATAGTCATGACGACTTCAACTGCTGGCTTACCTTCCTCTGGGTGGATATCAACTGGGATGCCGCGACCATCGTCTGCCACTGATGCGGAACCGTCTTTGTGAATCGTGACCTCAATGCGCTTACAATAACCAGCCAATGCCTCATCAACGCTGTTGTCAATGACCTCTTCCAACAAATGATGCAAGCCACGAGCACTTGTGTCACCGATATACATGGCAGGTCTCTTGCGGACACCTTCTAATCCCTTCAGGACAGCGATGTGCTCTGCTTGGTAGTCGGAAGTGGTCGGTGTTTCGACGGTAGCGGTCGTTTCCTCTTTGAGCATGAGCCCTACCCTCCTTTGACCTCACGATTTGANNGACTAAAGAAGCCAAGCCAAACAAAAAGGGCATGGCGGAGCCATGCCCCCTCTCGTCCAGTTTTTAATCATGACGCAGGCNTTTGGGGAAGTCATTGCCTTCTGGAAGACCGAGGACGCTGTGCTCGTGTTCGACGACGAGGCTTTTCTTCTGGTTCACCAACATGTGGCAATGTCTCTGCACTCTCGGGCAGCAAAACTTCCACGCTCCCAGGTCTCAAGAAACCTGTTCCTGCNGGGATCAGCCTTCCGATGATGACATTTTCCTTCTAGCCCTATCAAGTAATCAGCCTTCCCNCGAATNGCAGCATCAGTCAAAGCCTGAGTTGTCCTTTGGAATGAGGCTGCACTCAGCCAACTGTCGGTGCTCTCGGCAGCCCTCATGATTCCCATCAAGACCCACTCGGCTGTTGCGGGTTTGCCACCCTGAGCCATGACTCGCTTGTTCTCAAACTCAAAGACTGCTCGGTCAACGATTTGACCTGGCAGGAAGTCAGTGTCTCCGGGATCAATAATCCTTCGCTTCCTCAGCATTTGCCTGATGATGATTTCAATGTGCTTGTCGTGGATGTCGAGACCGTGGGAACGGTAAACGGTCTGGATTTCGCGCAGCAAGTAATCCTGAACTGCCCTGACTCCTTTGAGAGAGAGCAAGGTGTAAGGGTTGATTGCCCCTTCGGTCAATGGGTCACCAACTTTCACTTTGCTGCCGACCTTGACCTTGAAATCGGCGTTGAAGGGGACCACATAGCCCTTGCGGATGACAATTTCCTTGACTCCGGCTGCCCTCAATTGCTCGATAACAACTTCGGTGAGGGTCGGTTCCCTTGGGCACGAGAACGGTGTCCCCGACTTTGACATCCTGAGCGATTACTTCGTCCATGTTCTTTTCCCAGTCGGATTCTGGAACGATGGAATCAACATAGACGCGCCAGATGCCTTTCTTGGAAATCTCTACGACCGTTCCATCGTACTCAGCGACTATGGCTTGCCCAAGGGGTTTCCGAGCATCAAACAACTCTTCAACCCTCAGCAATCCTTTTCGGCGCGGAACATGTAGGCGAGTCCACCATTTCATCCTTTGCTCTTTCTGCTCCTCTTCAGCGCCGCGAGACGCTTTCTTGATTTCGTCCATCATGTCCTTAAGCGTCATTTCTGCTGCTTGAGCGCGTGCGTGTCGGATGATTTCCCGGAGCGCCCGTTCACGGTGACCTTTANACTGCCTGATTTCAACGAGGCTCTGTCCGATGACCGTGTGGAAGGTTCGCAGAGTGAACTGGGTTCCTGGCTCACCGATGGATTGAGCGGCAATTATGCCGACTGCTTCTCCCAGTTCTACCAGTCTGCCGTTGGACAAGTCCATTCCGTAGCACATGGCACGAAATTCCGTGAGGCAACTCACAGGTGAGCGGGGAACGGACCTTGACTTTGGTTACTCCAGCCGCTTCTATCTCTTTGGCTTTTTCGCGGGTGATCATCTCTCCAGCCTTGACAATTGGTTTCTTTGTTTTCGGGTGGATGACATCTTCTGCTGCTATTCGTCCGAAAATGCGGTCAGCGAGGGAAAGGATGACAACGCCTTGTTCGTCTTCAATAGCGGTCATCTCAAAGCCTTCAGTGGTGCCGCAGTCAATGGCTTTGATGACTACATCTTGGGCGACATCAACGAGCCTACGGGTTAGGTAACCGGCGTCGGAGGTTCTGAGAGCGGTGTCGGCGAGGGTTCGGCGGGCGGAGAAGGTGCAGACGAAGTATTCTAACAGGCTCAAACCGTCGCGGAGGTTATTTTTGACGGGCAGGTCGCTGATGATTGTTCCAACGGCGGTTGTCATGAGACCACGCAATCCTGCTAACTGGACGATTTGTTCTTTTCTTCCGCGTGCTCCACTTTCAGCCATCATGTAGATTGGGTTGTGAGTTCCGATGTTGGTCATGACTTGCTCCGTCACTTTGTCCACGACATCCATCCAAGTTCGGTAAATTTGCTCCTCCCGCTCGAAGGGACTGAGCAAACCTTGTTCGTAGGCTTCTTCAATTTCGTGGACTTTCCTTTCAGCCTCTTGGATCAAGCGGTCTCGCTCTGTCTGAACTCTCAAATCAGCGATGGAGAGTGTAATGCCTGACAGGGTAGCGATATGGAAGCCCAAATCTTTCACATCGTCAAGGAACTGAACCAACCGGATGTTACCGTAACGCTCATAAAGTTGGATGACGATGTCGCGGAGTTTGCTTTTTGTCACGGGTTCGTTGACGAAGGGAAAGTCTGGAGGCAGTAATGTGTTGAACAAGATGCGCCCGGGAGTGGTTAGCATCCATCCACATTCGCTCTTTTCATCCCGAACCAATATGTCCGTTTGCCAGTGAATTTGCTTGAGTTCGAGCAACTTCAACGGGGTTTCACGGTTAGCGAAAGCGCGACCAAGTGGTGCGAGGTATTGGAGCAAATGTTGCCAAACAGGGGCTTCCTTCCCACCAACCTTAACCGTGTCGCTCAGGCTAACCCAACCCTTTCGCGCGTAAATCAGGAGTTCAATCGGTGACGCGAAGGAAGTCTTCCCTTCTTCCCTCGTCACCTTCTTCTCCTCAGGCAATTCTTGCCAAAGTGTCAAGTAGTAACAACCCAAAGCGATGTCGTATCCTGGTGCCATCAGGGGCTGTCCATTGGCAGGGGAGAAGATGTTGTTGGACGACATCATTAGCAAGCGCGCTTCCGTTTGAGCAGTGACCGACAGGGGCACATGGACTGCCATCTGGTCACCGTCAAAGTCGGCGTTGTAAGGAGGGCAGACAAGAGGGTGGATTTGAATAGCCTTGCCATCGACAAGGACGGGCTCAAATGCCTGAATGCCCAGTCGGTGAAGGGTCGGTGCTCGGTTAAGCAAAACCGGATGGTCTTTGACCACATTCTCCAAGGCTTCGTGGACGAGTGGATTGTCTTCTTCCTCGAGCAACCGCCTTGCGCTTTTAAGCGTGAAAACACCTGTCTGGTCAGAGTGTTTCTCAAGCCAATGCATCAAGAACGGTCGGAACAACTCCTTAGCCATCACTCTCGGTAAGCCGCACTGGTAGAGTTTCAATTGAGGACCTACGACGATGACGGAGCGACCGGAGTAGTCAACCCTCTTTCCAAGCAAGTTCCTTCGGAACCGTCCTTCCTTGCCGCGGAGCATGTCCGAAAGTGACTTCAAAGGACGCCCATTTGTCCCCAAGACAGGATGAGGTTTACGGGAGTTATCAAGCAAGGCGTCAACGGCTTCTTGCAAGAGGCGCTTTTCGTGGTTGATAATGCTCTCTGGGGCGCGGATTTCGCGCATTTTCTTAAGCCTGTTGTTTCGGTTGATAACTCGGCGGTAAAGGTCGTTGAGGTCACTAGTTGCGAACCGACCACCATCCAATTGCACCATCGGTCGCAATTCTGGCGGCAGGACAGGAAGGACCTCCAAGATCATCCACTCGGGTCGGTTGCGAGACTTCCTAAAGGCTTCAACAATTTCCAGCCGCTTGATCGCTCTTGCCCGCTTTGCTCCGGTCGTTTCCTGTATTGTCCGCCTCAATTCACGGGAGAGGCGCTCCAAATCCAACTCCTCAAGCAATTCCCTAATCGCCTCTGCACCGGTTCCAACCTTGAAAAGGTGGTCGTAGGACTTGCCAAGTTTTCTCTGAGCCGTTTCCATAAGCCTGCGGAGCGAAAGGAGTTCTTCGGGGGTCAAGGCTTGTTTCGGTTGCAAGGACTGAAGTATCTCTAATGCCTTGTCAAGTTCTTGCTTTTGCTCCTCGGCTTGTTGGACGATAGTCTGGATGTCCTTTTCGATCTGGCGGATAAGGTCTTCAGCCTCGTCCATAGGGATGAGGTTTCGCTCTGCCCGTTCCTTGATACTCTCTTGCTCCCGCCTCAACCTGTTGACATGGTCCCTCACGCTGGCTTCGATCTCCTCTTTCTCCAGTTCAACAGCCTTTTGCAAATTGTCCCTTTCCTGTCTAATTGCCCTCGGGTCCACTTGGGTGACGATGTAGGTCGTCAGGTAAATGACGCGCTCAACGAGTTTGGGGGAAAGGTCAAGAAGGAGGGCGATGATAGACGGAGTGTTGCGGAAGAACCAGATGTGAGCAACGGGCGAAGCCAACTCAATATGACCCATGCGCCTTCGTCTGACCCTCGAAGAAGTTACCTCTACCCCACACCGTTCGCACACCATTCCTGCAAACTTCCGTTTTTTGTATCGCCCGCATGCGCATTCGTAATCCTTTGTCGGACCGAAAATCCTTTCGTCAAAAAGCCCGTCCTTTTCGGGTCGGAAGTTCCTGTAGTTGATAGTCTCAGGGCGCTTTACCTCTCCGTGCGACCAAGAACGGATGTCCTGAGGAGATGCAAGTCCAATCCTCACGACATCGAAGTAGATCGTTGACCTTGAACGCTTTGTCTCCAAGTCCTTTCACCTCCGAAGACTAACTCACAAGGGCATTGGGGTGTGTCAAGTCTTTGCCCCAATGCCCAACTTATTGTCATTGTTGGGAGGTCAACTCCTCTTCGTCCTTCAGTTCCACAACGGTGCCGTCACGGGTCTCGACCGTAACCTGAAGGCAAAGGCTTTGCAATTCCTTGATGAGGATCTTGAAGGACTCTGGAACGCCTGCTTCTAAGATGTTTCGACCGCGAGCGATTTCCTCAAAGGTTTGGACGCGACCGTAAACATCGTCGGACTTAACGGTGAGCATTTCCTGCAAGTTGTAGGCGGCACCGTAGGCTTCAAGCGCCCAGACTTCCATCTCGCCCAGTCTCTGACCTCCGAACTGCGCTTTTCCGCCCAAAGGTTGCTGAGTCACGAGGGAGTAAGGACCAACTGCCCTTGCGTGAACTTTGTCTTCAACGAGGTGGATGAGTTTCATGATGAACATCCAACCGACTGTGACAGGCTGGTCAAAGGGTTCCCCAGTTCGACCATCATAGAGTATGGACTTGCCAGTGTCTGGGTCAAATCCAACGCGCCGCCTTGCCCTCTCCATCAGGGCTTCTTTGACAGAAGACTTGTNAGCGTTAGCGGGCAAGTTCAGCGATGCCAACAGGTTTTCTTTCTCATCGGTAGGTCGTGAAAGTATCAGTTCCGCCAACTCGGATGCGTAACCTTCTGCCGGTTCACCCCATTGAGGCTTGCGGAACTTAAGTTTCCATTCCGTTGTTGCCATGTTGTAGAGTTGCTCTTTGTGGAGTTCATTGACAGCCTCCCTAAATCCTTCAACCAAATCGCCCTCTTTCACCAAGCCAAGGAAAGGCGGGACTTCAAAGGCTGTCCCGTAGAAGCGTGCAAGCCAACCCAAATGGGTTTCGAGCAACTGTCCGATGTTCATGCGTGACGGAACTCCCAGCGGACTCAAAACGATGTCCACAGGGGTCCCATCTGGCAGGTAAGGCATGTCCGCTTCGGGCAAAATCTTGGCGATAACACCCTTGTTCCCGTGGCGACCAGCCAATTTGTCACCGACACTGATCTTTCTCCTCTGTGCGACATAAACTCTGACCATCATGTTGACTCCTGTTTTCAACTCGTCTCCAGGCAATTGCTCCAACTTGCCTCCGCAGCGGCTGTGTTCCATCCTTTCCAGTTTCTTCCAGTGTCGGATGATTTCACCGCATTTCCGGCAACGATACTTGTATCGCGATAGGACAACGGTTCCAATGACCGTCCCCCATTCTCCTGGCGGAACTCTCAAGGAGGCATCTTTCATGTCTTCGGCTTTTTTGCCGAAGATAGCCACCATCAATCTATCCTCCGGCGACAGTTCCGAAGCAGCCTTGGGGACCGCTTTCCCCACCAGAATGTCGTCGGCTTTTACTTCGGCTCCGACTATGACGATGCCGTTTTCGTCAAGGAACTTAAGTCTTTCTTCAGCGACATTGGGGACATCGCGGGTGATTTCTTCGGGACCGAGTTTGGTGTCTCGAGCAGTGGTTTCGTAACTTTCAATGTGGATGCTGGAGAGGATGTCTTCTTTGACGAGTTTGTCGCTGATGACGATAGCGTCTTCGTAGTTGTAGCCTTCCCAGACCATAAAGGCGACTAAGAGGTTACGACCTAATGCTAAGACGCCGTCTTTGGTAGCTGGACCGTCGGCGAGGACATCACCCTTTTTGACTCTTTGACCTTTGGAGACGATGGGGCGTTGGTGCCAACAGGTTCCTTGGTTAGACCTGCGGAAGGTTCTGAGGTCGTAGACTTTTTTGTCACCTGAGCGGGTTCGGATTTCTATTCGGGATGCGTCGACATATTCAACTATTCCGTCTTCGTCGGCAATGATGAGAGCGCCTGAGTCGCGTGCTACTTTGGATTCAAGCCCGGTTCTGACGAGAGGTGCTTCTGGGTGGATGAGTGGGACGGCTTGTCGTTGCATGTTTGAGCCCATGAGTGCTCGGTTGGCATCGTCGTGTTCAAGGAATGGGATAAGGTTGGTGGCTACGGAGAAGCATTGACGAGGAGAGGCGTCGATGTAGTGGACTTGAGAGCGATGAACCCAAAGGTATCCCGGTTCGCCTGTTTCGGGTTTGGGACCCCGGACGATCAGGCGTTCGGGGATAATCCTTCCGTTTTCGTCGATGGGGGTGTCGGCAGGGGCGATGTAGAATCGTTCGTCTTCGTCAGGTGCTAACCAGTGGATCTCACCTGTGACGACTCCATCCTTGACAACCCTATAGGGGGTCCTTATGAATCCGAATTCGTCGACTTTGGCGTAAGCGGCGAGGGTTGAGATGAGCCCGATGTTTGGACCTTCTGGGGTCTGGATTGGGCAAATACGCCCGTAGTGGCTTGGGTGGACATCTCTAAGTTGAAGCATGCCTTTTGCGCTTTCTCTGGAAATTCCACCTGGACCTAAGGCGGTCATGCGACGCTTGTGTTCGAGTTCGTCTAAGGGGTTATGTTGGCTCATGAATTGGGAGAGTTGACCTGTGGTGAAGAAGGAACGGATGGCTGCTTGCAAGGGTTTGATGGAGAGGAGTTGTTGGGGCGATAACTGCTCTTTGGGAATTGTAGCCATTCGCTCTTTCAACGCTCTTTCCATCCTGAGGAGCGCAGCCCTGAGTTGGGATTGGAGTAACTCGCCTACACTTCTGAGTCGCTTGTTTTTGAGGTGGTCGACATCGTCTTGGAGTAGGCTGAGCCAATCTGGATTTTTGAGGATTGCGGGGATGGGAACTTCTTCGCCGTTGGAGGTTGAACTAAACAGACCCCAGAAGGGTTGCCCCATTTTTTCGTCCAAACTCTCGACTTTCTCCCTGAACAAAATGATCGCCCTCAAGACACCTACCAAATCCTCCAATGTCAAGGTGACGATATCGTTGCTTGGTTCGGCTCCGAGCCATTCAGAGAACTTGTAGTTTTCGGTTCAAGAGGTGACGCCCGACGCGCCCCAAATCATATCTGCGCGGGTCGAGAAAGAGGCTATAGATCAATTCTCTGGCGGATTCGAAAGTTGCTGGTTCAGAGGGTCGGAGGACCCTATGAACCATCAGGAGTGCTGTCCGCTCGTCTGGAGCAGGGTCAACTTCTAAAGTGTCACTTATGTAGGGGTCGCAGCGGTAGAGGGTGACTTCTGTCAGTCCAGACTCCAAAAGTCGGTTAATGCGTTCCAGGACCTCGGGAGTTACTCTCGCTGGAGCCCTAACTACCGCTCGCTTTGTCCTCGGATCAACAAGGTCGTCAAGTAACCAGAACCTTTGGTCGTCCAGTTCATCGGGTGACATTTGAATGGGTTGGGTAAATGTCTGAGGAACGCTGAACAGCCTCACTATGTCCTCAGTAGTGCTGCACGGCAGCAATTCCTCGTAGACAGCAACCTTGTCGACGGCAGCTTTTTGCAGTCTTTCCCAAAGTTCTGTCGTGATAATTGTGTTGGCTTGTGCCAAGAGTTCGCCAGTTTCTTGGTCAATGAGTGGTTCCGCTAACCTCTTGCCAATCAACTTTCGGTTGGACTTAGCCAACCTGTTTACAGCGGGAGGCACTCCTCTTGTTTCCTTCAAGGCGCTGAAGGCTTTCAGCAACATAGTTGCCGGCATAGCTTTTGAACCGCCTATCCGAACCCTGATGCTGACCCGTTCCTTTGCCTTTTCTTCCTGTTTCGTTTCGACAACAGTTTCAAATTCAACCCAGTTTCCGTTCCGAGCGACAATCTGGGCTAAGAATAGTTCGCGTCCCGTTAGTTCATGCAGGCGGGAGGAGAAGTAGACACCTGAAGAACGGTTCAATTGTGAAACGACAACGCGCTCAGTGCCGTTAACAACGAAAGTCCCTTGAGGCGTCATTAGAGGGAGTTCGCCCAAGTAAACATCGGTCCATTCTTTGACTTCTCCTGCCTCTTTGTCTATCAACCTGACTTTCGCGCGCAGAGATGCTTCATAGGTGAGACCTCTCTCCTTGCATGCATCGGGAGAGAAGTATTTGTGCTGGTGACATGCTCCTTGCCGGCATTGTGGACAATTAGGGTGAGGTTGAGGGATTTCGAGTTCGTAGTCGAGGAATTCAAGCACCAAGGTTCCGGTATAGTCTTCAATGGGCGAGAAAGCCCTCAACAGTTCCCTCAAGCCCTCTTTCAAGAACCATTCGTATGACTGGCGTTGAACCTCAAGGAAATGAGGCGGTTCTACAGGCGGGAGGACCTTTCGGATACGGGCTAACTTCTCTTGCAGTTTGCGGACGAAGTTACTTTGAGGTGCCTGGTGGCGCACCATCGTTGTCATCATACCTCAATGCGCCTCCTTGTTTCATGTGGGAGGTCAAACGCGAGCAAGTTTCTTCGCCTCCCGGAAATTTTACGACAAATTGCCTACCACTGAGTTTCACTCAATCTCCACCGTAGCTCCAACTGCCTCCAACTTCTCTTTGATTTTCTGAGCCTCTTCTTTGCTGACGCCCTCCCTAACCACGGAAGGTGCACTTTCGACCAAGTCCTTAGCCTCTTTCAAACCCAGCCCAGGCACCACTTCTCGGATGGCTTTGATAACTTGGAGCTTTTGCTCTCCAACAGCCTTCAGGATGACCTTGAATTCCGTCTTTTCTTCAACCGCTGCAGCAGCCTCAGTGGCAGGGGCTGCAGTGGGTGCTGCTGCGGCAGCGACGGGCACTGCCGCCGTGACACCAAACTCCTCCTTGAACAAGTCAACCAACTGCTTAAGTTCAAGGAGCGTCAAACCTTTCAGCGCCTCGAACAACTCTTGAACCTTAGTTGACGCTGCCATTTGAGACCCTCCTTGTCCCTCAGAGATTTCGCCTTGTTTTTCTATGACGGCTTCAAGGATTGCCGTAAATTCCCAAAGAATGGCGTTAATCAATCCCACAAAGTTGTAAAGTGGAGCGAGGACGTAACCAACCGCTTCTACCAACAGTTCTTCCTTTGAGGGAAGGGTAGCGATGGTTTCAAGTTGCTGTGCTTCGTAAAGCCTCCCCTCAATAACGCCCCAAAGCAGGGAAAGAACCTCGTAGTCCTTGCGCAAATTGTGAACGAGTTTGGGAGCCAAAACAGGATCGTCGTAACCGAAAACAACCGCCAAAGGACCGCGAAGCCTTTGGACAAGTTCGCCGTCGTAACCAAGTTGCTGCAGTGCCCGCGCAAAAAGCGTGTTTTTGATGACCTTCAGTTCCGCCCCCTCTTTTTTGAGGCGCCGGCGTAGTTCTGTCATTTGTTGAGCGTCAAGCCCCATGTAAGTGGTCACTACGAAACCTTTTGACTTGCGAATTTTCTCGACGAACTCATTCACCATTTGGATTTTCTCAGGTCTCGGCATCTTCCTCGTCCTCCTATCAACGCACCAACTGCAGCGCTTTTTGAACATCTACCTTTACCCCTGGACCCATGGTTGGCGAAAAAGTGATGCTTTTGATGTATTGACCTCGCTGGGTGGCAGGGCGTGATTTCAAAATGGCGTCAAGTAAGGCTTTGAAGTTCTCCAAAAGATGCTCTTTAGGGAAGGAAACCTTTCCAATGACTGCATGCACAACGCCTTGCGGGTCAGTGCGAAAGTCTAATCTCCCCGACTTTATTTGCCTGACAACCTCTCCAACTTCGTTGGTTACTGTCCCGCTGCGAGGGCTCGGCATCAATGGTCCTAATTTGCGACCAAGCCTTGACAGCGAACGCATCATATCGGGAGTGGCAATAAGGTAGTCAAAATCCTTCCAGCCCTTTTCAATGCGATCAATCAAGTCCTCAGCCCCGACATAATCTGCACCTGCTTCTTCCGCTTCTCGTGCTTTTTCTCCTTTCGCTACAACTGCAACCACAGGTTGCCTTCCAGTTCCGTAAGGCAATAAAACTGTTCCTCTCACCCTCTGGTCGCTTTTCCTCGGGTCTACCCCTAAGACGATAGCCACATCGACACTCTCGTCAAATTTGGCTGTGGCTAATTTTTTGACCAGATCAAGCGCTTCAGGCACGCTGTATAGTTGCTGCTTGTCGTAGAGTTCCAACAACTGGCGGTAACGCTTTCCTCTTTTCGCCATGCTTCTCCCTCCAAACTTTGACATTGTTAGGAGCAGAAAAGTGGCTGCTCAGGTGGAACCTTTTTGCCCTTTTTCAAGGGACAATTTCAATGCCCATGTTCCGGGCGGTGCCTTCCACTATCCTCATTGCTGCCTCAAGATCGTCGGTGTTGAGGTCCGGCATCTTGTATTGCGCTATTTCGCGAATTTGCTCTCTTGTGACCTTGCCAACCTTGATCTTGTTAGGGGCTGGTGAGCCTTTTTCTATCCCCGCTGCTTTTTTCAGTAGTTCAGAGACAGGTGGTCGTCTCAGGACAAAAAGTAAAAGACCTGTCAGAGTAGATGGTGACATCCACGGGCACGATGGTTCCGATCATGTCTTTTGTCGCTTCGTTATAGGCTTTGATGAACTCCATTAGGTTGATGCCGTAAGGTGCCAGGGTCGGACCGACCGGTGGTCCTGCTGCTGCCTTTCCAGCCGGCAAATTCAATCTCACCGTTGCCACTACCTTTTTCGCCACAAGACAACCCTCCTACTTTGTAGCCGAAGGGATTATTTTAGCGAATGAAACTGGTAAAGGCAAGACCTAAAACCCTCTCCACTTGGGAGAACTCGACCTCAACGGGCGTTTCCCTGCCCAAAAGGTTGACCATGACGATTAAGGTTTGACGCTGAGAGTTGACCTCCTCTACGCGACCTATGGTGGTCAACAAAAGGGACCGGACTTGATTCTAAACCATTTTCGCCTTTTATGCCAAATAGGACGCGGGCGCGGCATCTCTTCGCCAATCATCCTCAAGATGCTGTCAACTTCATGGTCTCTCAAGGGCTGGATGAGTGGGACACCGCTTTTGTCCGTCTTGCCTTCTTGAACGCCGACAAATCCCGTAACGCCCGGCGTCCGCCTAACCAAATGCCAAGTTTCTTCGTCCAAAACCATTTCAACCAAGATGTAGCCAGGAAAAACTCTCCTCTCCACCGGTCCTCCTCGGCGGCTTTGAACATCCCTTTCCTTCGGGATGATGATACGACCAATCTTTTCCTCTAGTCCTAACGCCTTTGCGCGCCTTTCCAAAAGTTGCTTGACTTTCTCTTCCTGCCCGGTCATGACATGGACGGCATACCATCGTTTTCGTGTCGTTGGTTGCTGGAGTTGGGTCATAGGTGGTGCCTCCTACCGCTGAAAGAGTGCGAAAATTCTCGCAAACACAAAATCCAGCACTGCCAAATAGGCTGCGGCTGCCAGAATTACAAACAAGACCGCCGCGCTGTAACTGATCACTTCTTGTTTCGTTGGTCGCTGAGTGAGTTTCAGTTCAGACCAACACTCCTTCAAAAACTGCCGGACACGTGCGATCAAGTTGCCCTCGCCTTTCAAAACAAGGCGGCGACGAACAGATGTTTCTGGCAAATCCGATTTCATGCGCAGCAATTGTCTCACCCTCTTCAACGAGGTAATAGTAAAGCCCTGTAGGGCTTCTCTGCACCCATCCCTTCGTCGGAACAAATCTATTGTCCTCTTGCGCTTGGCGTCGTCAATTATAACTCACTCTGCCTGCAAAATCAACTGCCTTNATAACAACGCCGAGCTGAAACGAGGTGTGACGAAAATGATAGCAACATCGTTTGCGGTTGTAAACGGTAGCAGGGATCGTTTCAAAAACCTTTCACGAAGAGCCCTGACGGTGCGGCGAAAGGGTTGCAAACTTTTTGGGAGCGAGGAGTTCGCATTGACCGTTTGCTACAACCCTAAAATCGCTCGCAGGTGAGTGGACTATGGCAGGGACGCTGAGCAACAGACTTTTCTGGTTATGGTCGGTTGGTTCGCTTGTCGTTTATGTAGGTGCTATTTTGCTTGTCGCCCTTGCGTGCGTTATCTACGCTGGGGTCGGGAACATAACTGCAGCCATCTTGTCCGAGGAACTTCGTTTCTCCACGAAGTTATCGGTTTTGACCGCTACGATAAGCACCATCTTGAGCCTAATTGTCGGCATCCCTGCAGCGTATGCCCTCGCGCGATATCGCGGTCGGTTTAAAGCCCTCGTGGACACGCTCCTTGACCTCCCGATAGTCTTGCCTCCGGTAGCACTTGGTGTTGCGCTTCTCGTTTTCTTCACTCAGTTTCCCTCACAGAAGGGATCGGTTGAGGAATGGCTACGGTCTTTGGGGCGACCAGTTGTTTTTGAAGTCCCTGCCATTGTCGTTGCTCAATTTGCCGTCGTTTCTGGCTATGCCCTACGAATTTTGAAAGCGGCATTTGAAAGTCAAGACCCGCGTTTAAGAGATGTCGCCAGAACCTTGGGGTTGTCCCAGTGGAAAATCTTTTTCTGGATTGAGTTGCCCCAATCAACGACCAGTTTGATGGCGGCAACGGTTTTGCTTTGGGCGCGGGCGATGGGTGAATTTGGGGCAACGGTCGTCTTGGCGGGAGCAACTCCGGGCAAAACGGATGTCTTGCCAATTTCAATCTACCTCGCTCTTAACCGAGCCGAAATTGACAAAGCCTTAGCGGCATCAGTGGTCTTAATCCTCGTGGCTGTCGCGGCTCTATTCCTCTTTCGCAAATTCGTCCAACGAACCGTTTGAACAAACTTTTCTGTCCCTAAAGGTGGGTGAGAATTGTGGGGTTAACTGAGTTGCTTTTTGTCAAGATGACGGGTGGCAACCCGATTCTGCAAGGTCTGTTGGGCGGGATCGTCATAACTCTGATGAATACCTTTGGCGCTCTGGTGGTGCTTGTCTGGCACAAACCGTCGGAGCGCTTTTTGGATGCTTCTCTCGGTTTCGCTGCGGGAGTGATGCTGACTGCAAGTTTCACAAGCCTCATTTTGCCAGGAATTGAGCGCGGCGGGTTCATCCCGAC
>Ga0065718_1005104_pt1 | contig 17631 bp, 19 predicted proteins | sample GBSCel77sediment_2_FD_59105 | JGI IMG/M metagenome (GOLD analysis project Ga0065718, IMG submission 59105) | Hot spring sediment microbial communities from Great Boiling Spring, Nevada - cellulolytic enrichment CS 77C v3 (version 3) | ecosystem: Environmental > Aquatic > Thermal springs > Hot...
AACCTTACAATGGTGCATAATTGGGCTGAGGACACCTTTGTGAGACCAATATCCGCAGTCGTAATAGAGAATGGTGGAACCTTCATATCAAACTACATATGCCTAAAGCCCGTCCGAAACTTGCAAATGTATCCGGTGGCATACTGTAACGGCGAGGAATCCAAAGTCGTCTTCAACAGCATACTCTACGGCCATAAAAACTCCCTATTAGACGTAGGATCTAAAGCCATTCTTAAGGGCAAAGGAAGCAGGGCTGAAATGATAAGCAGGGCAGTATCTAGACAAGGCTCAAAAATTATCGTTAGAGGCTCTATAGAGGGAAACGCGCCCGACTGCAAGGGACATCTGGAATGCAAGGGTCTAATAATGGATGATGACTCCCACATACAGTCCATACCTGAGTTAACAGCAAGAAAAAGAAGCGTAGAAATAACCCACGAGGCTGCTGTAGGCAAGATTTCAGAAAAGGAAATCGCATACCTAATGACTAGAAAGCTGTCAAGGGATCAGGCAGTATCACTGATCGTGAGAGGATTCATGGATGTCAGCATAATGGGTCTTCCTGAAGCCATAAGCTCGGAGATCTTCAGAATAGTGGAAATGGCTACCCAAGCTTGAAAAGGCGTAACACTGAAGCATCGCCAAAGCAAGCTGCTCAATTTAATGGCCTATTAGTAATTGATCATTTCAACATGGGCAAAAGCGCAAGGCACAAAACTGCAAGAACCGGAACTACCACTAATAGACAAAAAAGTATGGATGTCACCTTCATGATTTTTAGGGCTTCCCTTATATGGGCAGGTGTAAGCTCAACCTCCATGTCGCCAAGCACATAATGTCCGGGCTTCTCCAGCTGAACATTTAGGGCGCCGGCCATCGTAGCCATAGGCCATCCAGCATTGAGACTTTCTGTTTTAAACCTGTCCCGCTTCATAATCCTAAAAGCACCCCTCCAGTTTTTTTGAAGAAGCCATGATGCTAAAACCATGATAAAGGCCGTTAGACGAGCCGGGATATAGTTGGCTATCGTGTCAAGCCTCGCCGAGAACCATCCTAGGTTTATATGCTCCGAATCCTTGTAGCCCACCATAGAATCCAAAGTACTTATCACTCTGAAAGCCAAAGCGCCTAGAACTCCAAAAAGGGCATAGTAGAATAGGGCTGAGGTTACCCCGTCCACGGTGCTTTCCGCGATTGATTCTATGGTGGCTGAGATCACATGCCTTTCATCAAGGCTTTCAGGGTTCCGTCTCACAATAAAGTGGAGCCAACGCCTAGCCTCCCTTAAGTCGCCTTTTTCCATGGCCCTCGCTATTGGAAGCGTGTAATATGCCATGCCTTTTAAAGCGAAGGTCAACTTTAGAATCACAGCTGCCAGAACTGTATAGGCCAAAAAACCCAAAAAATCTTTGACTATGGATAAAATTAGGTAGGCCGGGACTGTGAAAATTGTTGCCGAAACCACGCAGAGAAGGATACCGTTAAACTTTTCAAGCTTAGGATCCTTGTTCCTCAACCTTGCCTTCAGAAAAGCTATAACCTTTCCCATCCATACCGTCGGATGGACAGGATCTGGGGGCTCGCCGAAAATCTGATCTATAAGAAGGGCTAAACCAAGGACTATAATAGACTCGAAAAACCAATAGGAATAAGGCGCGAGCACATTCAAAACTCCTTTAATATGCGATTATGCGTTGAACCTGCAATTCGCCCGGCAAATTTGAGGAGGATCGGCATGACATCCCTTCCATAAATATAACCAAGCCTGCCCTTGCATGCTGACGCCTCGCTGTAGCTTGAAACTCCATCATTAACAACACCGCAGCCCGCTATTGTCATGGGTGTCGGATCTGCGGTATGCACACGTAATTCCGTTGAGGTGACGTGATCTGAGAGAAGAGCAACACATACATCATCTAGGCGGACATTGTCAAGGATTTTGCCAACCATCTCATCTATCTTTTGTATTATGGCTATTTTCCCCCGAACATTCCCATCATGGCTCGCCTCATCAGGAGCCTCCACATGTATAAGGACAAAATCATGGCTCCTTAGGCTATCCAAAGCCGCTTCAGCCTTGGCATTAATATCGGTGTCCAAATCCCCTGTTGCTCCTTGAACGTCAACCACAGTCATCCCTGCAAGCCTACATATACCCTTAATGAGGCTGGCTGCAGCCACACAAGCTCCCCTCAACCCATATTTAGAACAGAAAGGCTCTAGCTCAGGCTTTGTACCAGCACCCCAAGGAATGACGACATTTGCAGGAGGGAAACCTTTCCTTTCGCGCTTCCTGTTCACCGGATGGTCCCTTAAAAGCCTATAAGAGGACCAAATTAGTTCGTTTAGCACTTGAGAAGTTTTCAAAGCTTCCCTCGAAGAGTCCAAAGGCTTGACAGAACCAGCTTTACAGCCGACCTTTGGGGGGTCAGCTGCCACATTAGCGGATAAATCTCTGCCCCTTAGGACAAGGACGCCCTTATGGCCCAAAGTTCGCTTGTAAAAAAGATCCAAATCACTGTGATTGTCCAGCTTCAAATCCGCAAGGGCGTTTGCAAGTTCATCTAAACCCTCCCTAACCCTGCCCGCCCTTGCATCCACAACATAAAAATCCTCGTTAACGGTGGCAAAATCGCATCTGAAAGCTAAATCACCAAAGGCCATCTCCACTCCAACTCCACAGGCCTCAAAACCACCTCGCCCAGAATAGAAATTGTTGGGGTCGTATCCAAGTATGGCTAAGTTAGCAACATCACTACCATAAGCCACACCAGAATTTGCAGCATAAAGCAACCCGGAAACCCCTAAAGAGGCCATTCTATTCATATGTACAGGCTTAGCAAACTCAAGAGGAGTCAAGTCCCCAAGCTCCTTAATTGGACGATCAGCCATCCCGTCGCCTATAACCATGAGAATCTTCATCATGGTTTCCTAAAATGGATGGATAATCCGAACATATAAACAATTACCTAAACCAACAGTTAAAAAGAGCCGTTAAAAAACTTTCAAAACTGCTACATAACCCTCTGATAGATTCGGTTTAAATGCTTCCCGCCGATTTCACTGCGCCCATAATGTTGAAGCAAAGGCTAATTTATTTTAGGTTAGCAGATCCCATTAAAATATTGGGCAAGGGCTGTTAAGGCTTCTCGGAAAGTGTATGCCCTCGGGACGATGTCAACTCTTAATCCGTTGTCACGAAGGGTTTTGGCGGTTTCGGGCCCTATGGCCACTATTAGGGGGCGTTTAAGGTTTTCTTGTAAACTATTCTGGGTGAGGAATGCGCCTATAACTTGTAGGAAGTTTTTGACGCTTTGCGAACTCCCAAAAACTATGGCGTCGATCCTGCCGGATGTGAGATGCTTTATAAAAGCCTTGGCTTTGTCACAATTCATTGGGATTTGCTGCTCATAAACATGGATTTCCCTTACAAAGGCTCCCATACTTTCAAGGTTTTTCCTAAGAGTTGGGCTTGCCCCTTTTGCACGGGGAATAAAAACGCTTTTGCCCCTCAGGTCAAGTCCCGCAAGCACTTGAACCACGCCATCAGAGCTGTATTTCTCAGGAATCAGGTCCACGTGAATGTTATGTCTCATCAGCTCTTCGGCGGTTCTAGGTCCTACGGCTATAATCGTTGTTTTTTCTAGGCCACCATAGAGATGGGATGTTAAGCCTAGAATTTCAGCCTCCTTAAGGAGAAAACGAACAGCGTTAACACTCATAAAAACCGTATAGTCCGCCTTTCCGCGTTGGAGGCCTTCAATAAAGTTCCTGATGGGAGATAAATCCTCTGGCATTTTAAACTCTAGAACCGGAATAATGTAGGGCTTGCCACCCATCCTTTCTATTAAGTCGGCTGTCTCCTCAGCCTGACTCTCAGCCCTTGTGATAGCGATTACCTTACCTTTTAGGTTAGGGGTTTCTTGAACCATGCAAGTTTCCTGCCCAGATTAGCCACTTCTCCTACAACAATTACGGAGGGTGGTTTAAAAGATGCTTTTTCAGCCTCGTCGGCTATTTTCGCCAAACGACCAATTATTGTCCTCTGATTTTCAGTGGTTCCCCACTCTATTATGGCTGCAGGTGTATCCGGACTTAAGCCGCCCTCGATAAGATTCCCAACAATATTTCTTATGGACTCAAGTCCCATTAAAATGACAATGGTATCCACAGCCCCGGCTATTTTCCCCCAATTAACCTTCTTTGAAGCGTCAGCGGCTTGGCTTCCAGTAACTATGGCCACGGATGATGCATAAGCCCTGTGGGTTAGGGGGATGCCCGCGTAAGCCGGAGCGGCAAAAGCTGAGGAAACTCCTGGAACCACTTCGAATTCTATATTTTTGGAGATTAGAGCCTCAGCCTCCTCGCCGCCTCTACCAAATATGAATGGATCTCCACCCTTCAGCCTAACAACAGTTTTGCCCTTCACGGCTGCTTCAATCATAAGATTGTTGATTTCCTCTTGGGTTAGGGTATGCTTTCCAGAGGCTTTCCCAACGTAAACTTTCTCAGCCTTCTCTGGAATAAGCCTTAAAACATCCTCGCTTACAAGCCTGTCATATATTACAACATCCGCATTCTGAAGAACCTCCAAAGCCCTCAAAGTCAGCAGCTTGGGATTCCCCGGGCCTGCGCCTACAAGATAAACTTTACCATAGCCCATACTTTTCCCGCCACTGCGCCCTTATTTCATCGGCTCCTTTTGCCATAAGCATATGTGCAGCCCTCTTACCTAAATCCTCAGCCTCACTAAGACCACCCTCAACATTAACCTCGATTTTCCTAAAAGCATCAGCTGAGAAAGTGCAACCATAGAGGGTTAGCCTTCCCGCCTCTGCATGGGCATAGGCGCCTATTGGAAAGTGGCATCCACCCTCCATGGCCGCTATAAGGCTTCTCTCCGCAGTCACTTCAGCCCTCGTCGGAAAATGATCAATTCCTCTAAGGACATCGATGAGGTCGCTTCTATCCCGCCTTACCACAACAGCCAAGGCTCCCTGCCCAGCAGCGGGAGCCATAAGATCAGGGGGAAAAACCTCGGTTACTAGGCTGTTTAGGCCAAGCCTAGCTAAACCTGCATAAGCCAAAATTACAGCGTGGAATTCTCCGCGTTTCACCTTCTGCACTCTGGTGTCAACATTTCCTCTTATGGGTTTAATCTCCAAGTCTGGCCGCAGAAATTTTATTTGAGCCATCCTCCTAAGGCTGCTGGTCCCTACAATCGCCCCCCTAGGAAGCATTTTGAAGGGCGTATTATCCTTTGAAACCAAAGCCTCTAAGGGAGAGTCCCTTTTCGGAATGGCTGCCACAATTATTTCTTCATCCCCCTTTAACGTAGGTACATCTTTTAGGCTATGCACCGCCAGGTCTATTTCACCCTTGACAAGGGCTAGGTCTATTTCCTTCTCAAATATGCCCTTCCTATCCATGGCGAAGAGGGGTTTCTTCCGCTCAACATCACCCATGGTCCTTATTATTTTGATTTTAAAATCAACATCAGGCTTTACCCGTTTGAGGTTATCTAAAACATATTCTGTCTGTTTAAGGGAAAGTCTGCTTCCCCTAGTTCCAACAATCAGCCTCATTGATCCTACCCGCTTATAGAGGCGGCTGAGGCTAAAGCCTTGTCAAAAGCCTCAACTGTCATTTCAAGATCTTCGTCTGAGTGAGCCAAGGAAAGGAAGCATGTCTCAAACTGGGAGGGCGGTATGAAAACACCATTCTTCAGAAGTGCCGTGAAGTAGGCATAGAACCGCCTTGTATCTGAAAGTTTAACAGTGGCGTAGTCCTTTACTGGTTGAGGGGAGAAGAAGATTTGAAACATCGAGGCTAAATTGTGCACTTGAACCGCAAGTTTGTAGCTTCTGCTTAAATCAGCCAGGGCTTCAGCCAACTTTTCGCAGTTCCCCTCGATTTTCGGGTAAATTTCACTCCTGTTCCTAATCAAGTATTGAATCGTAGAGTAGCCAGCTGACACGGAAATTGGGTTTCCGCTGAAGGTTCCAGCCTGATAGACCCCTCCGAGGGGGGAGAGCTTCTCCATAATATCTTTTCTTCCTCCAAAGGCGGCTATTGGGAAACCGCCTCCGAGAATTTTGCCAAGGGTGGTCATATCGGGCTTAACGTTATAGTACTCCTGCGCTCCCCCTAGAGAAATCCTGAACCCCGTCACAATTTCATCAAATATTAAAACTACACCGTAATCGCTTGTCAGTTTTCTTAAAAATTCAAGATAGCCCCTTGCTGGCAAAATTAAGCCTGAATTGGCGATTACAGGCTCTATTATCACGGCGGCTATTTCATGACCTTCCCTTTTAAACGTCTCCTCTAAGGCCTCAAAATTGTTGTATGGAAGGACTATGGTGTTTCTGGCGGTTTCCTCCGGAACACCCAGTGAGCTGGGAGTGCCAAACCATGCAGCTCCAGAGCCTGCCTTAACAAGGACGCTGTCGTGGGATCCGTGGAAGCATCCCTCAAACTTAACCAATTTTTTCCTTCCAGTGAAACCCCTTGCAATCCTCACAGCATGCATTGTTGCCTCAGTTCCTGAATTTACAAGTCTAAGCATTTCCATGGATGGATACAGCTCATGAATAAGCTCTGCAAATTTTACCTCCAATTCTGTTGGAGTTCCATAAACCGTCCCATTATCAAGCTGCATCTTTACAGCGTTTACAATCTCATCATGGGCATGGCCAAGTATAAGCGCCCCATAAGCCATGCAATAGTCAACATATACGCGCCCATCAACACTGTATAATCTAGAACCTTTAGCCTTATTCACAAAAAATGGGTAGGGCTCGAAAGCCCTTACTGGGCTATTGACACCTCCAGGGATTAGCTTTTTAGCCCTCTCGTAAAGCTCCTTAGATTTCAGTCCTAAATCTGGCTCAGCCACAGTGCAGCCTCCCTTGCATGATATGTTATAATTAAGTCTGCCCCAGCCCTCTTGATGGCTGTTAAAATTTCAACGACAGCCGCTCTTTCATCAATCCATCCCAGTTGAGCCGCAGCCTTAACCATTGAGTATTCGCCGCTCACGTTGTAAGCTGCTATGGGAACATTAAACCTTGACCTTGCAAGGCATATTATGTCCAAATAGGCTAGGGCAGGTTTAACCATGACTATGTCAGCGCCCTCCATTATGTCTAATTCTATTTCCCTTAGGGCTTCTGGTTGACGCCCATAACCCATCTGATAGCTCCTCCTATCGCCGAACTTAGGCTTTGAATCTGCAGCCTCTCTGAATGGCCCATAAAAGCATGAGGCGTATTTAGCAGAGTAAGCCATTATCCCAACATCTTTGAAGCCAGAATCATCTAGCGCCTCTCTTATGGCCTTAACCTGTCCATCCATCATGCTTGAAGGCGCCACAAAGTCAGCTCCAGCTTGAGCGTGGCTNACAGCGACNTTNCCNAGAACCNTNAAGGTTGAGTCATTGTCAACATGGCCATTCTTTATTATGCCACAGTGCCCGTGGGCGGTGTACTCGCAAAGGCATACATCCGTCATTACAATCAAATCATCGCCAAATTCCTTCTTTAAGAATCTAACAGCCTTCTGGACTACGCCATCCTCAGCGTAGGCGGATGATCCCTCATCATCCTTGTAGGAGGGTATCCCAAAGAGAAGTACAGCCTTTATACCTGCATCAAGTACTTTCTTAGCTTCATCTGCCAGATGCGAAAGTGGAAGCCTGAAGCACCCGGGCATAGAGCCTATTGGCATGGGTGCCTTGGCAGTTTCGTCAACAAACATTGGATATATAAAGTCGCTTGGGTGAACCCTTACCTTGAAGGCCAAGCTCCGCAGAGCTGGTGTTCTACGCAGTCGTCTCATTCTAACAAATGGGAAACCGGACATAATCTCACCTGTTGGGCTTTATAACCTTTGATTTATGCCCTTCGATAAGTCTAAAGGCTTCAGCTAACGCTTCATCAAAACGTCCCATCTTTAGAAAGCCGGAAATTTTTCCATCATGCAGGATATCATAAAGAATGCTCCTCCTCGTTTTCTGATCTGGAAAAATCTTTTTTAGCATCTCTCTAACCTCAAGCTGAAGCCTTATCTTGAGAAGATCCTCCTCTGTTATGAGTTCCTCAACCTTTTTTCGCAGAACCCTTGCCATGGCTGGACTCTTTCCGCCGGTTGATATAGCAACCTTAAAATCGCCAACCTCAGCTAAGGCTGGGAGCTTAAAATCGCTTAAATGGGGATTATCAACGGCGTAAACTATGCAGCCATAAACTTTTGCCTTCGCGGCTAACTCAGCATTAAGGGCAGGATTGTCAGTTGCGGCGATTACTAGATCAGGTTTTGGGTTAAGGCTTTTAATGAAGTTATCCACGTTGTCAACTTCAAAATTAACCAGCTCAACCTTGCCTTCGCGGGATAGCCTTTTCATTCCAGCTGAAAAGGATCTGCTGAAAACCTTAATCTTAGGCTGTTCGCTGATAAACTTTAAAAGTTTCTTATAGCCTTCCTTGCCGCCGCCTACTACAACGATATTTTTCCCGGAAAAGTTAAAGTCAATCAGCAAGAGAGTCTCCCCCAATAAGTAGACTCTTAAATTTTTCTACAAACTGTTTGAAGTTAGTTCCATTTATTCGTGGGGGCTTAGCTAGCTCCGTAAGCCTATTAAGGTTTATAAATTGCTCAGCAACCATGACAGCCTTAGATCCGAAATCATCGTATCTTATCTCGACCTCTGGGATCATGCCTCTATCCTCAAATTCCATGCGGGGAATAATTCCTAATAATTCTACGCCATGAGCCTTCAAGGCCTGATCAATGAAATTTTTAACATCTTCTGTGAAATAACTAAGCCTAGCCTTATTCAGAATAACAGCTGAAACATTCACACCTAGGCTTCGCATAATCCTTGCGTGGCTTATAGCATCTACTACGGCGCCTTCTATGCCAGCCTTATCACATCCTACAACCATTACTGCCGGCGCGTTTACGGCAAGAGCGATTTCCACTGTTGAGAAGGGATGCTCAACGTTCTCGTTTAACAATCCTGTAAAATCGCTCATGGCTCCCTCTATGAGGATTAAGTCATAGTCCTTGCAGGCTTGAGAAACAACCTCATTAAGGGATTTCCATCCGCTTTCACCTATCCTTATCGAGGAATACGATTTCATAGGCTCTTTGATGAGGTATAGCGTGGGAACAATATCTCTTACATCTCCACCAACCTTTAAGACGCCAACGTTAAAACCCCTCATTTTTAAAGCTCCCGCTACCCCGGCGAGGATGAATGTCTTGCCCACGCCACTTTGAGGCGCCGTAAAAACGATAAGCCGGGGAGACCTAGACTGCAGGTTACGCAGACTCTCAGATCCCTTAATAGTTAGTCCCGCTGATATGCCTACTTCGCTTTTCATCCAACCCCTCAGCGATGCATTTGCCCTCCTAACCTCCTCAAGCTCTTCAGGAGTTATATCCAGAGTCTCCACTATTTTTTCCACGATCACTGGATTTTCATCTAAAAGAGCGTGAACCAAAACCCCGACGATGTTGCCTTCCGTATTGGCTACTCCAGAAACTATTTCCTGCGGGTTACTACGATAGTTCAGTCTTCTAACACTTGAAACTAGAATGGGTTTGGCGTCCTTGTGGAGGGTTATATTACCATAGGTGTGGCAGTGGAAACCGGTAACTTTTAAGCCTATATCATCAGCGATGAAGCTTTTTCCAACAACTTTGGCGACCACGCGGTCAGTGCATATTAGAGGCGCAAAATCTACATCTAGTAGGCCAAGCCCATGCCTCACAATAGGAACTGGGGACAGCCTGCCAGTATCAGTGCTTCGAGCCAATATCTGAAAGCCTGCGCATATGCCTAGTAGAAGTTTTCCGGACCCCGCCATCTTAACAATCTCTTTTGCAAGATTGCCCCCTATACTTCCAGACTCGACAAGGCTTCCACCCGGAATTATGAGCATGTCAAGAACTTCAGATGCTTGTTTACCCTTCACGAGCCCATCCTGTCTAACAATGTCTGTGGGTAGGCCGCCAAACTCTTCAAAACAGGGTAAAGCCCCAGGAACATATACGAGGCCTATCCTGCATTTTAGACCTATAAGCGTCACCCTCGCCGAGTCGCAATAGCCTTATATTTGCTCGCGTATTTAAGTTGATTGGACGGGTCATCCAACCATGCCGCTCCCTACCCGAGCTTTAGACATAGTGAACGTAAGGATAACCTTTCGCAAGGCGAAAGTTCCGCTTCTGGAAGCTGTATCCTTCAGGGATAAGAGTAAGGCCTACGCAGAGGTTCTTGCCCTTGGTCATATTGACGAATGTGTTATTCTGCAAACATGTAATAGGGTGGAGTTTTATCTTGTAAGCCGTGAAGGAGAGAACATTGCAAGAAAATTAAGTGAGTATTTAGCTAACAGGGCCGGTGTAATGAGGGAAGAAGCCCTCAAGGCAATTGAGACAGCCCTAAACCATGAAGCTCTACTGCATCTATTACATGTAGCCTCAGGTCTAGATTCAATGATCATGGGCGAAAACGAGATTTTAAGTCAGGTTTGGAAAGCCTATTTAGAGGCGGAATCCTTCAAGGCTACTGGCCCCATCCTAAGAACAGCTTTCAAAAAAGCTGTAAGCGTCGGCAAGCGTGTTAGAACCGAGACGGGAATAAGCAGGGGACCATCATCCTTCGGGGCTATGGCCGTTAAATTGGCTGAATCCCTCCTGGGAGGAATCAACGGGAAAAGCGTTATAGTTATAGGTGCTGGTGAAATGGGAACATGCGTAGCCAAGGCATTAGCCCGCCATAAACCCTACGCGATATTCGTGGCCAACAGAACATATGATAGGGCCGTAAAATTGGCTGAGGAGGTTGGAGGTAAAGCCCTAAAGTTTGATATGCTTGAGGAAGCACTAGTAGAGGCAGATGTTGCCATATGCACCACAGCCGCCCCCCACTATATTCTAACAAGAGACGCCGTTTGCAGAATCCTTGAAAGGCGTAATGGAAACAGTGATTTATTGATAATAGACATTTCAAACCCTAGGAACGTTGAGAAGTCTATAAAAGAGGTTACTGGCGTAAAGCTTTACGACATAGACGACTTTCAGACCATAGTAGAAAAAAATCTTGAAGAGAAAAGGAAAGGCATGGAAAAGGCCCTAAAAATTGTAGAGGAGGAGCTTCCGCTTTTGTTTAAGGAACTAAAGGAACAGTCTGTGAGGGAACTTATTTCCAGAATAGTTTCACGCGCCGAGGACATGCGTAAAGAGGAGCTTACAAGGGCGCTTAACATGCTTAGCTCCATAGGCGACAGGGAGCGAAAGGTGATTGACGATTTAACCCATACGATTCTTAAAAGGACGTTATTGCCAATAGTTGAAAGTCTTAAAGCAGCAGCGTTAAATGGTGATGAACAGCTGATAGAGGAAACCGTAAAACTCTTTGGAGTGGAGAATGTGAGCCTGTTAAAGTGGAGCGGAGCTAATGGATAACGTGGGATTAATTTTAGTGGGACATGGCAGTAGGCTACCCCAACATCGGGAAAACATAGAAAAACTCGCTGAAATTTTAAGGAGCACGTCAAGGTTCAAGCTTGTTGAAACAGCCTATATGATTAGAAATAAACCCTCAATAGTTGAAGCTTTAGATCAAATGTCCAAAAAGGGAGTAAAAAAGGTTGTCCTAGTTCCGGTTTTTATGACCCTTGGAAGCCATACCTTAGAGGATATTCCAAAAATTTTGGGTTTAGAAGAAGGCCGACGTTTGACTAAGTGGGGCGACATGGAGGTTATTTACGGTGAACCCCTCGGATCAGATATACGCATAGCCGAGATAATCGAAGAGAAAGCCTTGGAAGCCCTAGGCGAAGTAACCCAGCCTCAAATGAGGCCTAATTCTGAGAGTCCAGCCGCTGCAAATGCCATGTTCGAGACAAGTATGGGCATTATTAGGAGCATGATCAGGGAAGCTCTTGAAAGGGTTCCGGAAAAACATGCTAGGATTATTGAGCGGGTCGTGCATGCAACGGCTGATCCCGAGTTTGCCAAGCTTATAGTCATACATGATAGGGCTGTTGAGGCTGGGGTTGAAGCCATAAAATCCGGAGCTAAGGTGATAACGGACGTTAAAATGGTTTTGGCAGGCATAAGCACAGCGAAACTGCGTAAGTTTGGCGGGAAAATTTTATGCTATGTAGATGATAAACGTGCCTTTAAGCTGGCTTCTGAATGTAATTTGACGAGAACCGCGGCTGCCATGCGCCTAGCCATTGATGAGGGCCTAAATGGCGCCATAGTGGTTATTGGAAATTCGCCAACCGCAACCTTTGAGCTTGTGAAGGCTGTGGAAAACGGAGAAGCCAAACCCGCCCTTATAATAGCAACTCCTGTGGGATTTGTAAAATCCGCAGATGCTAAGGAAGCCGTTATGAAGCTTGACATACCGTTCATAACTCTTAGGGGATTTAAGGGCGGAAGCCCTGTGGCTGTTGCTATATTCAATGCACTATTGATGTTGGCAGAGGAATCAAACTAGAGAGGCCATGAAATGAGATTTCTTAAGTACGGCATCTCCACGGGTGCATGTGCGGCGGCTGCAGCTAAGGCGGCATTGTTGGCTCTATTAGATAGACCAGTGGAACACGTGGGAGTTCCAACGCCCATAGGCCTACGCTTAGAGATACCCATTAAGGGTTGCAGGAGAATAGACTCCGAAAAGGCCATGGCGTGGGTTGTCAAGGATGCAGGGGATGATGCAGACGTTACCAATGGCATAGAGATTTTCGCCACCGTCAAGCTACTGGACGGACCGGATGTTGTCATAAGAGGTGGGGAGGGCGTGGGCATGGTAACAAAGCCTGGCTTGCCAATTCCCGTAGGAGAGGCTGCAATAAACCCTGTTCCAAGGATGATGATAGAAAACGCCGTAAGAGAGGTTTTGCCTCCGGGCAAGGGGGTTGAAGTGCTAATAGATGTTCCCAGAGGCGTCGAGATTGCTGGAAAAACTTTGAATCCAAAGCTTGGTATAGTAGGCGGCATATCTATTCTTGGCACGGCAGGCGTTGTGAAGCCGTATTCCGTAGAAGCTTATAAGCGCTCGCTGGTTCCCCAGATTGATGTAGCCTTAGCCAGCGGGCATCCATGGGTATTTCTTGTTCCCGGAAACATCGGTGCGGAAATCGCCAGAAATGTGTTCAAGGCACCGGAAGATGCCATAGTTCAGACCGGAGACTTTGTGGGTTACATGCTTCGGAAATCCGTAGAGAAGGGCGCTAAAAACTTGATTCTTCTGGGACACGCTGGAAAACTTGTTAAACTGGCAGCAGGAATCTTTAACACTCACCATAAAATTGCTGATGCTAGGATGGAGGTTATAGCCTCCTACGCGGCTTCGGCGGGCGCGCATCCCCAGCTTGTTGAAAGAATATTACAGTGTAACACAACCGAGGAGGCAATAGCTCTCCTAAAGGAAGCTAACCTTTTGAGGCCAACCTTTAATAGAATAGCCGAGAGGGTGCGTCGCCGCTGCATCGAAAAGGTTGAGAATAAAGCGGAAATCACCGTGATTATTGTCTCCCTAAATGGGGAAATTTTAGGGGTAAGTGGAAAAGCTGAGTGCATAGAAAAATGGCTAAAATCCATATAGTCGGAGCTGGGCCAGGATCTCCGGAGTATGTGACTCCCATAGCGAGGAAAATTGTAAGGGAAGCCCAGCTTGTCGTAGGTGCCGAGAGAATTCTAGAACTATTTAGGGAGGATTTAAGGGGCGAAAAGATTCCGCTCACAGCCAAGAACATAAAGGAAACCATAAAATATGCCATCAGACGCGCAGAGGAAGGCATGAATGTGGTTCTATTATCCACAGGTGACCCGTGCTTCTCCGGCCTTCTTAAAACGGTTATTAACATTGTTGGAGGAAATCTTGATTTTGACATTATCCCAGGAATAAGCTCAATTCAAGCATGTGCGGCTCGTCTTAAAATAAGCTGGGATGAAGCGGCGCTGGCAAGCTTTCATGAAGGAGCTGACGAAAACAGGAAGAATGAGCTTTTTAATGCTCTTAGAAAGGGAAAAACCGCCATTGTGCTTCCTGATCCTAAAGCCTTTAAGCCCCGAGAAATCGCGGAATTTCTAATTGGCAAGGGTTTAGATGGGCTAACGCCAGTTTTCATATGTGAAAACTTAACCCTTGAAGGGGAGAAAATAATCGAAACTACATTGGAAGAAGCTTCAAAACTTGATTTTGGAAGCCTCTGCGTTATGGTTGTCAAGCCTTCTGAAAGGAAGTGAGCGTATGTGGAACTATAGAACGCCGGGCATACCCGATGATCTTTTCATAACCAGCGAGGGGATTCCAGGTCCAACTAAGGAGGAAATTAGGGTCTTAACCATTTCAAAGGCGAGGATTAGGGAGGGCTTCCTTGTTGCGGATGTAGGCTGTGGTGTTGGAAGCCTAACTGTAGAGGCCGCATTGCAGGTCGGCCCATCCGGAAGGGTTTTCGCCATAGACGAGGACGAAAAGGCTGTAAAAGTTACGAGGGAAAATGTGACAAAATTCAATGTTCAAGATAGGGTTGAGATTATTTGTGGAAAAGCCCCTGAGGCAATGCGTAATTTACCCAGCATGGATGTAGTGATTGTGGGTGGAAGCATGTCCTTGAGAGGTATTCTCGAAACCTCTTGGATGAAGCTTAAGGAGGGGGGCAGAATAGTTGTTAATGCAATCATGCTGGAGACAGCCTATGAGACATTACATGAGCTTAAAAGGCTAAGGTTTGGGGATATTGACGTAGCCGCTATTTTCGTGGCTAAGGGAAAGTTCGTGAGCGGCGGCGTTATGATGCTGGCCCGGAATCCAATTACAGTAATATCAGCCACAAAGCTCGGGTGAAAATTTGCCTGGAAAATTCTTTGGAGTCGGCGTTGGACCTGGAAACCCGCAGCTGATAACAATTAAGGCTTCGCAGGTGCTTATGACCGTAGATGTTATATGCGCTCCCAAGGCAAGCCCTAAAAAGTCAAGTTACGCCCTAAAAACGGTTAGGACCATAATAAAAACCTCAAATAAGAGACAAGAAACGATTGAGCTTGTTTATCCAATGGTTAAAGACAGAAAACTTATGGAAGGGGCTGTGGAGAGGAACGCTGAAATCATTGTTTCTATGCTTAGAGGGGGAAAAAATGTTGCATTCATAACCCTTGGAGATCCAATGCTCTACAGCACATTTATAAACACTTACAGGAAAGTTGTTGAAAAACTGCCGGAAGTCGAAGTGGAGATAATTCCAGGGGTAACTTCCCTTTCAGCCTGCGCTGCAGCCTCTAGAATACCCATTGCGGAGGCTGAAGAGGCTGTCGTCATTATCCCAGCAACCTCAAATCTTGAAAAGCTTGAAATGTTGGCACAACAGGCTGACACCATAGTCCTAATGAAAGGTGTTAAAGACATGGAGGGCCTATTCAAGGCTCTAACTAGAAGCGGATTCGGTGAAAACTCGCAAGCTGTGGTAGCCGCAAACATTGGAACACCCTCGGAGGAAGTTAGAATAATGAAGCTTCACGAGCTTAGAAAAATGAAGGGTGAATCATACTTTTCCACGATTATAGTGAGGAGGGAAAGCCCATGACGGGCTGGGCAAAAGTCTTCTTTGTTGGCGCCGGACCCGGAGATCCGGAGCTCATAACCTTAAAAGGTAAAAAAATCCTGGAGAAAGCCGACGTCGTTGTCTACACAGGCTCGCTGCTAAACCCGGAAATCCTAAAATACGCAAAAGAAGGGGCACAACTCTTTGACAGTGCAAGGATGGATCTGGAGGAAATCGTTCAAACACTTGTAAAAGCCGCCAAGGAGGGTAAAATAGTTGTGAGACTCCATGACGGGGATCCAAGCTTCTATGGCGCCATAAAAGAGCAGATGGATCTCTTGGATAGGGAAGGCATAGAATATGAGGTTATCCCTGGCGTGAGCAGTTTGCAGGCTGCCGCCGCCAGCCTAAAGCTGAGAGCTAACNCTTCCAGGAGTATCCCAGACTGTTATTATAACAAGGCCTGAGGGGAAAAACTCCCATCACTGGAGCAGATGACCTAGCTGAGCTGGCTAGACATAGGGCTACAATGGCCATTTTCCTTGGAGTTCACGCCATAAGAAAAGTTGTGGACAAGCTTAGGCTTGGAGGATATTCTGAAGACACACCGGTAGCAGTTGTCTATAGGGCTTCTTGGCCTGAGGAGAAAATTGTTAAGGGAACTTTAAGGGATATAGCCGAAAAGGTTGAAGGTGAAAATATTAAAAGTACAGCCCTTATCCTTGTGGGAGACNTTATAGAGCCTAAGGATTATGCCCGCAGCAAGCTGTATGACGCAGGCTTCACGCACGGATTTAGAAGAGGCAAAGGATAATGTTTGAAAGGGGCGTAGCCATAATTTATGTTACAGGAAAAGCTAAGAAAACAGCCCTAAAGATTAAAGGGGCTTTAGAAAAGGCGGAAAATAGACTTCAAAATTTTCGCCCCAGAAAAAATAGCCTCTGAGGGTGTTCTCGCCCTAAAACCCACTTTTCGCAAGGGAATTGAAGAAATTTTCAATAGTTATGACGCGATAGTGGCTGTCATGGCCGCGGGAATAATTATAAGGGCCGTCGCCCCCCTCCTCAAAAGCAAGCTTACAGATCCGGCCATAGTATGCGTGGATGTCGCGGGGCGTTTCGCCATAAGCCTCATCTCCGGACATTATGGCGGGGCGAATTATCTTGCAAAACTCATAGCTGAGGGAATAGGCGCTGTGGCTGTAATAACAACGGCTTCTGAGGCCGTTGGAAAGAAAAGTGTTGAAGAAACTGCCGAGAAGCTCCACTGTAGAATATTAAATCCAGAAGTTCTCAAGGAGCTTAACTCCCTAATCATTAACGATGGGAAAATAGCCCTAATCCTTGTTGGAAGGGCGAAAGCTTTTCCATCAACGATTTATGGCTGCAAGCTGTTAACAGCCGAGAATCTTGATAAAGCGCTTAATATGCTAGAAAGCTTTGATGGCGGAATATTCATCATAAAAAGTGCAGATGAAAACGGGGCCTTGGAGACTGTTAAGCAGCTTTCCAAGCCCATAGCTCTCTTTAGCCCGAAAAGGATAGCTGTTGGGATTGGAGCGAGAAAAAGTGTGAATGGAAAAGATGTTTACGAGGCTGTTATTAGAGCATTAAGTGCTGTTGATGTTCCCTTGTTCTCCGTTGATGTGATGGCTACCGTTGATGTTAAAAAGGATTCCCCTGGAATTCTTAGCGCTGCAGATGAGCTTGGTCTCCCATTACGGTTTATAAGCGTTGAGGAGCTCCGCAGCTTCAGCCATAAAGATTTGTCCCCTGACTCTAAGCTTGTTGAAGAGAAGATTGGGGTTGGAGGAGTATGCGAAAGGGCGGCCCTAATGGCCATAGGGGGGAAGGGAAGATTAATTCTAAAAAAGATGAAGGTGAAAGGGGTTACCGTAGCTGTGGCCGAGGCCGAATAGCTGTAGTCGGCATAGGTCCAGGTTCCATCGAGCATACGACTTTAAAGGCTAAAAGTGAAATAGAGAAAGCGGATGTTATAGTAGGGTATTCAACATACGTTAACTTTGTGCGACCGCTGATAAAGCCCACAGCCGAGGTCATATCTG
>Ga0065718_1024991_pt1 | contig 17512 bp, 22 predicted proteins | sample GBSCel77sediment_2_FD_59105 | JGI IMG/M metagenome (GOLD analysis project Ga0065718, IMG submission 59105) | Hot spring sediment microbial communities from Great Boiling Spring, Nevada - cellulolytic enrichment CS 77C v3 (version 3) | ecosystem: Environmental > Aquatic > Thermal springs > Hot...
TTTAACAAAGCCAAATTTTTCTTTGGCAGTTTTGGCGGGAATTTTCCAATATCTTCAAACTACCTCCACTAACTCCTTTCAAATAATGATTTCTTTATTCACTTCTCTTTTTTTGATTATTATTTTCTCTCAATTACCAGCTGCCCTTTCCCTTTACTTGCTTTTTATGATTTTTTTTAATTTTATTGAAAGGTTGATTTTTTCTAAATTTTTTGAAAATGGAGGAAAAATTAAAAGAAGTTGAAAAAGTAGCTAAAACTTTTTTTGAAAAGCTAGGAATTCAAGCTGAAATTAAAATATACAGAGAAAATGAGATAATAAATTTGGAAATAGAAACAAAAGAAAAGGAATTTATCACTAAAGATTGTATTCAAAACATTCAACATTTGTTGAATGCAATCTCTAAAAAAAAGATTGATCAAAATTTAATGTTAAATGTAGACATTAACGATTACAAAAAGAAACGAATAAAATTTTTAAAAGAATTAGCAAATTCTTTAGCGACTGAAGTAATTTTGACCAAAAAAGAAAAAATTCTAGATCCTCTGCCAGCTTTTGAAAGAAAAATTATTCATTTGGAATTATCAAAAAGAAATGATGTAATTACAGAAAGCATTGGAAAAGAACCAATGAGAAGAGTGGTAATTAAGCCGAAACTTTAAGCAATAATTTGGCAAATTTTGCTTTCAATCTTGATGCTTTTTGTTTTTTAATTACTTTCTCTTTTGCAGCTTTGTCTAAAATTTGATAAACCTTTGAGAGATAGTCTTTGGCTTTTTCTATTTCTTTTGTTTCCAAAAGTTTTTTAAATTCTTTTATTCTTTTTTTAATTTCTTTTTTGTAAAAAAGATTGTGAAGCCTTCTTTTTAAGCTTTTTTTGTGAGCTTTTTTTGCTGATTTTTTTATTGCCATGTTTTTTATTGTTTAGCTTTTAAAAATTCAAAAGCACTTAAAGCTGCTTTCGCTCCTTGAGCTGCGGCAATCACTATTTGCTTGTATTTTCCTTCTGTACAATCCCCTGCTGCAAAGAGTCCTGGTGTTTTAGTTTGTAAAGTTTCTGGATTGATTTTAATTTCTTTTTTTTCATTGAAATCAACTAAACCTTCTACTAAATAAGTTTGAGGTACAGTTCCTGCATGAATAAAAACTCCAGAAACAGGTAAAATAAATTCTCTGTTTGTTTTAATTTCTTCATAAATTAAAGCTTTGACAAAATTTTCACCTTGAATTTCTTTTATTTTCACTCCTCCTATAAATTCGACTTTTTTAGTACTCTCTACTCTTTCTTGCAATTCTTTATCTGCTTTAGGAGTTTCAGAGAAATCAAGAATGTAAATTTTTTTTGCAATTTGAGATAAAAATAAAGCGCTTTCAAAACCTGCATTCCCACCTCCTATTATTGCCACCTGCTTTTCTTTGAAAAAGTATCCATCACAAACTGGGCAATAACTTACTCCTTTTCCTAAAAATTCTTTCTCACCTTTAATTTCAAGAGTTCTCGGTTTTGCTCCTACAGCTAAAATTGCAGTCCTTGAGAAAAATAAATTATTTTTTTCCGTTATTACATTAAAAATGTCGTTTTCTTTTCTAATTTTTATTACTTCTTCCAACAAAATTTCCACAGGATATTTTTTTAAATGTTCTACAAACCTTGAAATTAATTCCTTTCCTGAAATTTCTGAAAACCCAGGATAATTTTCAATGTGAACTGCTTTAAGATTTATTTGTCCTCCAAATTCTTTTGTAATTAATAATGTTTTTAATTTTTGTCTTCCAGCAAAAATTCCTGCAGTAATTCCTGCGGGTCCCCCTCCAATGATAATTAAATCCCAAATTTGTTTTTCTTTATTCTCCATACAAACTTTTGATGGCAGTTGGAATAAATTTTATCACATCGGTTGCCAAAAGTCCATCCCTAAATTTTTCAGCAGCTAACTCTCCCGCTTTCCCATTCAAATAAGCCCCAGCTACAGCACAAAGTAAAGGAGAAATCTTTCTTGCCAATAAAGCTCCACAAATTCCAGCTAAAGTATCTCCTGTTCCTCCAACTGCCATGTAAGGTGAACCAGTGTAATTCAAATAAACTTTTTCTCCATCAGAAATTATGTCAGGATTTCCTTTTAACAAAATTGTCATTCCTAATTCTTTTGCTTTTTCTTTTACAATTTCTGCTTTTTCTTCCAATTTCATTTCTTTTTCAATTCTTTTACCTGTTAAAACATAAAATTCATAGCCATGAGGAGTAACTAGAAAATTTTTTCCTTTAAAATTTTCAATTTTCTTTGAAATTGCCCAAATTCCGTCAGCATCCACAACAACGGGAATGTCAACTTGAGAGAGCAATTCACAAACTGCCTCTTGAGTTTCAAGAGATCTCCCCAAACCTCCTCCCAAAACTAAAGCAGTGTTTGAAAAAGCAACTTCTTTTGCAGTGACAATATTTTCTAACAATATTGGAATATGTTTTTTTTCAAATCTTTCACCTTCCAACGGAAAAGCTGCCAAATTCGGAGAAAAACTGGCGATAATGTCTGCTGCTCTCTTTGGAGCAAAAATTCTTACCATCCCAACTCCTGTTCTAAAAGCAGCCAAAGATACCAGAGCTGGAGAGCCAGAATAAAACTCAGACCCTCCCAAAACTAAAAGCAATCCAAATTCATATTTAATATAATATTTCTCTTTATCTCTTTCTTTAAAAATTTCTCTAAAAATTTCTGGAGTAATTTTTTCCATAAAATTTTTTGTGCCCCCGGCAGGATTTGAACCTGCGACCTTGCCCTTAAGAGGGGCCTGCTCTACCAAACTGAGCTACGGGGGCAAAAAAATTTTTTGTGCCCCCGGCAGGATTTGAACCTGCAACTTAGGGTCCGAAGCCCTAAATGATATCCAGTTTCACCACGGGGGCAAATTTATTTAAAGTATATCCAAAAAATTGAAAAAAAACAAGTTAATTTAGTAAGATTTTTTAATATGTTTTGGAAAATTCCAGAAGAAATTATAGAAATTATAAAAAAATTAAAAGAAAAAGGTTTTGAAGCTTTTATTGTGGGAGGATGTGTAAGAGATCTTTTGATGGGGAAAAAACCTGAAGATTGGGACATTACTACGAATGCCAAACCAAATGAAATTCAAGAAATCTTTCCAAAAAGCTTTTATGAAAATAGATTTTTTACTGTAACTGTTCTAACAGATAGTGAAGATCCTACTTTGAAAGAAATTCAAATTACCACTTTTAGAAAAGAAGCAAAATATTCTGATAAAAGGCATCCAGATTACATAGAATTTGGAGAAAATCTTTTTGAGGATTTAAAAAGAAGAGATTTCACCATTAATGCAATGGCAATGGAAATTGTTGATTTTTCTAAAGAGAAATTTCAGTTAAAAATTATAGATTTGTTTGATGGACAAAAAGATTTAAAAGAAAGAATAATTAGAGCTGTAGGTACAGCTAAAGAAAGGTTTTCAGAAGATGCTTTAAGAATGATGAGAGCGGTAAGGTTTGCAGTTTGTTTGGGGCCAAATTGGAAAATTGAAGAAAAAACAAAACAAGCTATTAAAGAATTAGCCCATCTAATTGAATATATTTCCAAAGAAAGAATTCGCGATGAATTTTTAAAAATAATAAATTCAGAAAGGGCTGCAGAAGGAATAGAATTAATGAGAAAATTGGGTCTTTTAAAATACATTATCCCAGAGCTTGAGGAAGGAGTAGGAGTAACTCAAAACAAGCATCACATTTACACTTGTTATGAACATTGTTTAAAAAGTTTAGAATATGCAGCAAAAAAAGGCTTTAGCATTCATGTGAGGTTGGCAGCTTTGTTTCACGATATTGGAAAGCCCAGAACAAAAAGAGGAGAAGGTCCCAACGCTACTTTTTACAATCATGAAATTGTTGGAGCGAAAATGACAGAGAAAATTTTAAGAAGATTAAGGTTCCCGTTAAAAGATATTGAAAAAATTGTAAAACTGGTAAGATATCATCTTTTTTATTATAATCCCGGAGAAGTTAAAGAAAGTTCTGTAAGAAGGCTCTTGAGAAATGTGGGAAAAGAAAACATTGAAGAGTTATTGCAAGTGAGAATGGCAGATAGAATAGGAAGCGGAGTAAAAAAAGCAGAACCTTATAAATTAAGACATTTGAGATACATGATTGAAAAAGTTTCTCAAGATCCCATTTCACCAAAAATGTTGAAAATTAAAGGGAACGATATAATGGAAACTTTGAAAATTCCTCCCGGACCTAAAATTGGATGGGTTTTAAAGATTTTACTGGAAAAAGTAATTGAGGATCCAAAATTGAATGAAAAGGAAATTTTAATAGAAAAAGTAAAGGAATTAGGAAAACTTTCTGATGAAATATTAAAACAAAGAGCATTCGAAGCTCAAAAAAAAATCAGCGAAATTGAACAAAAGAGAGATGAAATGACAAAGAAAAAATATTGGGTTGTTTAAAAAATGAAAAAAGAATTTAAATTTTTAGAAAAAACAAAATTAAATAAACTTCCAAAAAATTGTGGGGTGTATTGCTTTGTAAATAAAGAAGGAGAAATTTTGTACATTGGAAAAGCTAGTAATTTAAGAAAAAGAGTAAAGGATCATTTTCAACATCCAGCTTTCAAAGAAGAGTTTTTTTTGGAGGATACTCAAAAAATAGGTTACATTAAAACAGATTCTGAAATTTCAGCTTTAATTTTGGAGGCAAATTTGATTAAAAAATACAAACCAAAATTTAATGTTGTTTGGAGAGATGATAAAAATTATTTTTTTGTAGGAATGACAAAGGAAAAATTTCCTCAAATTTTTATTACCCATCAACCTCAAAAAATTAAAAAACCAATTGATTTTGTAGGACCTTTTGTTGATGGGAAAGCTTTAAAAGAAACTTTAAAAATTTTAAGAAAAATTTTTCCTTTTAGGTCTTGCAAAAAAATCCCAAAAAGACCTTGTTTGTGGTATCACTTAAGTTATTGTCCCGGACCTTGCGCTCTAAAAATTTCAAAAACAGAAATTGAAAATTCAATTGTTGAAAAAGATTGTCAAAGCAACGCTCAAAGAGTTATTGAAATTTTAAAAGAAGGGAAAAAAGAAATATTAAAGAAATTAAAGAAAAAAATGAAAGAAGCTGCAAAAAAATTGGAATTCGAAGAAGCAAAAAAATTGAGAGATCAAATTATCAAATTAGAAAAAATTTTTTCTCATTCAAAAATTTTTGAAAAAGTTGCAACCTTTCCTCAAAAGTCTTTTTTAGAAGAGAAATTGAAAGAACTTTTTGAGTTAAAAGAAGTTTCAAGAATTGAAGCTTTTGATATTTCAAACATTCGGGGGAAAATGGCAGTAGGAGCTATCGTAGGATTGATGGGAAAAGATTTTAAAGATAAATTTTATAGAAAGTTTAAGATAAAATTTGAAAAAAGATTGGGAGATCTTCCAATGACAGCAGAAGTTTTAAGGAGAAGATTTTCACACATTGAATGGGGAGTGCCTGACATAATTTTGCTCGATGGAGGAAAAGCCCATTTGAATTTAGGAAAAACGATCAAGAAAGAATTTCCAGAATTTGAAAAAACAAAAATTTGCTCTTTAGCAAAAAAAAGTGGGAAAATTTTTATTGAAGGAAAAGAACAACCAATTCTCTTAAAAAATTTGGATAAAGAACTTTTGAACTTTATTTTAAATTTAAATAAAAAAGTCCACAAATTTGCAATTTCGTATCATCGAAAACTTAGAGAAAAATCTTTGTTAGAATAAGTTTTTATTTAGCAAGTTAAATGAAAAAGTCCAATTACTCTTTTTGATTCTTTCAAAAAATTATTAAATTTTTCTATAGCTTTTTCTGTAGGCTCTACAATCACTTCAATTCCCTTTTCTTTGAGAAAATTTTCACAATCTTTTGTCACTTCGCAAACTCCGTAAGCACCAGTACCAATTACAATTATTTCAGGATTTTCTTTTAAAGCTCTTTCTAAATCTTCAACAAAAACTGTATGTCCTTCTTTCCTCCACCAACTTAAAATTTCCCCTGTCCATCTTACTTCAACATCAAAATTGTAATTTTTCCCAGAAATTTTTATTTCTCCAAATTTATAACTTTCAATCATTTGGGAGATCGGGGGGACTCGAACCCCCAACAACAGGGCCACAACCTGTTATGATGCCACTTTCACCACGATCTCCATGTCCCCAGGAGGAGTCGAACCTCCATCTGAGGCTCCGCAAGCCTCCGTTCTAAATCCGTTGAACTATGGGGACAATTTTATTTTAACAAAAAATCAAATTTTTTTAAAGAGACTTATTTTATCTTTTTAAAAAAATCATAAAAATCTAAAATTCGCTTTTTCAAAGTAGGATCTAACCTTTCTGGTAATTTTCTTGCTCTGAGTAAAATTTCTTTAATTTGAGTGTGCAAAGTTTCCAAAAAATAATTAAAAATTTCTTTTTCATAATCTGTTTTCATTTTTAAGGAAGGGGACAATTTTTCATTAGCTTCTTTAATTTTTTCTTCATTCAAAGCCAAACAAAAAATCGGAATTTTATCTATTTTCCCCAAGACAGGTTTTAACTTCCCTTCTTTGGTTTTCACTATTTTTACTCCGTAATCTATGGTGGCCCCTTCCCCTTTTAAATTTATATCTTGCATTTTATCCAGCTTTTGCCGAAACCTTTCACTCTTTATATCAGCTACCACATCGAAAAAACAAACTATATTCCCTGTTCCTTTTTCTAAAATTAAATGATCAATTCCATTTTTAAAATCATCATAAAAAGCACTCCTAACTGGAAGATAGTTAGTGCGATAACAAAATTTACAAAAAATTGCTTCTACGAGTAATTCGAGTTTTCCTCCTAATATTTCTATTTCTTTTTTCTTTAAAGATTCTTTCGCTTCTTTTTCCCTCTGCCAACGTTTTAACATCGAATTAACATATTCTAAATCGTTTTCTAATTTTGTCTTTAAATAAACACTCGAAAAATCTTCCATTTTAATCCTTGCGATTTCTTTACCTCCGTAAAGTTCAATCTTCTCAAATAGTGGCAAAAATTCTTCCCATTTTTCATTTTCTCTTTCTTCCGAAAAATATTCTGAGATTACTGCTTCCGCACGCTTTTCAAGTTCTTCTTTAATTTCTGGTTTTTCCTCTTTTGAAATTTCAAATTTTTCTTCCCCTTCTCTTCTTAGAGCTTCCTTTTTTATTATTATTTTTTTTATTTTGGGCTCTTTTTCCCTTTTTGATGGAAAGAATTTTTCTGGGATAAATTTTTCCATATTAAAGCATTTATTTTTCACCTATTAAGTAATTTGGTTTCGCATTAATAATTTTGACTTTTTGAAATTCTCCTAAATTTCCTTCTTTCAAAATTACCGCTTTGTAAAAATTTGTTCTTGCTAAAAAAGAATTTTCTCTTTTTTCTGTGATCAAAACTTCAAAAACTTTTCCCAAATACTTTTGATTTTTTTCTTTTAAAATTTCAAGCCAAACTTCATTTAAAATTCTTGACCTTTCTTTTTTTATTCTGTCTGGAAAATCTTTTAATTTTTCTGCCTCAGTTCCCTTTCTTTTTGAATATCTAAATACATGCAAAATCTCAGGTTTTGTTTTTTTTATTATCGCCACCGTTTCTTGAAAATCTTTTTCTGTTTCCCCAGGAAAGCCACAAATTACATCAGTGGCTAAAATTCCTAATTTAAAATTTTTTTTAAAATTTTTTACTGTTTCTAAAAAATCTTCAGCTTTGTACACTCTTTTCATTGCTTTTAAAATTTTATTTGAGCCAGATTGCAAAGGTAAATGCAAAAATTTATAAATTTTTTGATTTTTCATTAATTTAAAAATTGGATTTTGAATTTTTTTAAAAAATGTTAAGTTTGCCATTCCCAACCTTATTCTAAAGTCTCCTTTAATTTTTAAAATTTCTTTGAGCAATTCTGGTAGCATAAATTTTCCTCTGTCTAATCCATAAATTGCCAAATCTTGAGAAGTTAACTGAATTTCTTTTACTCCAACTTTTAAAAGTTCTTTTATATTTTTTAAAACTTCTTTTTTATCAAAACTTCTCAATTTTCCTCTGGCCAATTTTGTTGCACAATAGGTACAGCTTCCCAAACAACCTTCAGAAATTGGTAAGATAGCGACACAACTTTCTTGAGGAATAGCAAAACATTTCAATTTTGCTTTATCGATTGGCTTTTGTTTTAAATATTTTGATTTTTTCTCTTTTAAAACATTTTTAATTACCTTTTCTAAATCTAAAATATTGGTTGGCCCTATTAATCCATCAGCAATCTTTTCACAAATTTTTGGAGAAATTAAAGGCAAACATCCCCCAAAAATTATTTTCTTTTTCTCTCTTTTAAATTTTTCTGCTCTTTTTATTATTTTTCTTTCTGTTTTTTCTACCACCCCGCAAGTATTCAAAATCACAAAATCAGCTTCTTTTTCTGAAGCTTCTTTAAATCCTTTTTTAGTTAAAATTTTTCTTATTAATTCAGAATCTGCTTTATTAAATTTGCACCCAAAAGTTTCAAGATAAAATTTTATCATTAAACTTTTGAGTTTGACTCATTTTTAAAAGTGCCCCCGAGAGGATTCGAACCTCTGACCTTCTCCTTAAAAGGGAGCTGCTCTACCAACTGAGCTACGGGGGCAAAATTTTTGTGGGTAGGGAGGGATTCGAACCCCCGAAGGCGCAAAGGCCACGTGGTTTACAGCCACGCCCATTTGACCGCTCTGGAACCTACCCAAAGATTAATTCAAAACTGATGAATATTTTTTTAAATATTAACAAGTTTTCTTTTATTTTTCAAGAATTATTTTTCTTTTTTGGCGCCACTCCTCTATTTTTTTATGATTTCCTGAAAGCAAAACTTTTGGAACTTTCCAAAAAACTCCTTTTTTTGGAGAAAAAATAGCTGGCCTTGTGTATTGAGGAAATTCAACAAAACCATGTTTTATTTTTCTTTCTTTTAAAAAATCTTCTTTTCCAATTACTCCTGGAATCAATCTTGTTACAGCTTCAATCACTGCCATCGCAGGCACTTCCCCTCCCATTAAATCAAAATTTCCCAAAGAAATTCTCATGTTGGATAAATATTTTGCTACTCTTTCATCCACTCCTTCATATCTTCCGCAAATGAAAATAATTTGTTTTTGCTTTGAAAGAAAAGTAGCCAATTTTTGATTGAAAATTTGTCCTCTGGGCGTAAAAAAAATTATTTTTTGTCCTTTTTTAAATTTACATTTTCCTTTTTCAATTTTTATTTTTGCTATTTTCTTTAGTGCAAAAAAAATTGGTTCTATCTTTAAAACCATTCCCAATCCTCCCCCATAAGGTTTGTCATCAACAGTTTTTCTTTTATCTTGAGCAAAATCTCTTAAGTTCCAAACTCTAATTTTAATTTTCTTTTTTTGAATAGCTTTTTTAATAAAAGATTCTTGCAAAAATCCATCAAAAATTTTTGGAAAAATAGTGAGAATATCAAAGCAAACCATATAAAAAATTATATCAAAAATAAAACCTCCCCCAAAGTTAAAAATTTTTTAAAGGGGGAGGTGAAAAATTTTAAGAATTTTTATTGAATTGGTTCTTCAACTTTTAGCATTACTCTTGCGTGATGTTTGAACCCAATCACCCTGAGTAAATGTCTTAAAGCGGCAATCGTTTGTCCTTTCTTTCCAATAATTTGTCCCATATCGTCCTTGTGAACCCTCAAAGAAAGCAACACTCCCATTTCATCAACTTTTCTTTCAATCTTTGCTACTTCAGGGTGATCGCAAAGAGCTTGCACAATGAATTCTAAAAATTCTTGATCTTTTTTCTTCTCTGCCATCTTTCTTTATTAGCCTTCTTTTTTTCGACCTTTTCTTTTTTTCGACCTTTTATTGCTAATCTCTCTCAATAAAAATTAAGAGAGAGATTTTTTTATTTTAACTTATTTTTCAAAAAAGTCAAGATTTTTTAATTTTCGGATTTTTTCTTTTTTACTTTAATTTTAATTTTCTTTTCTTCTTCTTTCTTTTTTAATTTTGGAATTTCAATTCTTAAAATTCCATCTTCATATTCAGCGGTAGCTTCCTCACCTTTTACTTCAGTAGGTAAAGAAACTACTCTTTTGAAATATTTTGTTCCAATTTCTCTTTTGTAATATCCTTTTTCTTTTTCTTCTTTTTCCTCTTTTGATTTAGCTTCCACTTTTAAAAGATTTTCTGTAACTTCCACATTTATATCCTCAGGTTTCACGCCTGGAATTTCTATTTCAGCGACAATTTTATCATCTTTCTCATAAATGTCCATTCTGGGAGTTCTTACTTTAGGAAACTTGAAAAATTCTTCCTCAAAAAATTCAGGAAATCCTTCTTCAAACCATCTTTCTAGCTCCCAAAATGGTCTCCAAGGAATTATTGGCATAGTGTTTTTTAAAAATTTAAATGACCTTTTTAAATTATATTAAAAAATTTTATAAAAGTTTTTTAAAAAAATCAACTCATTCTTCCTCTATCAAATCTTTCAAATGTGCTCTTTTCCAAAGAGAAATTTTTTCTTCAGGTTGATTTTCAAAAAGAGAAGCTTTTTCTTTTATTTTTTGATAAATTTGCCATACTAAATCTGCAATTTCCTTTTCTGTAATTTCTGATTTTTTTGGAAGGAAAGCTTTACAGATTTTTGGAGCTTTCAGTTTTTCTAAAATTTTTGATTTTTCAATGAAATTTGTAGTATAGCTTCCTTCTAAAAATTCTTTTTCTTCCAATAATATCTCAAAAAAAGGTAAGTTAGTTGCTACTCCTTCAATGACAGTTTCTTTCAGGGCTCTTTTCAATCTTGTAATTGCTTCCTCTCTTGTTTTTCCATAACCTATAATTTTTGCTAATAAAGAGTCAAAATAAGGAAAGATTTCTTGACCTTCATGTAAAAAAGTGTGAACAAAAACTCCCTGTCCTCCTGGTAGAACTAATTTTTCAATTTTGCCAGGAGAAGGCTTAAAATTCTGTAAAGGATCTTCTGAATTTATTCTTGCCTCAATGGCCCACCCTTCTTTTTTAATATCATTTTGTGAAATTTTTAATTTTTCTCCTTGAGCTACTCTAATTTGATACTCAACTAAATCAATTCCGGTAATAGCCTCTGTAACAGGATGCTCCACTTGAAGCCTTGGGTTCACTTCCATAAAATAAAGATTTTTTTCTTGATCTAATAAAAACTCAAAAGTTCCTACACTTTCATATTTTAAAGCTTTTGCAAAAGAAATAGCATATTCTATCAACTTTTCTCTTAGTTTTTCATCAACGCTTGGGGAAGGAGCTTCTTCTAACAATTTTTGAAACCTTCTCTGTAAAGAACATTCTCTTTCAAATAAATGTAAAAAATTTTTTCCGTCCCCCAAAATCTGAACTTCAAGATGCTTTGCATCAGGGAGATACTTTTCTAAAAAAAATTCAGTATCACCAAAAGCTGAGGACATTTGTCTTCTAATTCCCAAAGCTAAAGTAAAGATTTCTCCTATTGTAATCTCTCCATTAATTGCTCGAATTCCAATCCCTCCCCCACCCTTTCTTGCTTTCAGTACAAAAGGAGGCCTAATTAAAAAAATCCATTTTTTTAAATCTTTCAAAGAATTTATAGGTTCTTTACTCATTGGTAAAGTAGGAATTTTTAATTTTTGAGCCATTTTTTTAGCTTCCATTTTATCTTCCAGTTTTTTTAACACAGAATAGTGGGGACCGATAAATTTTATCTTTTGTTTGTCACAAAGCTTGGCAAAATTCCAATTTTCAGATAAAAAACCATAACCAGGATGAATAGCATCAACTTTTGCTTTTTTTGCAATTTCCAAAATTCTTTTAATATCTAAATATCCTTTTGCCCCTTCTCTTTCTAAATAATAAAATTCATCAGAAAAAGCAGTTTCTAAAAAATGATGCTCTAAACCCTTTTGGGGGCATAAAGTAACAGTTTTAATTCCCATTTCTTTACAAGTTCTAATAATCCTTAAAGCTATTTCTCCTCTGTTTGCAATAAGAATTTTCTTGATCATAAAAAATTTTAGTCTAAAATAAATTAAATATCAAAAAGAATTTCTGCTTCAAATTTTCCATTTTTTTGTAAAATTTTCAAGTCATGATAAGTTACTCCTTTAATATGAACGCCCATTCTTTTTAATTCCTTTCCAATTAAAGTTGCTTCAATTTCGTTATCACTGAATTTTTTAAATTTAACTTTCTCAAAAACTAATTTTTTTGTCTCGATTAAATATAAAATCTCGCTCAAAAAATCAACCAAAAGAGAAAGTAAATCTACCGATTTTATTTCAATTTTAACTTTTGAGCTTTTTCCTTCAGCTTTTCTTTCATATTTTCCAGCTTTTTGCATTCCAATCATTGCATTCTCAAAAAGTTCTTTTTTTGTTTTTCCAAAAACTTTTATTTTCAAATCTGCTTTGTGTTCTAAAATTTTAAATTTCATAAATTGGATTTTTGCAAATTTTCAAATTCTTCTTTTACCACTTTCCTATCATCCCATGGAATTTTTTTTCCACCTTTAACACAAATTGAAGGTTCGCAACCTTTACCTGTAATCACTACAATGTCATCTTTTTTTGCTAACTTTAATGCTGTTTTTATCGCCTCTCTTCTATCTAAAATTTTTCTTGCTTTTCCTTTGGTTCCTGACGCTACTTCTTCAATAATTTGCCACGGATCTTCATCGTATGGATCTTCATTCGTAATTATTATTTCATCACAGTATTTTCCAGCAATCTCACCTAAAATAGGCCTTTTCCATTTATCTCTTCCCCCTCCGCACGCCCCAAGAACACAAATTAATTTGGAAGTTGGAAGTTTAAAATTGGAAACTTGTAAAGTTTGATAGACTTTTTCTAAAGCATTTGGAGTGACTGCATAATCTACGATCACTTTAAAAGGTTCAGAAATTACTTCTTCCATTCTTCCCGGAACTCCTTTGAAATTTTCTAAAGCTTTCTTACAAATTTGGAGAGAAATTCCTTGAGAGATAGCGACAGAAATTGCAGCTAAAGCATTAGAGATGTTAAAATCCCCCATTAAATTTAGTTTAAATTGAACGCCTTTAATTTCAAAACTTAAAAATTGACCTTCTTTTTTTATGTTTTCTGCCAAAACTATCGCTCCCACTTTTTGAAAATGTAATAACTTTGATTGATCTTTAATAAAAATAATTTTCTTTTTTGCTGGAAAATTCAAAAAATATTCTACATTTTCGTCATCACCATTTAAAACGTGAATTTCTTTTGTAGCTTTAAACAATTTTCCTTTAGCTTCCTTGTACTTTTCAAAAGATCCATGAGATTCAATATGCTCTGGAGTTAAATTTGTAAAAACTGCTACTTTAAAATCTATAAACTTGTGACGATACTGCTTTATTCCTTCAGAACTCACTTCAATTACTGCAAATTCACAATTTTTTTTAAAAGCTTTTCTCAAAAATCCTTGAATGAAACCTCTTCCTGGCATTGTCATTCTCAAAGTATTTATCTTTTCTTCATTATCTATTTTAAATCTCACTGAATTCAAAAGAGCTACTCTGTAGTTTGCCTCTTCCAAAATTTTGGCAATCATTTCAGTAGTAGTAGTTTTTCCATCTGTACCTGTGACTCCAATCACTTTTATTTTTTTTGAAGGAAAACCAAAAAAAAGGGCTGATAAAAAAGAAAGAGTAAAATGATAGAAATTAATTAAAGGCGTTGGAAGAAACCTTTTGAATATTTTTAATAGCTTTTTCATCATTAAAAATATTTATCTCTTTTGCCACTGAGGAGCTCTCCTTGCTTTTTTGAGTCCAAATTTCTTTCTCTCTTTTTTCCTTGGATCCCTTTTTAAAAATCCCGCTGATTTTAAAATCGGCCTCAAACTCGGATCAAATAACACTAAAGCTCTTGAAATTCCAAGTCTTGCAGCTTCAGCTTGTGAATTTTTTCCTCCTCCTTGAACTAAAATTTCAATTTTAAAATTTCCTAAATTTTGGGTTAATTCCAAAGGAGAAAGAACCATTTTTTGTTGAAAAAATGTGATAAAATAATCTTTAAAATTTTTACCATTTACTAAAATTTCATTTGATTTTTCAGGAAAAATTTTCACTATTGCAGTGGCAGTTTTTCTTCTTCCTATTCCTTGAAAATATTTTTTTTCCTCCATAATTTTTTTATTCAAATTTTAACCTTTTAATCATTCTTTTTCTTAATCTATTTTTAGGAAGCATTCCTAAAACTGCTAACTTTAAAACTTTTCTAGGATCTTTTTTTAACATTTCTTCTAAAGTTCTTTCTTTTAATCCTCCAATATATCCAGAATGCCATCGATAAATTTTTTTCTTCAATTTTTTCCCCGTAAATTTCATTTTATCTACATTTTTCACTACAACAATATCTCCCATATCTTTCGATGGATCAAAATTTGGTTTGTGTTTTCCGCGCAATAAAATCGCAATTTGACTTGCCAATCTTCCTAAAACTTTTCCTGTTGCGTCGATTATATGAATTTGGCGTTCCATAAAATTTAAAAAAAATTAAACTAATTCAATAATTGCCATTTCTGCTGCATCAGATTTTCTTTGACCCAATTTCAAAATTCTTGTGTACCCCCCTTTTCTTTCTTTATATTTTGGACCAATTTCTTCAAAAAGTTTTTTAGTCGTTTTTTTATCAAAAAATCTTCTAATATATCTTACGTTATTGAGATTTTTTTCTTTTGCTCTTTCTATAAATTTATCAACAAAAGTTCTCAATTCCTTCGCCTTTGCTAAAGTAGTCTTTATTCTTCCTCTCAAAAAAAGCTCTCTTGCCAAACCTTTCATTAAAGCTCTTCTTTGATCTCTTTTTCTAGAAAGTATTCTACCTTTTTTCCTTTTCTTCATGAATTTCTTTTAAATTTGAAAAATGAGAAATTAAAATATCGCAAGCTCTCAAAAAAGCATCTTTTGGTGAAATAGTACCATCAGTTTCCACTTCCAAAATTAATCTTTCAAAATCAGTTCTCTTTTCCACTCTCATTTTTTCAACATTCAAGGCAACTCTTTTTACTGGAGAAAAAATTGCATCCACTAAAATCACCCCTACTTCTTTTTCTTCTCTTAATCTTTCCTCTCTTGGTAAATAGCCTATACCTTTTTCTACCCAAATTTCCATTTCTAATTTAGCATTTTTTGAAGTTAAAGTAGCAATTTTGCAATCTTTATTCACTAATTCCAATTGAGCTGGAAGCTGAAAATCTTTCCCTTTTACTTCTTTTTCTCCTTTGACTTCCAAAATTGCTTTTTGAGGCTCTTTTCCTATCATTTTAAATCTTAATTTTTTGACATTTAGCATAATCTCTAAAGCAGACTCCAACACCCCAGGAATAGTAGAAAATTCATGAGAAACTCCTTTAATTTTCATTTTAGTGACCGCTGCCCCTTCGATTGAAGAAAGTAAAACTCTTCTTAAAGAATTTCCGAGAGTAGTTCCATAACCAGGATAAAGCTTTTCCACAACAAAAATTGCACAATTTTTATCTTTTATTTTCATTTTTGTGGGTTTTGTTAAAGGTAAATATTTTTCTTCGTACATAAACCTTTTTTATTTTGCGTAAAATTCAAAAACAGAATGCAAATCTACTGGAATTCCTAAATCTTCGACCTTTGGTTTTGAAATTACTTTAAATTGTAATTTTTCCAAATCAGATTCCAAATAAGATGGTAATTGAACATTTTTTAGTCTTTCTTTTAAATTTTGGAAAATCTTCTTTTTTAACTTTTGCGGTTTAATCTCAATAATGTCCCCTACTTTCAAGTGATAAGAAGGAATATTTACGGGAATCTTATTTACTAAAAAATATTTATGAGAAACTAACTGTCTTGCTTGAGATTTAGATGAAGCTAACCCTAATCTATAAATAACATTATCCAATCTTAATTCTAATTTTTCCACCAAAGCTTCATCTAAATTCTCATGTTTTCTTGATTCTTTTAATACTTCTTTTACATAACGCTTCAATTGATGATCTCTTAAATTATAAAATAATTTTAATTTTTGTTTTTCAGCAAGCAATCTCAAATATTCTGTCACTTTTGGCACTACTTTTTTTGGTCTCTCCCCTGGAGGATAAGGTCTTCTGCTCAAAGGACATTTATAGGAAAAACATTTTTCTCCTTTCAAAAAAAGCTTTGTTTTTAATCTTCGACATTTTTTACATTTTGGTTCCTTTTTTGGCATAGATTTTTTATACTCTCCTTACTTTTGGAGGTCTTGGACCATCGTGAGGAATGGGGGTTACATCTTTTATTAAATCAATGTTTAAATCTTCAGTAGCTAAAACTTTTAACACTGAAGCTCTTCCCGCTCCTATTCCTTTAATATAAATTTCCAATCTTTCCAGTCCCAATTGCTTTATCGCAGAAATCATATCTTGCAAAGCTACTGTAGCTGCAAATCCCGTACCTCTTTTTGTTCCAGAAAAACCGACCCTTCCTGCTGAAGTCCAATAAATTACATTTCCTTTTAAATCTGTCAAAGTAAAAGTAGTATTGTTATAAGTGCAATTAATATAAACTCTTCCTTCTTTAACTCCTTTCCATTTTTTGAGTTTTTCCTTTGGTAATTTCGCCCCAACTTTAACTTGTAACTCTTCTGCTGTTTTTTTAACTAATCTTCTTTTCCCCATAGAAAATTTTTATTTTGGTGCTGGAGGAGGTCTTTTTCCAGAAATTGTCGTTCTTCTTACATTTCCTCTTACTGTTCTTGAATTTCTTCTTGTAGTTTGACCTCTTACTGGCAAACCTTTAATATGGCGTATTCCTCTCCAACAACCAATTTCTTTTAATCTTCTAATATTGCTTATTACTTCTCGTTTTAACTCTCCTTCAATTTTATAATTTTTTTCAATAATTTCTTTTATTTTATTTATTTGTTGTGGAGTCAAATCTTTAGTCAAAATAAAAGGATCAATTCCAGCTTCTTTTAAAATTTTCCAACTCAAAGTCCTCCCTATTCCATAAATGTAGGTCAAAGAAATGAAAATTTTTTTGTTGTCTGGAATTTCTACTCCACAAATTCTTACCATAATTTTTTTAAAAAAATAAAAAATTTTGTGGTTTTTTAACCTTGCCTTTGTTTGTGCTTTGGATTTTCACAAATTACATACACTCTTCCTTTTCTTCTTACTATTTTACATTTTTTACAAATTTTTTTAACAGATGGTCTAACTTTCATTGAAGTTTTTAGATTTTTTTGAGAATTTTATATAGCTTTTTAACCTCTAAAGATAATTCTCCCTCTAGTTTTGTCGTAAGGACTAATTTCGACTGAAACTTTATCACCTGGGAGAATTTTAATTTTGTACAATCTTATTTTTCCGCCAATATGGCAAATTACCTTTTCTTTTGTGTCTTCTAACTCCACCACAAAATTGGCATTGGGCAAGCTTTCTATTACTTTTCCAGTTTTTATTATCTTTTCTCTTTTTGCCACAAAAAGAAGTTTAGTAAAATTTTTAAAATTTTTCAAGAC
>Ga0065718_1024992_pt1 | contig 17502 bp, 13 predicted proteins | sample GBSCel77sediment_2_FD_59105 | JGI IMG/M metagenome (GOLD analysis project Ga0065718, IMG submission 59105) | Hot spring sediment microbial communities from Great Boiling Spring, Nevada - cellulolytic enrichment CS 77C v3 (version 3) | ecosystem: Environmental > Aquatic > Thermal springs > Hot...
TATATTTAATCTTGAAAGAACTGAATGAGAGGTTAAACTCAAGGAAGTTAAGAGGGTTTAATGAAATTGAATTGGGGAACTACCATGCCTTTCCCGGAAAAATTTTTACACAATAAAAGGGACACTATGTCCCTTCTTAATTCTAACATCTCATTAATAAATTTTTAACATAAGACTTAAGTAATCTTCCTACTTAATTTTTGTCATAAAATACTTTAATAGTCTTTATCCACCCCTTCACATTTCTGTCATCCTCGGAAAAAATAAGTTGCTTTATATAAGTTTTGTGATATTTTATAAAAACTTTCAAAAAACTCTTCTTGAAGGAGGGCTCTTTATGGAAGAAAAAAATAATGAAGAAATGAGAGAACTTCCAAAATTAGAAAAAAAACTTGAAAAGATGACCATTAAAGAGCTAAGAGAAATTGCTCTTCAAATTCCTGAAATTAGTGGTGTTCACGGAATGAATAAAGAAGAACTTATATCAGCTTTAAAGAAAGTTTATGGAATTAAAGAGGAGCCTAAAAAGGTTGGAGAATCAATGAGAGAACTTAAGGCTAAGGTGAAAAAATTTAAAGCCCTTGCTGAAGAAGCTAAAAAAAATAAAGATTGGGTAAAATATGAAAGATATAGAAGATTAGCAAGTAAATTTAAAAAACGCACTAGAAAATTAGCTAAAGCTGTCTCCTAAAATTATGGAAAAAGCTCTTTTTCAAACAGATATCAAAGAGGTTCCCCTTTTAAAAAGGGGTAAAGTAAGAGATATTTACGATCTTGGAGATAGACTTCTTATCGTTGCTACAGATAGAATCTCTGCTTTTGATGTAGTTTTACCTACCCCTATCCCTGATAAAGGAAAAATACTTACTCTTATGACCCTTTTTTGGCTTGACTTTCTTAAAGATATTGTAGAAAATCACTTAATCACAGCTTATATAGAAGAATATCCTGAAATCCTTAAGTCCTATAAAGAAATTCTTCATCAAAGAAGTATGATTGTTAAGAAAGCTAAAGTTATTCCTGTTGAATGTATCGTAAGGGGTTATATAACAGGCTCTGCGATGAAGGAATACCAAAAAACTGGTAAAGTCTGTGGAATAAAACTTCCTGAAGGTTTAAAAGAAGCTGATAAACTTCCAGAACCCATTTTTACCCCCTCAACTAAAGCTGAAGAAGGACACGATATTAACATCACCTTTGATGAACTTATAAATATTGTAGGAAAAGAAGTTGCAGAAACTTTAAGAGACCTTTCTTTAAAACTTTATATAAAGGCTTCAAATTATGCTGAATCAAGAGGTATAATTATTGCAGATACAAAGTTTGAATTTGGATTTTATGAGGGAAAAATAATTTTAATTGATGAGGTCTTGACCCCAGATTCCTCACGTTTTTGGCCAAAGGACGAATATGAACCTGGGAAACCTCAAAAAAGCTTTGACAAACAATTTATAAGGGATTGGCTTAGCTCTCTCTCCTGGGAAGAAAAGGCTCCTCCAACTATTCCACCTGATATTGTAGAAAAAACAAGAGCTAAATATTTTGAAGCTTTATATAGGCTTACTGGAAAAACTTTGTAAAAGTGCCCTTTAAATATACTACTCTCTCCATAGAAAATATAGATTTTCAAAATAGAACTTACCTTTTTTCTTATCCAAAAAGAGGAGAACTTTTAAAAAATAGCATAAAATCTGTAGGACTTCTTCAACCACCTATCCTTTTTTTAGAAAAAAAGCATTCAAAATTTAAAATTATTTGTGGAGAAGGAAGAATAATTGCTTGCAGAGATCTGGGGATTTATGAAATACCTGCTTTTATCGAAGAAAATTATTCATCAAAAGAACTTTTTCTCCTATCTCTTGAAAGTAATCTTTTTAGAACCTTAAATATTGTTGAAAAAGCAGAAGTTATAGGGAAGGCTTTAAATTTCTTTTCTATAGAAGAGGTGATAAATCTTCTTCTTCCTAAACTAAACTTAAATCCTTCCTATTACTGGGTAGAATATTTAAGTGCAATTTATAGTCTTGATGAGCCTTTTAAAACACTTATTGTAGAAGAGAAATTAAATCCAAAGGTTGCAGTAGAACTTGTTGATTTATCCTCAAAGGAAAGAGAAGAATTCTTAGAGATTCTTAAAAAATTAAACTTAAGCTTTAGCGAACAAAAAGAAGTTTTAGAAAAACTTTTAGATTATAAAAAACGAAAAGATCTCCCCTCTCTTTTACCAGAAAAATTAAAAGAAATTCTTAAAGAAGAGGATTTTAACAAAAGAAAGAGAGAATTTTTTAAAATTTTAAAAGAACTTTATTATTCCTTTTATTTTCATAAGTGGATCAAAATCTCTCCATTAGTTGAAAAATTTCGCAAGAAAAATATTTATCTTAATTTTCCACCTTATTTTGAAAAAAAGGAAATGGAAATTCAATTCAAAAACGTTTCTTTTGAAGATTTTAAAGAAAAATTAGAGTTTATAGAAAAAAACAAAGAAGAGATCAAAAAAATTTGGGAGGAACTTTAATTTTTCTCTTTTTCCATTTTATACCATATATTTAGAAATAGCTCATTAAAAACTTTACCTGGATTTTTGAAATCTCTTTTTATAGCAAGGTCAGCTTTAAAAAGTTCTTCAAATATAAAATTAAAATCTTTTATTTTTTCTGAGTGAATTTTTATATTAAATAAAGCATAGGGATGAGATTCTGCAATTATCTTAGGTATTTCTTCTAAAGGATTATCCTTTAGTTCCTGAAATTTTTTATTAAAATTGGAATATCTCTTTTCTGAAGCAAGTTCTGGGTATTTTTCTAAAAATTCTTTTAATATTTGCATCTTTTTAAAAAATTTATAAAGATGCCCTAAAATTTTGGGAGGTTCTATCTTTTTATCTAAAAGATTAAGAACTATTTTGTATGCCCTTTCAGGTCCATAATGGAAAAACTTATCTGTTAAATAAAACAAAGCATCCTCTTCAGAAGGAGAAACAATTTCCCAAACATCGTCCTCAGTTATTACTGATCTATCTTCAGTATAAAAAATCAATTTTTCAAGTTCATTTTTAAAGTAATGATAATCCTTGCCCACTAAGGAAAGAAATAGGCTTGCAGTATTTTTATCCATACTTTTCCCATAATTTTTGAGAGTCATTATAAGTTCTGATTCTAAAAGATCCTCTTCTCTTTTGGTAGAGAAGGGTATAATAGCTCCATTTTCAAAGGCATATTGATATAAAGGACGATTTTCCTCAAAAATTTCACTAATTAAAAACCAACTAAATAATTCCTTTTTTTCATTAAGATTTTTAATTATTTCTTTTTCTTTTTCAGAAGTAATATTTTCTGCTCCTAAAATAAGATAAACCTTTCTTATCCCAAATAAACTTTCTTGATACCCTTTTGTCTCAAGAAAGATCCGTTTTTCTTCTTTATCTTTAAGATTGTAAACTTCTAAAAGTGAGTTTTTTTCTTTTAAAACTTCGTAAATCTCCTTAGCTTTTTCTTTACAAATATTTTCAGGTCCTATTAAAAGATAAACAGGAGCTATGCGATTTTTTTTAGCAAGATCAACTAATTTAATTACTTGAATAGGAGTAAAGATAGGCATACTTTTTATTTACCTACAAATTCTAATATTTGATCTTTTTTTATCACTCTTATAAGATTTGTAGAACCGATTTTCCCTACAGGATAACCCATAGTTAAAACTAAGATATCATCTTCTTTTATCAATTTTTCTTGATAGGCTTTTTTAACAAATTCTTTTACCATATTTTCTAGCTCTTCTTTTTCTGATAAAACCATATATGGATAAGTCCCCCAAACTATTTTCAATCTTCTTAAAATTTCTTCATCATGCACATTTGCTATAATAAGAGGTTTTGGTCTAAATTTAGCCACTCTTTTAGCTGAGCTTCCAGACTTAGTAAAAATAACTATAGCTTTTGCACCTATTTCTTCAGCTAAAATACAACTACTATGGGCTATAGCAAAATCTGGAGAAACAGGTTTTATTTTTTCTAATTTTTCCTCATAAAATTTTTCTGCCTCCTCAATTATTTTTACCATAGTTTTTACAGCCTCAACAGGATAATTACCCACAGCGGTTTCATCAGAAAGCATAAGGGCATCTACTCCCTCAAAAACAGCATTTGCTACATCTGAGACATCAGCCCTTGTTGGCATAGTAGAGTTTATCATAGAAGTCAGCATTTGAGTAGCAATTACTACAGGAATACCATGCTCTCTTGTTTTTTTTATAAGAATTTTTTGAATAACAGGAATTTTTTCTACAGGAATTTCAACCCCCAAATCACCTCTTGCAATAATTAACCCGTCAGAAGTTTCTATTATTTCATCTATATTATCTAAAGCTTTTTGGGTTTCAATTTTGGCAAAAATAGAAACATCTTTATCAAATTTTTGAACAATTTCTCTTGCATCTAATATATCCTTTTTATTTCTTACAAATGAGAGTGCAATAAAATCAACTCCTTCTTTTAAGCCGAATTCCAAATCTTTTTTATCTTTTTCTGTTAAAGCTTTTATCGGAATTTCTGCACCAGGAAAGTTAAGACCTTTTTTTGAAGAAATAACTCCTCCCTGAATTACTTCTGTGATTATTTTTTCAGATCTTTTTTCTATTACTCTAACCTTTATAAGCCCATCTGCTATAAAAATTAAATCATCCTTTTTAACTTCTTTCAAAATTTCGGGATGATCTATATACACTTTACCAACCCTGTCTTTCTTTTCGCAAAAAATAGGTTCTTTATAAATTTCTAAAATTTCTCCTTGATGTAAAGAAAAAGGATTTTTTACTTCACCTATTCTTATTTTTGGTCCAGAAAGGTCTTGTAAAATTGCAACTGTCTTTTTAAGCTCTAAAGAGGCTTTTCTAATTCTTTCTATATTTTCCTTATGATAATCTATATCTCCATGAGAAAAATTGAGCCTAAAAACATCAACCCCTGCTTTTATAAGGGCTTTAATAGTTTGATAATTTCTTGATGCTGGACCAAGGGTTGCAATTATTTTAGTCTTTCTCATTTGTCTTTTTAATATACTCCATTTTCAAAAATCAAACAATAAATATAATCATATTCAAATAAATTTTTAACCTGTTTGTTTTTATCTAAATTTGTTTAAATTTGTCTTGAATTTACGAAAAATAGATTTAATTTATTTTAAAAAATATATAAAAGGAGAAAAGCGATGGAAAAATGGGATAAAACTGAAAAAATTGAGAAAAAAGAAGAGGGTATTTATGGTGTAGGTGAGCCTGATTTAAAGTCTATTTATACTGGAAGTCAAGCTATCAAAAAGGCACCAAAGGTATATGGAGTCCCTACAGGTATAGCTGGACTTGATGATTTATTTTTTATAGTGACCTCTGAAAATGGAAAATTGGTAAAGAAAAATCTTGGGGGGATACCAGCTTATTCAGTTTTTAATATTACAGGAGTTTCTGATACCGGAAAATCTTTGATGGTAGAACAATTTGCTGTCAAACAGGCATCCTTAGGTGAAAAGGTAGCTTTTATAACAGTTGAAGCTCCTGCTAATTTTGTAGTGGCATCTTTAAAATTAAGAGCAAATGCTATGGGATTTAGATTTGAAGATTTTGAAGATAATATAATTCTTATTGATGCAGCCTCTTCAACCAGACTAAGAGAAAATATTCCAGATCTTCTTGCTACCTTAGCTTATGTTATCCAAAATTATAAAGTAAATTTTACCATTATAGATTCTGTCACAGGTCTTTTTGAAACAAAAGAAATGCTTGCTCGTGCTATTGTAAGAAGGCTTTTTAATTTTATGAAAAAGTGGTATCAAACAGCCCTTTTTGTTTCTCAAAAAAGAAGCGGTCATGAAGAATTAACAGCTGAAGCAGCTGGTGGATATGCAGTTGGTCATATTGTTGATGGAACAATGGTTTTAGCAAAAGAACTTATTGATTCCTCTTTTAAAGCAAAACTTTATAAAAGAGAAGTAGGGGATATTGTGAGACTTTTCAGAATTGATGGATGTAGAATGTGCGGACATGATACTAAAACCCACTTTTTAGAAATAACAGAAGAGGGTTTAGTAGTAATTAAAGAGCCAATTTCTAAAATTAAATAAGGGGGTGATGAAATGGTTATACAAATTGGAAGTCCTGTTGTTTCTGATGCAGAAATAGAACATTTGGTAAACCGTGTGTTTTTTAAAGCTATAGAACTTTTAGGGGGTCTCGGTAAACTTGCTGAATTTAGAACACTCACTTGGCTTCCCTCTTTAGCAAGGGCTGCTTTTGTAGTGGTTCTAAAAGAGGAATTTATGAAAACAGACGAAGAAATTGCTTCCAAGGTTGGTTTAACCAAAAATACAGTAAGAAATATTCTAAGAGCTGACCCAGAACTTGCTCTTCAAAAAATAAAAGCCTTAGAGGAATTAGTGAACGAAGAAGCAAGAGAGCTTAAAGTTCACACTGCAGGTGGTATTGCAAAACTTGCTTATAAAGAAATTAAAGAGGGACATGATGCTCAAACATTCTTCTATTATTCTTCTGCTTTGGCAGAAGATATATTAAGAGGACTTGATATACCTTGGGCTTATTTAGTTTTAAGAAAGACAAAGGGGATAAAATATCCTATAACCTCTCCAGAAGAGCTAAAGGAAAAACTTGATGGACTAACCATTAAAGGTTCCCCTGCTGAAGAAATAATAAATAATATACATTATCCTATAAAAACCCCTGCTATGCTTATTCATGAAATAAAGGAATATCTAAAACTAAAAGAAGCATAACCCTACCATCTACCACTTCGTAAGTGGTAGAAAATTACCACTTACGAAGTGGCAATTTTTATTTTTAATTTTATTGTTTGTGGTATAATAGGGTAACTCTTTATGTTTTTTGTGTAAATGTTTATTAAAAGATTAGAGATTTATGGTTTTAAGTCTTTTCCTTATAAAGTTTCTATTCCTTTTTCTCCAAAAATAACAGCTATTGTTGGTCCAAACGGAGCCGGAAAAAGTAACATACTTGATGCTATACGCTGGGTTCTTGGAGAACAAAGTCCCAAAAAATTAAGAGTAAAAGAACTTTCTGATCTAATATTTTCAGGAAATAGCGATAGAAATATCGACTTTGCAGAAGTAAAACTCTTTTTAAATCATGAACCCCCAGTGTGGGAAACATATAAAGATTTTCCAGAAATATTAATTACAAGAAGATTTTATAGAAATGGAGAAAGCGAATATTTTATTAATCAAAAACCTTGTAGACTTAAAGATATACAGTTTCTCTTTCTTGATTTAGGAGTAAATCCTCAAAGTTACGGAATTATTGAACAGGGAGAAGTAAGCAAATTTATTGACCTTTCCCCTAAGGAAAGAAAAATACTTTTGGAAGATCTTGCAGGTGTCTCAAAATTAAAAACTACTGAAGAAAATACACTTAAAAATCTTCAAAAAACAGAAGAAAATCTATTAAGACTTAAAGACATAATTAATGAAGTTAAAGGACAGTATGAAATTTTGAAAAAACAGGCAGAAGAGGCAAAAAAATATATAAGTTTAAAAGAAAAACTCCAAAAGCTTTTAATCCAAAAAAATTTGTATCTACTTGAATTAAACCAAAAAGAAAAAGAAAAATTAGAAAAAAGAAAGGAGGAACTTTTAAATCAAAAACAAACCCTTAAAAAAGAAGTAGAAAGTTTAGAAAAAGAAGAACAAACAATTTATCAGGAAATTCTTATTTTAGAAAGGAAAATAAAAGATCTTAAAAAGGATCTACAATCTAAAGAAAATTACTTAAAAGAACACAAAGAAAATTTAGAAAATCTAATAAAACAAGAAAACGAATTAAACCATAAACTGGAAAAAATAAAACTAAAAAGAGAAAATGAAGAAGAAAAATTTAACAATTTCAATAAAGAACTTTCTGCTATAGAAATTAGTTTAAAAAATTTAAGAGAAAAAAAAGAAAGCCTTAATGAAAATTTAATAAATCTTAAAAGAGAAAAAGAGAAAATTTCCAAAATATTTGAAGAAAAACTCAAAAATTTCCAAAATTTTGAAAAAGAATATCTTTTAATAGAAAAAGAAGAAGAAAATCTCAAAGAAAAAAGAAACTCTCTTGAAAAGAAAATTTCTCAATTAGAAAAAGAAAAGGATATAAATGAAAAAATTTTAGAAGATCTTTCTACAAATTTGAAAAACTTAGAAAAAGAAAAAAAGGCTTTAGAAAATCTATTTAAGGAAAAAGAGAAAAATTTAGAGAATTTAATTAATTTTAAAGAAAAAATCATTGAAGATAGTAAAGAATTATATAAAGAGCTTGAAAATTTTAATACTAAAAAGCAAAATCTTTTAATTGAGATACAATCTTTAAAAGATAGATTAAGTCTAATAGAAAAGATACTTTCTAAAAATTTATCTTCAATCTCAAAAAATCTAAATTTACCTTCTTTGGAAAGTTATCTTAATTTGAGTACTGAGGATATATCATTACTTGAATTGATATTTAAAGAAAATTTAGATGCCTTTGTGATAGAAGAACTTAATTTAATAAAAAATTTCATCTCAAAAGACCTTAAGGAAAATATTATCTTTCTTTGGGGAAAACCTGAAATAATTAAATCTTTTTCTATAGAAAGACATAATTCTTTTTCAGATGAAATTTTAGAAAGTTATAAAAAACATCCCAAATTTATTTATTTTATAAAAGAAAAAATTTTATTAACTCCTTATGGATTTATTTGCTTTATAAGAAAAAAAGAAAAAGGTATTTTTAGTTTAAAAAAAGAAAAAATAGATCTTTTAAATAAGGTTGAAGCTTTAGAAAAAGATTTAAAAACCCTTCTTGAAAAAGAGAAAGAGCTAAAGTTAAAAATAGAAGATTTGGAAAAGGAACTTAAAAGAGTTGAGAGAGAAATTAAAAATGTTAATAATGGGCTTGAAAATTTAAGATCTCAAAGGGAAAAAATAGAAATATCTTGTATAAAATGGGAGACAGAAAAAAGAAATTTAGGAGAAAAAATAAATTATATCGAGAATGAATTAAAAAGTTTAAAAAAAGAAAAAGAAACTCTTAATAAAAAACTAATTGATACAAGTGAATTAATTAATAAAAGAAAAAAAGAATATGAAACAGTTAAGAAAGAAAAGTTAAGTTTAAAAGAAAATTTAGAAGAAATCAATCAAAAAATTAATTTTATTGAACAAGAAATAATAAAAATAAAAACTGAAGAAGAAAATTTAAAAAAAAGAAAAGACTTTATTCAGGAAGAAATTAAAAAAATAAAAACTTTCTTAAAACAGTATGAATTTGATAAAGAAACTTTACTAAAAGAAATTAGTTATTTGAAAGACAAAATAAAAGAATTTAATGGAAGAATCAAAAATCTAAGTTCTGAGATTTCTGATCTTACTAAAGTCCTTGAAGATCTTTTAACGAAAAAGGAGGAAGGAGAAAAAAAATTAAAAGCTTTAGAAAATAAAAAGAGAAAAATAGAAAGGGAACTCAAGGAATTAGATACCGAAGAACACAATTTAGAATTGAATTTGTTAGAGAAAAAATTGTTTTTAGATTCTATTCAAAGGGATTTAAATGAAATTGGTTTTGAAAGAGGAACCGAATTTATCCGAGAAAACAAAGAGATTTTTAACCTTGAGGAAGTCGAAGAAGAAATTGAGAAAACAAAAAATTTATTAAATGAATTTAAAGAAGTTAATTTAGCAAGTTTGAGGGAATTTGAATTCGTATCCCAAAGATATGAAAAATTAATGAAAGAAAAAGAAGATTTAGAGGTAAGTATAAGAGAATTTAAAAAAATTTTAGAAAATATCAAAGAAATATCAAGAGAAAGAATTTTAAAAACCTTGGAAGAGGTGAATAAAAAATTAGAGGAGATTTTTCCTCTTGTTTTTAAAAATGGGAAGGTTGAACTTTTACTTTCAGGAGAAGATCCTTTAAGCTCTGGGCTTGAGCTAAAAATAAATTTTCCTCATAAAGGTCTAAAACACATAAATATGCTTTCTGGAGGAGAGAAAGCCCTTTGCGCTTTAGTTATCTTAATTTCCTTTTACTTAGTCAAACCCGGACCATTCTGTATATTAGATGAAGTAGATGCCTTTTTAGATGAAAAAAACTCCTTAAAATTTATTAAACTTCTTGATTTGATTAAAAGATCTTCTCAAATAATTTTAATTACCCATAATCCACATATTATGAAAGAAGTAGATACCCTTCTTGGTGTAACTATGGAAGAAAGGGGAATTTCAAAAATATTCGTCCTTAAAAAAGAAAATTTCTTTAGCGAGTGTATAAATCACTAAGAGAAGCTAAAGCAAATTCTGAAATAAGAGAAGATAGAGCTTCTCTATTTGCCATATCCATTTCTGTAAACATTATTCCAAATTCTGTGTGAAATTTTTCATTTTTAACCCATCTTATTTCAGCCTTAGCTTTAATAGACGACTTCCATTTTATTACTAAATTTATAATATCTCCTTTATTTAAAATTACTTGAGAATCTGTCTTTAACCTTGCTCCTTCTGCACTTATATCTACAATTTCAACCGGAAAGGTAACCCCTTTTTCAGTTGCCACTCTTCCCTCTAAAAAAACTACATAACGAGTATAATAACGTTTGTCTGCATCCATTTTATATTTTTCTTTTTCATTTTATTTCAAATCAGAAAGATAATGTATTATTTTATTAAGCCTTTCTTTTAAATCATTATAATTAATTTTTTCTTTTTCAACAATTTCTTTTGGAGCCTTTTCCAAAAATTCCTTATTTTTTAATTTTTTCTCAATTTGGGATAATTTTTTTTCTATTTTTTCTTTTTCCTTTTCTAGTCTTTTTATTTCTTTTTCTATATCAATTAATCCTTCAAGGTTTATAAATATTTCACCTTCTTGTAAAACTACAGAAACTTCACCCTTTTTCTTTTCATAATTGCTCCTCAATTCAATATCTGAAATCTTTGCTAAAAATTTGATCGGTTCTTTTTGATTTTTAATAAAATCTAAGATCTCCTTATCTGAACTTCTAAAAGTAACAACTAAATCGGTTTTCATAGTCAAGTTATATTCAGCTTTTATACTTCTTATCCCTACAATTAATTCTTGCAAAATTTTAACCCAATTTTCAGCAATTTCGTCAACAAATTTTTCTTCATATAAAGGATATTTAGCTATAATAATGTGCTCGGTCTCTCTTTCAGGAAGATATTGCCATATTTCTTCTGTGATAAAAGGTGTGAAAGGATGTAATAATTTTAATGAATTTTTAAGAACCTCTAAAAGTACTTTTTGAGTGCTTTTTCTATAATTAGGGTCTTTCAAATAAATTTTAGAAATTTCTAAATACCAATCGCAGAATTTATCCCAGAAAAAGTGATAAACCTGCATAGCTGATTGATCAAATTCAAATTCTTCAAGTTTTTCTCTGGTTATTTTTATAGTTTTTTGAAGTTCAGAAAGAATCCATTTAGAAAATAAAGGTAGTTCCTCAAAATTAAGGTCTTTTTTATCAGGAATATAATCTTTTAGGTTCATTAAAACAAATCTGGAAGCATTCCAAATTTTATTAATAAAATGTCTAAATCCTTCAATACGAGCTTCTGAAAGTTTAATATCTCTTCCCTGGGCAGCAAGAGCAACTAAAGTAAACCTTAAAGCATCAGTTCCATATTTTTCTATCATTTCTAAGGGATCTATCACATTTCCTCTACTTTTGCTCATTTTTTGACCTTTTTCATCCCTCACTAAGGCATGGATATATACATTTTTAAAAGGAATTTGACCTGTAAAATGAATTCCCATCATTATCATTCTGGCAACCCAGAAAAAGATAATATCGAAACTTGTTACCAAAACTGAGGTAGGATAAAAAGTTTTTAAAGCCTCTGTTTTTTCAGGCCAACCAAGGGTAGAAAAGGGCCAAAGAGCTGAAGAAAACCAAGTATCAAGCACATCTTCGTCTCTTTTTAACTCCTTAGATCCACAGAAGGGGCATATATCTACATTTTCTTCTCTACTTACTATAGTTTCTCCGCAAGAGCTACAATACCAGACAGGTATTCTATGCCCCCACCATATTTGTCTTGAAATACACCAATCTCTTATATTTCTCATCCAATCAAAATAAAGATTAATCCAGTTTTCAGGAATGAACTTAATAAATCCATATTCCACTGCTGAGATAGCTGGCTGTGCAAGAGGTTTAGTAGATACAAACCACTGTTTTGAAAGCAAAGGTTCAATTACAGTATTACATCTATAACAATGACCTAAAACGAGTTGATAGTCCTCTTCTTTTTCTAAAAGCCCTTCTTTTTTTAAATCTTCTATTACCCTTTTTCTTGCTTCAAATCTATCAAGTCCTGCATATTTTCCTGCTTCTTCAGTCATTTTTCCTTTTTCATCTATAACTTTTACAAAAGGTAATTTATGTCTTTTTGCGATTTCGAAATCTGCAAAATCGTGAGCTGGTGTAACCTTAACAGCTCCTGTTCCGAACTCAGGATCAACTATTTTATCAGCAATAATAGGTATAATCCTTTCTATTAAAGGGAGTTTTATATTTTTACCAATTAAAGCTTTATATCGTTTATCTTCAGGATGTACTGCTACTGCTGTATCTCCAAGCATAGTCTCGGGTCTTGTAGTAGCAACAACAATATAATTGCTACCATCTTCTAAGGGATATTTTATATACCAAAGTTTTCCTGCTACACTTTCAAATTCCACTTCTAAATCCGCAAGAGCTGTTTCACATCTGGGACACCAGTTGATAATATAGTCTCCCCTATAAATTAAACCCTCTTCCCAAAGTCTAACGAATACTTCTCTAACTGCACGAGAAAGCCCTTCATCCATAGTAAATCTTTCATAGGACCAACTGCAACTTGCACCTAATTTTTTAAGTTGGCTAATAATTTTGTCTCCGTATAATGCTTTCCATTCCCAAACTCTCTTCAAAAAAGCATCTCTTCCTAAATCATATCTTGTAAGACCCTCTTTAGCTAATTCCTTTTCAACTACATTTTGAGTTGCTATTCCCGCGTGATCTGTACCAGGAACCCACAATACATCATATCCATCCATCCTTTTATATCTAACCAATACATCTTGAAGTGTATTATTTAATGCATGACCGATGTGTAAAGCTCCTGTAACATTTGGAGGAGGAATTACTATAGAAAATTTGGGTTTAGTTTTATCATAGGTTGGCTCAAAATAACCTCTTTCCTCCCAAATTTTATACCATTTTTCTTCAACTCTTTTAGGATCATAACTTTTTTCTAAAATTTCAGCTTCCAACCTTAATCCCCTCCTTTAGCCAAAATTTGAGTCCCCAGTCCTTCATCAGTAAAGAGTTCTATAATTAAACTATGGGCTATTCTACCATCTATAATATGAACCTTTTTTACTCCTGATAAAATCGCTTTTCTTGCACTTTTTAATTTTGGAATCATTCCTCCTTTAACTATCTCCTTTTCAATAAGCTCATTTATATCTTCTACATAAAGGGTAGAAATCAAATTTCCTTTTTCATCTTTAACTCCCTCTACATCTGAAAGATAAATTAATTTTTCTGCACATAAAGCTCCTGCTAATGCTCCTGCAACAAGGTCTGCATTTATATTATAAGCTTCTCCATCAGGTCCTACTCCAACAGGAGCTATGACAGGAATAAAATCATTTTCAATAAGGGTATATAAAACCTCGGGATTAATTTCTTTAACCTTCCCTACTCTCCCTATATCTATAATTTCTGGTGGTCTATCTTCTCCAGTATATTTATAAACTGTCATTTTTTCTGCTAATATAAGATTTCCATCTCTCCCCGAAAGTCCAACAGCTTTTCCTCCGGCTTTATTTATAAAACTTACAATTTTTTTATTTACTGTACCTACAAGAACCATCTCAACAACATTCATAGTTTCTTCATCTGTGACCCTTTGTCCTTCAATAAAAATTGGCTTTAAACCCATTCTTTCCATAACCTGATTTATTTGAGGACCCCCTCCGTGAACAATAACTGGGCGAATTCCTACATACTTCATTAATACTATGTCTTGAGCAAAGGCAGACTTTAGAGTCTCATCTACCATAGCGTGTCCGCCATATTTAATAACCATGATTTTTTTGTAAAAGTTTCTAAAATATGGAAGGGCTGAAATTAATATCTGAGCTTTTTCGTGAATATTAGTAACCATAAAAATTAACCTTACCAAAGAGCTGGAGCATGAACAATATAACACTTGAAAGGTTTTTTACCTAAGGTTTTAACTCCATGAACTTCTTTAGGACTAATTACAATTACATCTCCTTTTTTTACCGTTTTCCATGTGTCTTCTACATATATTTTAGCAGTTCCTTCTAAAACAAAAATGGTATCTACCTCTTTTTCATGTGTATGTAATGGAATTTCAGCACCAGGCAAAACTTCAAGAACAGTAATACTTAACTCTGGATGTTTTTCTTTAGTAAGAATATATCCTATTTTAACACCTTCAAATTTAGGATGAGCTTTCATTTCTAAATTTTTAAGATTTATGATAAATGCCATACTTAATTACCCCTTGGTTAAATTTTTTCTTTTACTTTATATATTACCATATAAGGAAAATCATCAAAAACTAATTCAAAATACTTTGGATCATATTTTCTTAAGATAAACATCTGATTAAAAAGGGTTTCAAAAACATCTTTATCTAATATGAAAACCTGTCCTCCTTCTTTTCCTTTAACAACCTCTATTATATAACCTCTTTCAAAAAATTTTTTTTGAAAAAATTTTTCTGGAGTTTTAAAATAAAAATTACTGATAGTAGCTATCCCTTGAGAAGAATCCGTTATTATACCGCTGTTTAAATCTATAGAAAGTCTTCCATTATCACAATCAATAAAATTTTCAGTTAAAATTTTGCACTGACTTGGAGCTATAATTCTTCCAAATCTTCCTTCTTTAGTGTCAAAATTATAACTTCCAAAGTAATGAATCCAAGCAAATTTCCCAAATAAATCCAAAGTAAATACCCAATAAACTGGTGTTTTTATCTCCTTTATATATTTTCCCTCTCTTATTTTTTCTACCAATTCTTTTGCAGAAATCCCTTCTTTTAATTTTTCTGCAATACCTGTTAATCCAAAATTACTTATAAAAGAAGTAATGAACCAAGCTTCTTGGGAATCTGAAGTAGTAAAGCTTCTTGCTATAAAATATGTTTTAGGAGTACTCTGAGACCCACCATCGTGGAAAGTTGTTCTTCTTGAGTAAAGCTGAAAGGCATAACCATAATCCCACCATGTCCAAATAGCACTATTCTCAGGTGTATGAATTTTAATATATTCCATATCTTTAACTAATGGAGAAAAAACCTTGGGATAGCTATTAAATCCTAAAACAGGCTTTTGAGCCCATATAGTTAAAAGGAGAAGAAAAGATCCTATAAAGTGAATTATTAATCTTTGCTTTTCTACTTCTTTAAATAGTGCTAACTTAGGCATAAATTGGTTAAAAAATAAATAAATTAAATAGCCTATTCCTACCCCTATAAATGGTGCAAGATACATTGCAAAACGAGCACCTGAAAAAAAGGATAAAAGTCCTATTATAAAAAAAGGTAAAATAAAAAGTGTGTTTCTTAAATTAAAAAGAAAGAAAAGAAAAGCTCCTATAAGTCCGAAAATTCCTAAAATATAATTTAAAATAACACTTTCTATAACCTCTTTAAATTGTAATCTTTGTAATTCAGAAATAGACATAAAAACATTAGGAAAATCTTTAAATAAAATCTCAGCAGAAGTAGGACTTTTAATATTAAAAACTAAGACTTTTACCTGTTTATAAAGATGAAAAGGACCTATATATATATACCAGAGCTGTGGAAGTATAAGTAAGATAATGAACAAAATATCTTCTTTAGTCCAATTTAATTTTCTATCCCAAAAATATCTTAAAAGGAACATAAAAACTAAGACAAAATTAAGATTAGGATGAGCGTACCATAATTGATATAACAACAAGGATATAGAACTTATCAAAATCCATATATATTTTTTAAGTTTCTCCTGAGTTTTAAAAAATTTGTAAAAGGTATAAGCAATAAAAATTGGAAAAGCTAAATTTAAAATATCATGGTCAAGTCTCATAAGATTTGTTCTTGAAAGATACATGGGAGCTGAAATAGCTATCAGTCCTCCTATCAATCCTGCATAGGGATAACCAAGGTCTTTAAGATAAAAAAACATAGGAAAAGCAACAAGTGTAGCTAAAACGGGTATCAAGTACCAAGTAAGTTTTTCAAGCGAGATATTAAACCATTTAGAAAGATAGGCCCAGATTATACTTAACAAATTACCTGAAATTGAATATTCTGGATAAAATTTGGTCTTCTCATCAAGTTTTGCTTTAGAAGAATTATCAGGAAAAAATCTGTAATTATCGATAGAACCTGGCTTAAATTTCCCTTCTTTTATGTCTAAAGCAAGTCTTGCAAAATAATAAGAATCATATTCACTATAAATAGGTAAATCCTTATAAAAAAATATCTCTTTTCTTTCTTCCCAAAATTTTATGTCATCAAATCTTATATAAAGACCAAAAAAGATTACTAATAAAAGGAGCAAATAAAAATACAAATGTTCAATTTTTTTCATCTTTTCTATTTCCAATCTTAATTTAAATTGAAGATTATAAAAAATAATCTTAAAAAAACAAGCTTTTAAAGATTTTTAATTACTAAAAAATGTTTGAAAACCTTACTGAAGAACAAAAGAAAATTCTTTCTCAAGAAGGAGATTTGATAGTTATTGCTGGACCAGGGACAGGGAAAACTTATACTCTCATTAATAAAATTAAATATCTTTTAAAAATTAATCCTCCTGAAAAGATTTTAGTTTTGACTTTTTCTGTCAAAACTTCTCAGGAATTAAAAGCTCGTTTAAAAAGAGAAAATCTTAGTTTTATAAAAATTGATACCTTTCACGGACTTGCCTATGATCTTTGGAGAGATTACTTCAATAAGGAGCCCCCTTTAATTTCAGAAAAAGAAAAAACTATGATTTTAAAAAATCTTTTCCCCAAAATTAAAAATCCTTTAAAAAACGAGAAATACAAAGAAATATATTTTAAGTATCTTAGATCAAAAAAATTACTTGATTTTGAACTTTTACTTTATGAGGTCTCTAAAATTAACTTACCTGAATTCAAGAACTACTATATTATAATAGACGAATTTCAAGATCTTTCAACAGATATATTGGAATTTTTAAAACCTTTTCAAAAGGCTAATTTTTTGTTATTCGGCGATCCAAATCAATCTATTTATGGCTTTAAAGGAGTAAATTTAGAAAAAATTTATACCTTCTGGCATAATTTCAAACCTCATATAAAGGTATTTAATCTAACTTTAAGTTTTAGATGCCCTGAAAGGATTTTAAAATATGCTGAAAACTTTAAAACTGCGCCTTGGAAGGTCCCTCCTTACAAAAGTTTAAAAGAAA
>Ga0065718_1024993_pt1 | contig 17485 bp, 18 predicted proteins | sample GBSCel77sediment_2_FD_59105 | JGI IMG/M metagenome (GOLD analysis project Ga0065718, IMG submission 59105) | Hot spring sediment microbial communities from Great Boiling Spring, Nevada - cellulolytic enrichment CS 77C v3 (version 3) | ecosystem: Environmental > Aquatic > Thermal springs > Hot...
ATAAATATGTTGTTTTTTTGCTTTTTCTTTCGCATAAAGGAAAGTTTTTTTGAGTAAAGAATATTCTAATAACGGTTCCCCTCCAGTAAAAGCTATTGTTTTTCTTTGAGGTGGATAACTTAAAAATAAGTCAATTGCGTTTTTTAAAGAAGGAAAATCAAGTTTGGTTTTTTCATAATTTTTATTTACAAAACAGTAATTACAATTTAAATTGCAATTTTCAGTAATAAATATATTTAAAGCAGAAAGATATTCTTTTTTTTCGTTTATTGTTTGGTTGTCCATTCTTTAAAAACAGATTTAATTTTTAAATTGGTAAGTCTTTCAAAAAGATATTCCAAAATTTCTTTATTAATCCTGCAATGAAAATTGTTTGGCGTTTGAGCAAAAAGGTTACCTTCGTGAGCATAATTGTAAAGAGGGCAAATTCCACAATAAGGTTTAAACACACAATCCGCACACATGGGTAAGCATTCTAGACAAGATGCTAAAGTCATGACTTTGGTAGTTGGATGGTTAACTATTTGGGAATATTTTGTTTCTTTAACATTTCCTAATTTAAAAGAAAAATCACCCATTTGAGCTAACATTCTTCCTTCATCGCAAGTATAAATGTCACCGTTATAGTTGTAAGTCAATTGACCAATCACTGCACCGCAAGGGGAGCGGATATCTAAGAAGTTTGGGTCTCTTTTAGTGAGAATTTTTTCAAGAAAAATTCTTGCAGTCCTTTCCCAAAATTTTTTCCCTTTTAAGTTTAATTTAATAATGTAATCTAAAGCTTTCTTGTAAAATTTTAAATATTCTTGAGGCGAATATCCAATTTTTTCCCAAATTTTTTTTGCTAATCCAAATGGACTCAAAGGTCTTAAGAAAATATTAGTAAGCTTCAATTTTAAATATTCATTGACGATTTCTTTTGGATATTTTAAAGAATAAGAGGTAGTAGTCATAAGCGCGTTGATAAAATTCCGCTCAAACGAAGGTCTTTTTTGATAGGCTTTTTGAAGTTTTTTTATTCCTTGAACTACCGCACGATAACTATTTCCGTACAAAAATTTTCTGTTAAAATTGTGAACTTTTTCTGGGCCATCTAAAGAAGTAGCAATACTTATTTTGTGGTCCAATAAAAATTTAATTTTCTTATGATCTAAAAGGGTAAGATTGGAAACCACGGTCAACTGCAAGTTTCTTTTTTGAATTTTATTAAGAACGAGAGCGTATTTTACAATAAATTTTAAATTTTGCCAATTCAAAAGGGGTTCTCCTCCTTGAAACTCAATCGTAATAAACTGACTGGGAGTAGAAAAAATAAAATCAACAATTTTTTTTGCAGTAGTTTCTTCAAGATCAAATTTTTTTTCTTCAATTTTTTTTGGAGAAGCTTGACAATAAATGCATCGATGATTACATCGTAAAGTTAAAATAATAATATGAAGACTTGGTCCCTGAAAAAGATAATGATATTTTTCTTGATATTGTTTAATATATTCATTAAAGTTTGATTTTGAAAAAATAAAATTTTTCTTAAGTAATTTTTTGTAAAATAAAGAATGTTTGTCAATTTTTCCTGAAAGGAACTTTTTAAATTTTACCTCATCTAAAAAAATGTAATCTCCTAGATCGTTAGTTAAAAGGTATCTTTCACCTAATTTTTTAAAATAAAATGGAGCCAATTTTGAAAATTTTTCTTTTTTAACTTCGATCATTCCTTATTAAACTTAAAATATAATTTGAAAATTCGCCAGAAAAATTTTTTTTAAGCTTTAAGGGAATATTTTTTACTTTTATTATGAAATAATTTTTATCTTTTTTTAATATAAATTTACCCAATTGAAAGTGGGAAAAAATCTTGATTGCTTCTCTAATAGAGTTTTCAGGATAGATTTTTTTATTGAATCGTAAGATCATACATCCTGTTTGGATTTTGATTTTTTATATTTTTTTTCCCAAGGAATAGCAATTCCTAAGGGATCTTCTTCAAAGCTCAATTCTGATAAGTTTTCAATCTTTGGAATTCCAATTAATGATTCTTTTGGAAGAGCAGAGGTTAAAGCAGTAGCTATGATAAACTCTCTAATTTTTTTATTTCTTTTTGTTATTTTTGTTCTTATTAAATAATTTAAAAGTTCATTATGAAATTCTCCTTTTAAGTTCTCTAATTCCTTTTGAGTCAAAGGTTTTTTGGCTTTCAGAGAAACAATTATTTCTTTTTCTGGATCTCCATCTAAAAAAATATAGGCTCTATCTAAAAACACATAGGCTGCACTATAAATTGCTTCCAAAGGATAAGTTTTAGTATTAAGCCAAAAGGTGATTTGATTTTCTCTTTCGTTAATTTGAATTTTTGGCATTTTCATTGAAAAAAGGTGAAGAGCTCCTTTTTCAATTTTATCAAATCAGCAAAAAATCTCAAGATAGAGCGTTTTAATAATTCCCATTTAGGAAGAGGTTTTCTTATATTGATAGTTTTTGTAGTAGTGCAAGGACCGTATCCGTCTGAATCTTCAACACTCAAAGTAACTGTTTTTTCACCTGGAGAAACAAATCTCACCTTTGGATTTTGTTCATTAGAAGTTGGAGGTACTCCATCTTGAAAACTCCAAAACCAACTTACAATAGTGGCTCCCCCAAAAGCTTGAGATTGATCAGTAAATTGAACTATTTGATTCACAAAAAATGTTTGAGGTGACCAAGTAAAATCTGCAGTAGGATAGGGGTGTCTGGGAGTAGTAAAAGAGGGCCCTAAAATCCATGAAGACTCGGCATCTAAAGAATCCCAAACTTTCAACCTCCAATAGTAAGTGGTATTATAAGAAAGTGCTCCATGAGGAGTACCATAAGAATTTGAAGAAGAATATACTTTCCCTGAATCAACTTCAGGAGAAGAAAAATCATGATTGTCATCAACTTGAACTTGATAGGCAGATTGAATGTACTGTTGATCAGGGTCAGTAAATTGCCAGGAAAAGATTGCTCCAGGTGCTGAAATGCAATAGTCTGGTTGGGTTACTCTAAGATTGGTGGCAGAAGGTGGCCGATTAGAAACCACAGTGAAAGAGTCCCCATAGGCCCAAGGTGTCCAATAATAAAAGCTCCCTGAAGATCTAACTGCAATTCTCCAATAATAATTTCCTTCAGGAAGTGAGATAGTATGAGAATTGGTAGAAGAGCTTATTATCCCGCTATCGTATTCTAGAGAAGAAAAGTTGCTATCATTGTCTACTTGAAGCCAAAACGCATTTTGAGGCCTTCCAGTAACATTCCAATTAAAAATAACCGTATTTTGAGATGAATTTACTGCTCCTGTACACACTCTTGTGTTAGCACCATATCCTGCAAAAGGATCATCAGGAGAGGGTCCTGTTCCTAAAAATTTGATTTGAAGGAGATATGATTGAAGGGTATATGTACTACAAGTGCATGGAGTACACCACCTAAAATACCCCCATGTGCGCCAACATCCTCTGTAACCATAGGAATAACACTCTCCACAATTACAAGGAACACATGTGGTCAAGAACCCCCATCCCTGCGTGTATCCCTCTCTTATTACACAGTCAGCCTTCACCCTTATAGTAGCTCCGTAAACTAAACCATCACGATCGTATAACCAATTAACACTAGAGAGGGTGCCTCCTTGAATAGAAATCACTTGATAAGAAGGATTTCTGATGCGCGTATTAAACACAACTGAATTAGTACACCAAGCATAACCATATCTACTGCAATATAAATACCACCATCCACAATCCCCTCCACTTACATTAAACGTCTGTTCCCAGGGCATACCAGCAAAGGTGAGATTAGTTGGGACAAAAAATTCACTGATTAATAAAAGAGAAATAACCAAAAAAATATTTATTTTTTTCTTTCTTTGCATTTGTTTTAAAAAATTTTATTAGATTTCATGAAAATTGTCAATATTAGGAATAATTTATTTTATTTTCTTGAAATCAAACTAACATCAAAAAATTTGGGTCTTGACAAATTAAAAAAAATTGTTAGAATTTGAAAATAAAAGGTCGGAGAAAATATAAAATCAATGAGAAAAAAGATTTTATTTTCAATTTTTGTGAGCTTGATTTTGGGAATTTTATTGGTAAAAGAAATTTTGGCAGTGACAGCGACATTGAGAGGAGAAATTATTGATGATGGAGGGGATCCTTATTTGTTGGTTTGGTTTGAATATGGAGAAACTCAATCTTACGGCTATACTACACCAGTTCAAGAAAAATACGGAACTGGAGAGTTCACTTATACTGTTTCTGGATTGAAAGAATGCACTACTTACCATTACAGAGCTTGCGCAAGACACAAAAATTATAATGACACAAGCTGTGGCCAAGACCAAAGCTTTGTTACTCCTTGCAACGTTCAAGTTGATTTGAAGGTAAATGGATCTGATGGTCCAATTACTGTGTCTTTTGCAAACAGAACCATCACTCTTTCTTGGACTTCTCAATATGCTGACTCTTGCCAAGCTTCTGGCGATTGGTCAGGATCAAAACAAACTTCAGGTTCAGAACAGCTTACACTCTCTGTGCCAAGAACTTATAGATTTACTTTAACCTGTAGAAACTCTAACACAGGAGTAGAAAGATCAGATTCAGTGGAGGTAACTTTACAAGCTCCAGGAGCACCGAGAGTAATTACAAAAGGAGTTGTTTTGACTTACTGAATCTTGACAAATTATAAAAAATTTGTTTAAAATTAAATAAAAGGTCAAAAATCAAAAATTGAAAAATGAAAAAAATTAAAAAATTAATTTTAACAGCAATAGGTTTGGTATTAGTTTTTGAAGGCTTTTTGTTGGCTGAAGATGTTTGCCCAGAAAAAACGAAAGCTGAAAGAAATAGCATAATTTTTGTTGGAGAAGTAGTTGATATGGGAGGAGATGAAAAAGTTTTTGCTTTCTTTGAGTATGGAACAAGCTCTGGAAATTATACTCAAAGAACTCAAGAAATCACTTTAGATAAACCTCAAAAATACTGCATTAAAGTGGAAAATTTAGAGCCTTGCACCACTTATTATTATAGAGCAGGAATGAGAAATAAAGCGGGGGAAAGTTTTGGAGCAGAAAAAGAAATTAAAACAGAATGCGAAGGAGAAGTTTTAGGAGCTGCCACTCCTACTGAATATTCTACTGGAATTTCAGATGGAATTTTTAATTCCTTGGTACCAGTTTTAGTCATTGTGGTGGGATTAATAATTCTTTCTGTTTTGTTGCCGATTGAAAGATATTTTGATTTGGCGAAAAGAAAAATTGCACAAAAAAGATTGCAAAGAGAAATTTTAAAGAAATGGCAAAGATAAAATTTCCATTAAGAATTCTCATTCTTATTTTGAGTGTAATTTTTTTATTTGAATTTTCAATTAAAGAAGCTGAAGGATATTATTATTCAGGTTGGGGAATTGATTTGTATTGGGGATATTATCCGTATTATTATAGCTACTATTATCCATACTACGGCTACTATTATTATCCCTACGACTATTACTACAGCTTATATCCTTCAATTTATTTTTATTACAGCTCCTATGATTACGAATACGAATATGATTATTCTCAAGTTCAACCACAGCCACAACCTCAAGCTCAACCAGCGCCTCAAGTTGATTTGAAAGCACAAGGTGTTGACGGTCCAATTACTGTTCCTTTTGCAAACAGAACGATCACTCTTTCTTGGACTTCTCAATATGCTGATTCTTGCCAAGCTTTTGGTGATTGGTCAGGATCAAAACCAACTTTTGGTTCAGAACAAATCACCCTTTCTGTACCAAGAACTTATAGATTTACTTTAACTTGTAAAAACTCTCAAACTGGACAAGAAAAATCAGATTCAGTAGAGGTAACTTTGGAGCCTCCAGAAGCCCCCAAAGTGATTACAAAATTGATTACTTTATAAATTTTTTAAAAATTGAATAAGTCTTGACAAATTTAAAAAATTTTGTTATTTTTTTGAAAAAAATGATGTTAGAAAAATTCATTAAACTTAATAAAGGAGCCCTCTCTTTTTTAACAGCACTTATAATTTTAATTCCTACATTATCTTTTGCAATCGACGCTACCTTGTATGGGGAAGTGACAGATGATGGAGGGGATCCTTATTTGTTGGTTTGGTTTGAATACGGAGAAACCTCAAATTTGGGATACCAAACTCCAACTCAAAGAAAATACGGAATTGGAGAATTTAAAGATACAATTTCAAATTTAAAATCTTGTACCACTTATTATTATAGAGCTTGCACAAGACATGAAAATCGAAATGATACCTCTTGCGGAGAAATTAAAACCTTTACTACAAAATGTGAAGCTCCTACAGTAGATTTGAAAGTTGAAGGACAGGATACTTCAATTACCGTTAATGAAGGAGATAGCGTAACTTTATCTTGGACTTCTACTAATGCAGATAGATGCGAAGCTTCTGGCGATTGGTCAGGAACAAAACCCCCTTTTGGTTCAGAAAGAATTTCAAATTTAACTTTTGGTACAAAAACTTTCACTCTCACTTGCTATGGAGAAGGAGGAAGAGCTCAAGATTCAGTTTCAGTTTTTGTGAGAAAAGTTTTAGGAGCTCAAACTCCTACCGTGGAAAAATTTGTGAGAAACCTTTCTCAAGGAATAATGACCTTTCAAAAGAGAGTTTCTGCGACACCAAGAGATGTTTTAGAATTTGAGATTAAAATTTTTGCAAATTCTCAAATGAAAAATGTAAAAGTTAAAGATGAATTACCTGAAAAAATGAGAATTAGAGAAAATAGTTTGAAAGTTAACAACGTTTCTTTTCCAGGAAATTTGAAAGAAGGTATAAATTTGGGAGATTTAAAACAAGGGGAAACAAAAGTTATCTCTTTTATTGTTGATTTAGCAGGTCCTGAAAATTTTGGATATGGAAAAACTGATTTAACAAATAGAGCAAAAGTTTACTTTGATGGAGGAGAAGTTACAGCAGAAAGTGTGGTTTCTGTTTTAAAAAGAGAAGTTTTAGCTGCAGTAACTCAAGCTCCAACAGGTATTGTAGACAACATTTTGTTTTCTCTTTTTGTTCCTTTAGCTCTTGCTTTTTCTTTAACTTTTATTTTTAAGAAAAAAATTTTAAAGTTTGAAGAATTTTTAGAAAAAAGAAAAAAAGAGTACCGAATTTTTAAATCTCAAAAAATTTTAAACTCAAAAATTAAAGAATACCATCTTAAAAAGTGGTTAGAATAAAGAAAAAAAGTTTGCCCCTCGAAAAAAGAGGGGTTTTTTAAAATCTACTTTCCTTGACAAAATAAAATTTTTGAGTTATAATTTTTTAATGAAATTGCTGCAAAAAATTAAGCTCTTTTTTTGGCCTTGTTTTGATAATAATTTTTATCCTAAATTTTTAGAAAGCAGATTTTTATTTTCCTATCTTTTCTTTTTAATTTTTTTAAAATTTATCCTTTTCCCTTTTTTTATTTTTTTCCCAAAGCTTCCTTTTTTTGCTGAAATTTCAAAGCACGTTTTAGTTTATCTTATAAATAAAGAAAGGGAAGAGAGAAATATTTTACCTTTAAAAGAAGATCCTCTTTTGACATTGGCTGCTCAACTTAAAGCAAAAGATATGCTTGAAAGAGAGTATTTTTCTCATGAAGATCCACAAGGCAACCCTCCATGGGAGTGGTTAAAAAAAGTAGGATATGATTTTCAAGTTGCAGGAGAAAATTTGGCGATTGGGTTTTTGGATTCAGAAGAGGTTTTTTTAGCTTGGAAAAATTCTTTTTTACACCGGCAAAATTTATTAAACCCAGCTTTTGAGGAAATGGGAATTGGAATTGCAAAAGGAAAATTTCAAGGAACAGAAACCACAATCGTGGTTCAATTTTTTGGTACAAAAAAACCACAAAAAACTTCACCAAAAGTTTTGACAGTAGGTCCACAAGAAAAAATTAAAAAAGAAACAAAAAAAGAAACTCCCACTACTTTACCAGAGATTACTTTTGAAACTTCTAATTTAGAAAGCCCAACTTCTCAAATTGAAACTTCTCAAATTTCTACTTCAGAAATTGCCACCATTAAGGAAGAACCCAAGAATTTTTCTCAAAAAGTTCAATTTAATACCCTTTCTTTTTTAAGTTTTAATTACCATAAAATCGTTGACTTTTTCATTTATCTGAATTTAGTTTCAATAATTTTCATTTTGTTTGTAGCCATTGTTTCTGATATATTTTTGTACAGAAAATTTGCTATAGACTATGCAGATTTGATACCAAAAGCTTTCATTTTTTTGGCGGTGCTGATAATTTTACTCTCTTTTGATAAAGTTCAAATTATTTCTAACATCCCTCACGATTTCGCTATTTATTAAAAAAATTTAAAAGGTTTATGGAGAAAAAAACTTTTTTTAAATATTTTTTGATATTTTTTGTTTTAGGAGTTTTGATTTTTAACTGGCAAAAAATATCTTTTTTGTTTAACCCAAAAGTAATTTGGGATTTTTTGACTTTGAAAATTGAAGAAAAAAGAGAAAAAGAAAAATCTCCTGGAATAATTAAAACAGAAGAAACAAACTCTCAAGAAATTATTTTTGAAAACAAAATCGAAATCCCAAAAATTGAAGTTGAAGCTCCATTAGTTTTAGCAAAAAGCGAAAAAGAAATATCTAGTCAATTGAAAAAAGGAGTAGTCTTGTTTCCAGGTTCAGCTTTACCAGGTCAAAAAGGAGCGACAATAATTTTAGGACATTCTGCTCCTCCAAATTGGCCCAAAATAATGTATGAGTGGGTTTTTACAAAATTGGGACTCTTACAAGAAGGAGATGAAATTTTTGTTTATTTTGGTGGAAAAAAATATAAATATAAAGTCAAAGAAAAAGTAATTTTGAAAAAAGGACAAGAACTTCCTTGGAAAGATAATTCTGAAAATTTTTTAGTGTTGGTTTCTTGCTGGCCCCCTGGCAAAGATATAAAAAGAATGGCAGTAAAAGCTTATCTTGACAAAGAAGAAAAAATTTGGTAGGATTTAAAAAAATTTAAAGAAAGGAGGTGAGAGAAGGTGAAGTACTTTAAAATTTTATTTTTTGTGATAAGTTATTTTTTTGTGATGATTTTGTTTTTTTTAAGAGTTGAAGGGAAAGCAGCAGAAGATTGGTCAAACATTACCGGAGAATGTAGACTTGGAGAAAGGATTATTATTAAAAAAGGAACAAAAATAAGAATGTACACAAGGGAAGATGGAAAAATTGTTTTAGAGGAAACTGTTTTGAAAAGGGATAGAAAAGCATCATTGCTAAAGTGTGAGTTCGGTGTATACGCACTACTCGAAGATTGCGGGAATTTAATTGTGATTTCTGAAAAACCAGCCAGAGAAATAGTAATAAAGCGCGAACCTATTTATATAACTCCTCCACCACCAACAGTAGTGTATTATCCACCTCCAATTTATTATTATCCTGCTCCTCCTGTATATTGGCAATACCCAAACATTTTCTTATTTTTCCATTATGAACGTCATAGATATCATCATCACTTTCCAATTTCTCCAAGACCCCCTACAGTAACTACATTACCTCCAGTAGTTCATTAATACAATTAATTTTTATGGAAGGGGTTATCCCCTTCCTTTTTTAATTTTCCAAAAAATTTTTTATTATTTTTTTCGCTTCTTCTTCATTTTTGATCCACACTACTCTTTTGTCTTTTTTGAAAACTTTAATTTGTCTTTTTGCAAATTTTTCAATATCTCTTTGCAATTTTTTAATCATCCTTCCTTTTTTTATTTTTCCTTGCAAATATTTTGCAATCCATTCGTATTCTAAACCAAAACTTTCAAGTTTTTTCCAGGAAACTCCACTCTCTTTTAATTTTTTTACTTCCTCTATCATTCCTTGTTTTAATCTTTTTAACAATCTTTTTTTGATTAATTTTTTCAATTCAGAAAAATCTCTCTCAATTCCCAAAAACAAAACAGGGTAGGGAAGAGGTTGTTTTTTTAAAGGCGGAACTTTTCCTAATTTTTTTACAATTTCTAAAGCTCGAATTAATCTCCTTTTGTTTTTAAAATCTATTGTTTTTGCTCTTTCTGGATCCAATTTTTTTAATTCTTCAAAAAGCTCTTTTTCAGATTTTTTTTCCAATTCTTTTCTTAATTTCCAATCAGGCTTTATCCTTGGGAAACAATATCCATTAACTAAAGCATAAATATAAAACCAAGTTCCTCCACAAATTATGGGAATTTTTTTCTTTTTAAAAATTTTTGAAATTGCTTTTTTTGACAAATCAACAAATTGAGCAACAGTAAAAATTCTTTTTGGTGAAGCAACATCTAAAAGATGATGAGGAATTCCTTTCATTTCTTCTTTTGTGATTTTTCCTGTTCCAATGTCCATTCCCCGATAAACCTGTCTTGAATCAGCAGAAATTATTTCTGCCCCCTCAATTCCGAACTCTCTTTTTGATTTTTTTGAACCCAACCACAAAGCTAACTTTACCGCTAAATCAGATTTTCCAGAAGCAGTAGGGCCCAAAATTACAATTATTTTTTTCATTTTTTAATCAATCTTCCTTTTAATCCCCAAGGAAAAGCTTTTTCGATTTTCACTAAAACAAAATTTCCCACCAAATTCTCTTTTCCTTCAAATTTTACGCTTTTGTGATGTCTTGTTTTTCCAATCAAAAATCCATCTTTAAAATTTTCTACCAAAACTAAAACTTCCTTTCCTACAAATTTTTTGTTAAAGCTTTGGGCAAATTTTTCTAAAATTTTTTGCAAAATTTTCCATCTTCTTTCTTTTTCTTTTGTTGAAACTGTATCTTCAAATTTTTCTGCCAAAGTTCCCGGTCTTTTGGAATATTTTGCAATGTAAGCCATGTCAAATTTTAACTCTTTGAAAAGTTTCACCGTATTTTGAAATTGTTTTTCCGTTTCACCGCAAAATCCCACGATAACGTCAGTTGAAATTGAGATTGTATCTTCTAAAGCAAAACCTTCTGGAAAACCTTTTTTGTAAATTGATCTTCTAATTTTTTTAAAAACTTTTCTTATTTTTTTTACTAAATTTTTATATTCTTTTGCAGTATAATTTCTCTTCATTTTTTCTAATATCTCATCATCTCCAGATTGTAAAGGTAAATTCAAATAAGGAGTAAATTTTTCACATTTTGCCATAGTTTCAATAAGCTCTTTTGAAAAACTTTTTGGATGAGGAGAAGTAAAGCGCAACCAAAAATTTCCAGGAATTTCATTTACCATTTTTAACAATTGAGCAAAATTTACAAATTTTGAACTTTGAGTTTCCATTTTGAATTTATAATCGTTCACACTTTGTCCCAAAAGCCAAATTTCTTTTGCTCCATTTTTTATTGCTTCTTTTGCTTCTTCTAAAATTTCTTGATAAGGCCTGCAAATTAAAGGTCCTCTGACAAAAGGTACGACACAAAAAGAACAAAAATTATCACAACCTGTGGAAATTGGAATAAAAACTGAAAAATTTTTTTCATATTTTGGTTTTACTTTTAAGTAATCGCATCCAAATTTTTCTAAAAATTCTTTCTCTCTTTGGTTGGGAAAATAATGAAAACTCTCTTTTTTTAAAAATTCAGGCCAAATTTTTAAAGCTTTAATTGGTAAAATAAAATCAAAAAAATTTTTGAATTTTAAATAATCTTTTTTCAAAATACAGCCTGTCAACAAAATTTTAAGAGTTTTTCTTTGAGCTTTAAGTTGATTAAATTTTTTTGCTAAACCATAAACTCTGTCTACTGCAGATTGTCTTACAGAACACATGTTTACCACTATCAAATCTGCGGTTTTTTCGTTCAAAGCTTTTTTGTAGCCTATATTCTCTAATAAAGAAGCAATTCTTTCTGAATCTGATTTGTTCATTTGACAACCAAAAGTGATAATTAAATATTTCATTAAATTAAATTTTATGCGTTTAATTTTTAAAAATCAAATTTAACTATTGACAAGTAATGATAATTTTGATAAAATATAAAAGCACCTTAAACAAGGAGGTGATATACATGAACGAAAATGAAGAAAAGATTTTAGATGATATTAAAAACGAATTTATTAAAGAACTTGATGAGAAAATTTTTAAAATTATTCAAACAATGGATGGTGTTAAAAAAAATATGGAGGAAAAAGAAAATTTAAAAGAAATACTTCGAATAAAAATAAAAACTATGTTATTGCTTAAAGTTTTAATGACAACCAGAAAAGAACTTCAGGAAATAGACATTTGGAATGAAATTTTTATATAAAAATTCGTTTTATACTTGAGCGAGGGGATTATCCCCTCTCTTTTAAATTAAGATGAAAATAATTAAAAAATTTTTATTTTTTCTTTTTTTATTGTTGATAGTTTTTTTTCTTTTAAATTTTAAAACATTTTTTTTAAATATTTCTTCAACTCCTGACAAAAAAATTTTTTCTATAGAAAAAGGAGAAGGAATTTTTGAAATCGCAAAAAAATTAGAAAAAGAAAAAATTATCAAAAACAGATTTTTATTTTTAGGATATGCGATTTTAAAAGGAAAACATAGAAAAATTTTAGCAGGAAAGTATGAATTGAATTCTTCAATGACAATTCCTCAAATTCTTGAAAAGTTTGTGAAAGGGGAAACAGCTAAAATAAAAGTGACCATTCCTGAAGGTTTTACAATAAAAGAGATTGAAGAAAAGTTAAAAGTTGATTTGCCAGAAGAACTCGAAGGATATTTATTTCCTGACACTTATTATTTTTCAATAGATTACACTTCAAAAGATGTGATAAAGGCAATGAAAGAAAATTTTGATAAAAAAATTGCCCCTTATTTGCCAGAAATTGAAAGGCAAGGCAAAAGTTTGAGAGAAGTAATAATTTTGGCTTCTTTAGTAGAGAAAGAAGTAAAAACAAAAGAGGAAAAAGAAATTGTAGCTGGAATTTTATGGAAAAGATTGAAAGCAAAAATTCCTTTGCAAGTTGATGCCACAATAACTTACATTACTGGAAAAAAAACTACCAAAATTCCTTTGGAAGATCTCCAAATTGATTCCCCTTATAACACTTACAAATATTTGGGTTTGCCTCCTGGTCCAATTTGCAACCCAGGTTTAGAGAGCATTTTGGCGGTAATTTATCCTAAAGAAACAGATTATTGGTATTATCTTACCACCCCAGAGGGAAAAGCAATTTTTAGCAAAACTTTTTTGGAACATCAAATTGCAAAGGAAAAATATCTTAAGTGAAAATTAGGTTTGAAAAATTGATCTCTTTGAGTTTTGAAACAAAGAAAATAAATTTTGTTTTGAAGATATTATTTTTGATAAAATTTTATTTAAAGTATGAACGATTATTTGAACATTGGAAAAGCTTCTGATTTAGAGAATAAAAAAGAAAGAATAATTTACAGAGCTTTGGAAATTTTACCCGGGTTTTTAGCTTGGAGTACTTTATTTTTTGTAATTTTTGGCGCTATTTTTTTGCCAGTTTTAATTGCAATTTTTATTATTTTGTTTGATTTTTATTGGTTTTTAAGAGTAATTTATTTTTCTTTCCATCAAACTTTTTCGTATTTCAAAATGAAAAAGAATCTGAAAATTAATTGGTTTGAAAAACTAAAAATTTATTTTCCCGATTTTGAGAAAATTTATCATATTGTAATTTTTCCTTTTTTTAAAGAGGGTAGGGAAGTGGTCGAAGATTCAATATTACATTTGAAAAATTACCTCAGGTATCCAAAAAATAGAATAATTTTAGTTTTAGCTGTTGAAGAAAGAGGAGGGAAAAATCAAATTGAAATGGCAAAAGAACTTCAAAAAATTTATTCTCAAGATTTCTTTAAAGTTTTTGTTTTTGTGCATCCAAAGGATTTGCCAGGTGAAGTTAAAGGAAAAGGAGCGAATGTTCAATTTGCCATTGAAAATTTAAAAAAAGAGATTGAGAAATTAAATTTAAAAAAAGAAAATCTCATCGTTTCGATCTTTGACATTGATACTAAACCTGAAAAAGATTATTTTTCCTTAGTGACTTTTTGGTATTTGAAATTGAAAAAGAAGCCAAATTTTGCCTTCCAACCAATTCCAGTGTATAACAACAACATATGGCAAGTTCCATTTTTTTCAAGAATTGTGGCCACTTCCAACACTTTTTGGCAAATGATTCAGCAATCAAGACCAGAACAATTGGTAACTTACTCTTCACATTCTTTACCCTGGCAAGTTTTTGAAAAGGTAAGTTTTCCAAAAGAAGTAGTTTCTGACGATTCAAGAATTTTTTGGAAATGCTTTTTTGCTTTCAATGGAAACTTTCAAACTATTCCTTTGTTTTATCCTGTTTACATGGATGCGGTTTTAGGAAAAAATTTTCTTTCCACCGTTGTCAATCAATACAAACAACAAAGAAGATGGGCCTGGGGTGCAGAAAACATCCCCTTTGTCATTTTTAATTTTTTAAAAAATAAAAAAATTTCCCTTTCTACAAAAATTTTTCATTCTTTTGTGATTTTGGAAGGCTTTTGGTCTTGGGCGGTCGCTTCTTTGTTAATTTTTCTTTTAGGATGGTTAACTCCAACTTTAGGAGGTAAAGGTTTCCATAAAACATTTTTAGGTTTTAATCTTCCCACTTTCACTCAAAATTTAATGTTTGTAGCTTCTTTTGGAATTTTTCTTTGTGCTTTTTTAAGCTTGCTTTTGTTGCCACCTTCTCCCAAAAAATTTTTAAAAAAAGTTTCTATTTTTTTTCAATGGTTATTTATTCCCGTAACTTTAATAGTTTTTGGATGTTTTCCCGCTTTGGATGCCCAAACAAGGTTAATGTTTAAAAGGTATATGGGTTTTTGGTTAACTGAAAAATGGAGGAAATAATTTATTATTTACTTTCTTTTTTTTGTGGAGTTTTGCCTCCGATAGTGTGGCTTTCTTTTTATTTGAGAGAAGACCAAAGACCAGAACCAAAAAGAATGGTAATTTTGATTTTTGTTTTGGGTGCCCTTTTTGTTTTCCCTGCCGCAGCTTTACAATCTCTCATTTTGAATTTATTTTCTTTTTTTGGTATTCCTGAACCTTATTTTTCTTTTTTAAAAGATTTTTTTGTAATCGCTCTTTTGGAAGAGGTTTTTAAATTTTTGCCCATTTTCTTTTTTGTTTTCAAAAGCAGAGAGTTTGATGAACCTGTAGACGGAATGATTTATATGATAATTTCTGCTTTAGGCTTTGCTGCTTGTGAGAATTTTTTTGCGATTTTAAATTTGAAACCTGAACAATTTCCTCTTTCTCAACTTTATTTTTCTTTGATATTTGGTACAACTTTGTTGAGGTTTTTGGGTCCGGTATTCTTGCATTCTCTGGCCTCTGCAATTTTTGGGTATTTTGTTTCGCTTTATTATTTTAAAAAAAGAAAAATCTCAATTTTATTTTTAGGACTTTTTTTGGCCTCTCTGTTGCATTTTGCTTTTAATTTTTCTATTATTTCAATAGCGAAAGAAAAAAGTTTTTCTTTTGGTACTTATTACTTGATAGTTTTGTTTTTACTAGGAATGGGAATTTTAGTTCATCAACTCTTCAAAAGGTTGAAAAAATAAAACAAAAATGGGGTTTTTAGAAAAATTAAAAATCCAAAAAGAAACTAAAGAAGAAGAAAAAATTAAAAAAGAAGAATGGTTAGAAAAAGAAGGAGAAGTTCCAGTCGATATGTATCAAACAAAAGATTATGTAATCTTGGAAGTTCCAGTGGCAGGGGTAAAACCTACCGACTTGGAAATTTATACTGAAGGAGAACAAATTATAATTGAAGGGCAAAGAAGGCTTCCTGAAGAAGAAAGAGATTATTTAATTCAAGAGTGCTATTGGGGAAAATTTTCGAGAATAGTGAGAATACCTGTTGAAGTTGATCTTGAAAAAATAGAAGCTACTTTAAGAGATGGACTTTTAACTATAAAAATTCCAAAAATAGTAAAAACTACAGGAAGAAAAAAAATTACTATAAAGTAAAACCTTTAAATGTGGAGCTCTGCTGAAATAAGAAAAAAATTTATAGACTTTTTTATTGAAAAAGGACACTTTGAAATTCCCGGAGTCCCCCTTACTTTTTACGACCCTACTTTATTATTTGTTTCAGCTGGAATGGTTCCTTTCAAACCCTATATTTTAGGTGAGAAAAAACCACCTTACAAAAGAGTAGTAAATTGTCAAAAATGTTTTAGAACAGTTGACATTGAAAAAGTAGGGGAAAATTCAAGATCCCTTACTTTTTTTGAAATGTTAGGGAATTGGTCTTTTGGTGATTTTTGGAAAGAAGAAGCAATTTCATTTGCATTTGAATTGTTAGTTGATGTTTTTCAGATAGAAAAAGAAAAACTTTATTTTACTGTCTTTGAAGGCGATCAAGATATTCCCGAGGATAAAGAAACAATTGAAATTTGGAAAAAACTGGGAATTGAAGAAGGAAAAATTTTTAAACTTTCAAGAGAAAATAACTTTTGGATTGCAGGAAATTTTGGCCCCTGCGGTCCTTGCACTGAAATTTATTATGATCTTGGAGAAGAAATAGGATGTAAAAGAAAGGAATGTCAACCTGGTTGCGATTGTGATAGATTTTTGGAAATTTGGAACTTAGTTTTTATGGAATATTATTTAGATGAAAACGGAAAATTAAGCAGGCTTTCTCAAAAAAATGTGGATACTGGAGCAGGGTTGGAAAGGTTAGCAGTGGTTTTGCAAGGTAAAAAATCAGTTTTCGAAACAGATTTATTTTTACCCATCATTAAAGAATTAGAAAAAGAAGGAGTGAAAGATATAAAATCTCAAAAAATAATTGCAGATCATTTAAAAGGAGCAGCATTTTTAATTTCAGAAGGAGTTTTACCTTCGAACATTGAAAGAGGTTATGTTTTAAGAAGAATTCTGAGAAGAGCTATAAAATATTTAAAAATGTTAGGACTTTCAACAAAATCTTTAATTTCCCCTCTTAAAAAAGTTGGTGAAATTTATCAAAATGTATATCCTGAGATAAAACAAAAGGAAGAAGAAATCATTAATGTTGTGGTAAATGAAGCTGAGAATTTTGAGAAGACATTAGATAAAGGTTTGAAAAAATTTTATGCAGAAATAGAAGCTCTTAAAAGTTCAGAAAAAAAGGAAATCTCTGGAAAGTTAGCTTTTGATTTATATCAAAGTTATGGATTTCCTCTAGAATTAACAGAAGAGCTAGCAAAAGAGGTTGGATTTTTGGTGGACAAAAAAGGGTTTGAAATTGAGTTTGAAAAACATAAAGAAATTTCAAGAAGAGGTGTAGAAAAAAAATTTGGAGGAATTGGAAAAACTCCAGACTATCAAGCAATAAAACATCACACTGCCACTCATTTGTTGCACGCAGCCTTGAGAAAAATTTTGGGAGAAAATGTAAAACAAATGGGTTCTGATATTACTTCAGAAAGACTGAGATTCGATTTTTCTTTTGATAGAAAACTTACTAAAGAAGAATTAAAACAAATTGAAGATTTAGTAAATCAAAAAATTCAGGAAGATTTGGAGGTGAAA
>Ga0065718_1024994_pt1 | contig 17448 bp, 14 predicted proteins | sample GBSCel77sediment_2_FD_59105 | JGI IMG/M metagenome (GOLD analysis project Ga0065718, IMG submission 59105) | Hot spring sediment microbial communities from Great Boiling Spring, Nevada - cellulolytic enrichment CS 77C v3 (version 3) | ecosystem: Environmental > Aquatic > Thermal springs > Hot...
AATATATGAGATTGATTGCTGGCTTAATTTTATTATTTTTATCCATCGCTTTATTTAAAGGCTGGATTTAAAAAATTTTATGGTCAATCAACAAATTTTTGCCCTTTTGTTAATCATTCTGGCAGGCTATTTAACCAGAAAAATTAAAATTGCTGAAGATTTTTGGGTTTCTATTTTAAACAATTTTGCTTTTTATGTTGCTTTTCCTTGCTTGGTCTTTTTTAATCTTTTTACCTCGGATATAAAAAATCTTTTTGAAAACAATTTTTTTATTTTAAATTTTTTCTCAATTCTAATTTTCGCCCTTTTAGTTTATTTGCTTTGTTCTTTGCTAAAACTTAAAAAAGAAGAAAAAGTCATTTTCACTATTGCTTCTGTTTTTGGAAATGTTGCTTACCTAGGAGTACCAATTGGTCAAATTGTAGGGGGAAAAGAAGGCGAAATTATCGCTACTTTAATTTCTGTTTTGTATTTACTTTTAGTGTTAACTTTTGGAATTTTTCTTTTAGAATATACAGCTTCAAAAGAAAAAAGGATAAAAAATGTTATTTTGAATGTTTTTAAACTTCCGCTTTTTTGGTCAATTTTACTCGGTGCCTCTTTTTCTTTTTTTAAAATTCCTTTACCTGAATTTTTAATTTCTTCAATAAAAATGTTGTCTCAAACTGCCTCACCCGTAGCTTTATTTGCGGTTGGGATTTTTATTTGTGAGAGTTTTTTAAAAGAAAAAATTTTATTAACTCTTTTTCTAACTTCTTTAAAAATGATTGTTTTCCCTCTCTTTCTTTTTTTAGTTTTTTATTTTTGGTACAATAGCGTAAAAGACCTTTCTTTTATTATTTCAATTTTACAAGCTAGCATGCCCTTGGCAGTGACCAATTTTGTTTTAGCAAAAAAATATAATTTTAGTCCAAATTTAATTAGCAATGCGATATTTTTATCAACCTTGTTTGCTAGCGTTGAAATTTTCTTAATTTTAAAATTTTTAATTTAAAATTATGGGAATTTTTGAGAAACTTTTTGGGCAAAACACATTATATTATCCAGGATGTTTGACAAAGTTTGTTGCCAAAGATCTCAAAGAAAAATACGAAAAAATTTTGAGAAAATTTGGTATCGATTTCATTGAACTTTCTGAATTGGAAAAGTGTTGCGGGTCTCCCGCTTTGAAAGCAGGTTATCCTGAAGATTTTAAAAAATTAGCACAAGAAAATTTAAAAATTTTTAAAGAGCATGCAGTAAAAAAAATTGTTACCAATTGTCCAGCATGTTTTATGATTTTAAAAAAATATTACAAAGAAGCTTTGGGAGATAAATGGGATATTGAAGTGGAACATATCAGTCAAACAATAAACTCAAAACTTAAAAATCAAAAGTCAAAATTAAAAAATGAAAAAATAACTTTTCACGATCCTTGTCATTTGGGCAGGCAAATGGGTGTTTTTGAAGAACCAAGAGATATAATTAAAAAATTAGGATACGAAATATTGGAAATGGAGCTTTCAAAAAATGAAAGTTTTTGTTGTGGAGGTGGGGGAGGGGTGAAATCAAACGAGCCAGAGCTATCAAACAAAATTGCCAAAGACAGGATTGAGCAGGCAAAAAAAACAGGAGCAAAAATTTTAGTGACTAATTGTCCTTTATGTTATTTTCATTTAAAAGAAAATGCAACTGAAATTGAGGTTAAAGAATTAATAGAATTATTTGAAAATCTATGAAAGGAGAATTTTTATCAGAAAAAACAAAGGCTACTTTTTGGAAAGTAGTTCTGGAATACAGAAAAAAAAGAGAAAAGGCTCTTTTGAGAAATAATTTGGAGTATGAAAAATTTAGAGAGGAGCTTTATCAAATTAAAAAGAAAGCAATTTCAGAAATTGAGAGTTTAAAGGAGAAAGCAATTTTTGCATTAAAAGAAAATGGAATTAATGTTTTTGAAGCAAAAGATGCCAAAGAGGCAAGAGAAATCATTAAAAAATTAAGTGAAGGAAAGACAAAAATTATCAAATCAAAATCGAACGTTTTCAATGAAATTGAAGAAGAAGAATTTTTGGCTGACAAAGAATTAACAGAAACTGATTTGGGAGATTTCATTTGTCAAATAATGAGAGAAAAAGAATCCCATCCAGTTTTACCTGCGATTCATCTGACTCCAGAAGAAATTGTAAAAAAAATTAAAGAGAAATTTGAAGTTGATTTAGAACCTAAACCAGAAAAAATTGCAAATTTTGTGAGAAATTTGTTGAGAGAAAAAATTTCAGAAGCTGAAGTTGGAATTTCAGGAGCAAATGCTATTACTTCAGATGGAAAAATTATAATTTTGGAAAATGAAGGAAACATTTCTTTGGTTTCAAGATGGCCTGAAATTCACATTGTAGTTTCAGGTTTTGAAAAAATTGTTGAAAACTTAGAAGACGCTTTAAAAATTGTTAGAGCTTCTGCCATTTGGGGGACAGGCCAAGATTTTCCAGTTTACGTTTCCATAATTTCTGGACCTTCAAAAACAGCAGACATTCAAAATCAAATTGTAATTGGAGCTCAAGGAGCAAAAGAAGTTAATTTGATTTTAATAGACAATGGGAGAACAAAGCTTTTAAAAGAAGGTTTTGAAGAGCTTTTGTATTGTATCAATTGCGGTGCTTGTTTGAATTTTTGCCCAGTTTTCCATCAAATTGGAAGGAATTACGGCTCAAAATATTTAGGTTCAAAAGGAGTAATTTTTGCTGGATTTTCAGAGAGTTTAAAAGAAGCTGTAAATTCAAATTGTTTTGCTTGCACTTTATGTTCTGCTTGCTTTGAAAATTGTCCAGTTAAAATAGATTTGCCAAAATTAATGAAAAAATTACGTTCTTTAATGGAAAAAGAGAATCTTCAAACAAAAGAAAATCAAGAGATGATAGAAAAGATTAGAAATTTTGGCAATCCTTTTGGAAAAATCGAAGAAGGAAAGATTCCAAAAAAACTTTATTGTTGCTAAAATTGGATTTAATTTTTGAATTTTGTAAAATAAAAAATTATCAATAAGAATTTAAAATGATGCTACTTGAAAAAATTCAGAAAATATTGATTTTTGCTGGAGTTTTTCTTTTTCCTCTCTTTTTCATTCCTTCTCTTCAAAATTTTATTGACTTTCCGAAACAAGTTTTGTTGGTGAGTTTGGTTTTTTTGATTTTTTTAATTCTCACACTTGAAATTTTTTCAAAAAAAGAAATTAAAATTTATTTTCATCCAATTTGTTTGATTTTATTTTTATTTTTGTTGTGGAATTTCATTTCGCTTTTGTTTTCGAAATCAAAAATTGAAAGCTTTTTTGGGCTACCTTTTTCAGTTTCCTCTTCATTTTTGACTCTTTTTTTACTTTTTGTTTTCTACTTTTTATTAAAAAATTTACTAGATGAAAAAGAAATTTCAAATTTAATTTTTCTTTATTTTTTGTCAATTTTCTTACTTTTGATTTTTTCGACTCTTCAAGGATTTGGGAAATTTATTTTACCTTTTGAAATCACAAAAAACCCTTCTTTTAATCCTGCAGAAACCCCTGGAAGTTTGGCCATTTTAATTTCTTGTCTTTTACCCTTTTGTGCATTTTTGTTTGCTTTAGAAAAAAAATTTTTAAAAGCTTTTTATTTTATTTTTGTTGTTGCTTCTTTGTTTTATCTTTTGATGGTCAATTCAAAGACATCTTTTTTGATTTTAGCGCTTTCATCTTTGTTTTCTCTTTCTTTAATTTTTTCTGAAAGAGGCACCAAAGAATTTCACCTTCCAATTTATTTTATTTCCTTCTTTTTAGTTTTTGCTTTATTTTTCTTTCTATTTAACTTTCCAGTTTTCAAAGTTAAATTTTCTCCAGAAATTTTATTGAGTCAAAAAACAGGTTTTGAAATTACTTCAAAGTTTTTAGGGGAAAAGCCCGGGCTTTCAACAATTTTTGGCTTTGGTCCTGGAACTTTTCATCATATTTTTTCTTTGAAAAAACCAGATTTTTTGAATCAAACTCTCCTTTGGAATAGCAGGTTTGTTAAATCTTCTTCTGAAGCTTTAGAAATATTTTCTACTTTAGGATTGGTTGGAGGGATTTTGTTTTTGTTGCTCATTTTTTCAATACTTTACTTTTATTTCACATCTAAACCTTCTTCTTTGCAAACAATTTTATTTGTACCTGTTTTAAGTTTCGTTTTGGCTAAATTTTTATATCCTCCAAACTTTTTATTGAACTTCTCTTTCTTTTTATTTTTATCTGCTTTTGTGAAAAGTTTGGTCCAAAGAGAGATTAATTTTTCTCAAATCAAAAAAATTCATTTACTTTCGTTTTCTCTTTTTTCAATTTTGTGTTTTTTGGTTATTTCAACAAGTTTGACCTGGCAAAATCTTGCAAGCGAAATTTATTACAACAAAGGAGTAAATAATTTTTACCAAGGAGATTTGCAAAGAGCAATTTCTAATTTGGAAACTGCAATAAGAATTAATCCAAGATTTGATTATTACTTCAGAGATTTAAGTCAACTTTATTTGCTAAGGGTTCAAGATAAAGTTCAAAAAAACCTTCAAGATATTCAAGCAATTGCCCAAGATGTTTCAGAGGCAATCAGGCTATCTAAAATTGCTACAGAAGAAAAAGGAAAGGCTTCAGCTGCCAATTGGTCCCAAAGAGGATTTTTATATCAATCAATAACTAATTTGGCCCAAGGAGCAGAAGACCACGCAATTTCAGCCTATGAAGAAGCAATAAAAAGAGATCCTAAAAATCCTTTCTATTACACCCAAGAAGGAGTATTGTACATGAGAAAAGCAATTTTAGGTGAAGATCCTCAAAATAATTTAGAAAAAGCTAGAGAGTTAATTGAAAAAGCAATTTCTTTGAAATCAGATTATGCCCCAGCTCATTTTCAATTGGCAATTTACTATCAAACAAAAGGTGAAATAGACAAAGCAATTTCAAAGCTAGAAGAAACAAAAATTTTAGCTCCTCAAGATGTGGGATTAGCTTTTCAGTTAGGTCTTTTGTACTATCAAAAAGAAAATTATCAAAAAGCAAAAGAAGAACTACAAAGAGCAGTAACCATTGCTCCAAATTATGCAAATGCTTTGTACTTTTTGAGTTTGTCTCAAGCAAAATTGGGGGAGAGAGACAAAGCAATAGAAAGTATGCAAAAAGTTTATGAATTGAACCCTGATTTAAAATTTTTAGAAAAAATTATTGAAAATTTGAAAGCTGGAAAAGAACCTCTAGAAGGAGTAACTCAAGAAATTCCTCCACAAGCTCCAGTAAGAGAAACTCCTCCAGAAATTAAGAGATAATTTTTAAACTACAATCACTACCGGTAATACCATCGGTCTTCTTTGAGTTTTTTGAAACAAGAACTCCCCGAGTTGATTCCTTAATTCATTCTTAATGTAAGCGGTATTAACAATTTTTCTTTTGCCGACTGCGTGATGGACAATACCGATAGTTTTTTTTCTTACTTCTTTTAAAAGTTCTTTTGATTCTCTCAAATAAATAAAACCACGAGAAATGATATCTGGGGAAGTTTTAACCCTACCACTTTCTTTGTCTATGGTGACAATAATTACAAAGATTCCATCTCTTGAGAGAATTTTTCTATCTCTTAAAACTACTTCTCCTACATCTCCCACTCCCAAACCATCTACCATCACATAGTTTGCTGGCACTCTTTTTTTCTCAATCCACCATTCATTTTCAGTAAGGCAAATTACTTGGCCGTTTTCTGCCAAAATTATATTTTCTTCTGGCATTCCACATTCAATGGCAATGTCTCTGTGAGCACAAAGCATTGAATATTGGCCATGAATAGGAAACAAAAATTTTGGTTTCATTATTTTTATCATTTCTTTTAATTCTTCTTCTCTTGCATGTCCCCCTGCATGAATGTCCATCATTTTGTAATGAAAAACTCTTGCCCCTTGTCTTAAAATTTCATCTTTCACCATCTGAACCGTTCTTTCGTTTCCTGGAATTACAGAAGAAGAAAAAATTACAGTATCGCCCTTTTTCAATTTAATGTATTTGTGCTCTTTGTTTGCCACTCTCATTAAGACAGCATCAGGTTCACCTTGAGCTCCAGTACACAAAATAGTGATTTGCCAATCAGAATAAGTTTCCAAATCCTTTGGAGAAATTAATGTTCCTTTTTTAATTTTCAAATATTTCAAAGCTCTAGCTAGCTCCACATTTACTTTCATTGAATGCCCTTCAATTAAAACTTTTCTTTCAAATTTTTCAGAAATTGTAATTATCTGCTGAATTCTGTTTAATAAAGAAGCGAAAGTTGAAGCAATTACTCTTCCTTTAGCTTGTTTGATTATTTCTTCCAAATTCACATAAATTTGGGCTTCAGAAAGAGAATGTCCTGTTTCTTCTGCAGAAGTTGAATCTGAAAGCAAAAGCAAAATTTTTCTTTTTCCAATTTCTTTTAATTTTTCAAAGTCTGTTGGAGGTTCATTTACTGGATTTTCGTCAAATTTGAAGTCTGAGGTATGTACAATATTTCCTACTGGAGTTTCAATAAAAAGTCCTAAATTATCTGGAATATTATGATTTTGTCTAAAAAACTCCACTTTAAAGTAAGGAAATTCAATTTTATCTCCTGGTTTTACCTCTTGAATGTTTAATTTAGGTTGATCAGGAAAATCTTCTTGTCTTTTTAAAATCATCGCCCTTGTTAGAGGAGAAGCATAGAAAATCAAATTTGGCCTCCAAATTTTTTCTAAAACATAAGGAATCGCTCCAATATGATCGTAATGGCCATGAGTAAAAATTATCCCTAGAATTTTATCTTTGTTTTGTTCTAAATAGCTTACATTTGGAATTACATAATCTACTCCGGGCATATCTTCTTCTGGTAATTTGAATCCCAAATCCACTACTAAAATTTTCCCTTCAAATTCAAAAAGAAGGCAATTTCTTCCAACTTCACCTAAACCTCCCAAAGGAATTATTTTGAGAGCTTTTTTCATTATTTTTAATGAGTGGGTAGGGTGGGATTCGAACCCACACGCCAAAATTTTGGCAGTAGGTCCTGAACCTACCGCGTCTACCTTGTTTTCCGCCACCTACCCAAGATTTTTTAAATTTTTAAAGTTTTCAATCCATTTTTCTAAAGTTCCACACTCAATCCACTTTCCTTTAACTTTTAAACCTAAAATTTCTCTCTGCTCTTTTATCATCATTTTTAAAGCATTGGCTAAAATTAATTCCCCATTTTGGAGCGGAGTTTTTTTCAAAAATTTGAAAATTTCAGGACTCAAAACATAATTTCCTACTAAAGCAAAAGATGAAGGAGGATTTTCTTTTGGTTTTTCAACGATATCCAAAATTCTATAAATTTTTTCTTTAACTTTCTTTACTTTCGGAACTCCATAAGCTGATAATTCTTTTTTTTCTTTTTGGTAAAGACATAAAATTGGTTTTTTGTATTTTTCAAAAGCAAAAATTAGTTGTTTTGCAAAACTTTCTTTCCCCAAAGAAAGATCATCCCCAAACATCACTAAAAATGGCTCTTTTTTTAAAAACTTTTCTGCTTTTAAAATTGCGTCTCCATCTCCCGCAGGAAAATTTTGAAATACTACTTTCATTTTTAATTTAGGAATGCTCTTTAAAATTTCTATTTCTTTCTGTTTCCCTCTTTCTTTCAAAACTTTTAATAACCATTCATTTTCTTTTTCAAAGTAATCTTTTAAAAATCTTTCTTTTTCAGGAGATACTACAAAAATGAATTCTTTAATGTTAGCTTCTAAAGCTTGTTCAACAATGTGTTGTAAAATCGGTTTTTTACCTAACGGTAAAAACTCCTTCGGAATTATTTTTGAAATAGGCAAAAATCTAGTGCCCAAACCTGCAATCGGAATTAAAGCTTTTTTTACTTTCATTTTCCAAATAAAAACTTTATATTTTTTGGTAACCTTTTTAGAGGTTTTTTTTCTTTTAGTTTTGGAACAAATTGATAATTTTCATTTTTTACCCAACCTTCTTTTGTGAAAAAATAACAAGCTCCTTTCAATTTTTCAAAACTTTGATATTCTGATTTAACTTTATCGAAAATCCAATTTCCCACAATTAATGTTTTTTCTGTGGGGTTTATGGTAATGTGGCCGTATTCTGGAGGAATTTTTACAAATTCATTCTTTTTCGCTCTTACAAAATAAACATCTTTCACTTTTTCTTTCCCTTTTTGCAAAAGAAAAATCCCTTCACCTTCTAAAACTTGATACAATTCTCCAAAATTTCCTAAATGAAAGTGCCCTTTTGTTTTTACGTATTCTTTCCCCAAAATTTTTGGTGGAAATATAGTAATGTCAAAACGCAAATTTCCGAAAAAATTTACCCCTCGCACCATGTAATAAACTTCTCTTTCAGGTTCTTTTTTGACAATTTCTGGATTCAATAAAACTTCTTTTAACTCTTTTAACTTTCTACTTTCTGAGTGGGGTAAATACTTTATTAAAAAACTCTTTTTTCTTTTATAAACCATTTTTCAATTTCAGAAAACCTTTCTTCTAGTGCTTTCAAATTTTCTGTTGAAAAACCTTTAATTTTTTCAGAGAGATGATAAAAAACAGGGATATTGTATAAAAAATAAACGCACTTTTTTTGAAAGAGCTCTTTTTCAAAATTTTCTAAAATTTCTTTTCTTTTTTGAGGATCGAAAACTTTTCTTTGTTCAATTAAAAGTTCATCTATTTTTTCATCTTCTAGATTACTTAAATTTAAGATTTCTTCAGCTTCAAAAGAATGCCAAAAAGGAAAAGGATCCAAAATTTTATCATACATTTGTCCAAAAATCAAGAGGTCGTAATCTTTTTTTTGTAAAACATCTTTAATTTTTTCTCCTTCAAAAATTTTTAAGTCAACTTGAAATCCAATTTTTTCTAAATTTTCTTTTATAATTTGAGCTGTCTTTTCTGCTATTTTATCTTTTACCGTAACTAAACTCACTTTCAAAGGTAAATTTTCTTTTTCTTCTTGAAAACAAACTTGATTTAATTTTTCTCTGGTTTTTTCTTTAACCTCTCCGTTTCCTTTTTCAAGCCCAAAGGGAGTTAAAATTTCATCTTTAAATTTTTCTTGAAATAAAATTACAGCCCTCTTTGTTTCTAATCCAAAAAATCCAGAAATTTCTTTTGAAGGATAAATTTCCTCAAAAGAAGAAAGACACTCTTGAAGTTTTTTTACATCTTCTCCTTTATCTCCCATTTTTAAATTTCTTTTGAATTCAAAAATTTTTTCTTGAGCTTTCTTTTCTCTAAAACCTTTTTCTGTTTTTACAAACCCAGCTTCTTCTAAAATTTTTTCTGCGCTTTCTAGGTCAAAATTAAAATTAAATTCTGATTTTTTAAAAAAAGGTGATTCGACATTTTTTATTTCTCCAAAATTTTCTTTTAGAATTCTTTTTTTGTCAACGCTCAATAAAATTGCTTCTCTTATTTTTTCATTTTTTAAAATTTTTGATTTCAAATTTAAAAATAGAGCAAAGTATCTCGGAAGGTAAATTTCAAAAACATTAAATTTTGGAATAACTTCTTTTTCCTTTGATAAAAAAGTATCTACAATCCCTTCTTTCGCACTTTCTTTTAATTTTTTCTCTGTTTCAAACAGTAGAAAAACTATTTTTACCACTTTTGGAAATTCTCCAAAGTAATTTTCATTTCTTATTAAAGAAATTGCCTCAATTTTATTGTCTTTCTTTTTTATCCTTTCTATTTTATAAGGTCCGCTACTCAAAGGAAAAAAGTTCTCTGTAGCCAAAAGAAAGCTTGAACGAGGAATTCTTTCAAATTGATGTTTTGGCAAAGGTTTTAAAGTTAAATTTTTCAAAAAAGAAATTGAAGGTTCTCTCAATTTAAACAAAATCTCTTTATCAGAGAGTTTTTCAACCTCAACTCCTAACCAATCTATTCTCAAAGGGCTTTTTACTTCTGGATCTTGAATTAAAGAAACTGTAAATTCTACATCATCTGCTGTAATTTCCTTTCCATCTTCCCAAAAAATTTTTTCTTTTAGTTTTACTTTAAAAGTTTTTCCACTATCTAAAATTTCCAATTTTTCTGCCAAATTTGGAAAAATTTCCTCCCCTTTAATTTCGAAAAGCGAAGAAAGTAAAAGTTGGACAATATCTTTTTCAGGTTGAGTAGAAATAAAAAGGGGGTTTAGAGTTTGAATTGGTTCTGTGGTTCCTTCAACAATTGTTCCTCCAAAATCAGGAATAATTTTTGTTTTTTTGAGGTATAAAGAGTAAAGAGAAAAAGTTAAAGAGCAAAAAAACAAAAAAAGAAAGAAAGAAAACAAGAATTTTTCTTTTTTACTCAAAACATCTAAAAACTGTTGCAATTGATTTTTTGAGGGAAATTTCATTGTAGATAAAGATTTAAAATTGAAAGCAAAACAAATAAAATGGCAACCAAAATTGTGAGATAGAAAATATATTTTTCAATTCCTCTTTTGGTAAAGTAGCTTTCTTGAGAACTTAAAGCAGATCCTTTTTTTTGAATTAAAATCAAAAAAATTAAAATCAGAGAGATTACAATTTGGAAAATTTGCAAAATTTCTTTTTTCATTGTTATTTAAATAAAAAATCTACAAAAGAAAGAATAATTCCAGACAAAATTAAAGAAGATAAAGTGGTAACTTGAAATTCGAGAAAAAGCACGTCCAAAATCCAAATTATAATAATGTTAGCAAAAAGCGAAATTAAACCCAAAGTCAACCATTTCAAAGGGAGGCCAACGGTATTTAATAAAAATTTTGAAATAAAACTTAAAATTGCTAAAGTGATAGATAACAAAAGTAAAATGTGCCAATATTGAGTTAAATGAATCCCAAAATAAACACTTTTTCCTGGAATAACTTTAATTGTAACTCCTTCCAAAAGTTTGTCTGCTAAAAATAAAGAAATGGCACAAGCGAAAATTTTCCATAAAAAACTCATAATAAAAAAATTTTATCAAAAATTTTTAAATTTTCAAAATTTTTACCCAACGAACCTTTCCAAATTGATCTTTGTAAAATTTAAATTTTTTGTAGCCCTCTTTTTCAAAAATTTTTATTAAATCTTCTTTTTGCAAAGGGTCAATTTCCATGAAAATTGCCCCTTTCTCTTTCAAATGTTTTTTTGCTTGCTTTAAGAATTTTTTAATCACTTTCAAGCCCTTTTTACCCCCATACCAAGAAATTTTTGGTTCAAGTTCTTTTACTGATTGTTGAACTTCAAACAATCTTTCTTTGGCAACATAAGGTGGGTTAGCAAAAATAAAATGATATTTTTTGTTTTTTATTTTAGAGAACAAATTTGAATGATAAATTTTGTAGCGATTTTTTTTGATTTTGTTTAATTTTAAATTTTCTTTAATTTGCTTTATTGCTCTTTTGCTCACATCAACAAAATCAACTTTTGCGCCCTTAATATTCTTTAAAATTGCAATCCCAATTAAACCTGACCCAGCAAAAATATCTAAAATTTTGAAAGCTTTTCTTTTTATTTTCTTTAGTTCATTTATTGCTTTTTTTACCCAAAATTTTGTTTCTGGTCTTGGGATGAAAACTCCTTTTTTAACTTTAATTTTACAATTTAAGAAAGAGTGCATAAATTTTTTTATCAAAAAAATAGAAAAATAGAAATAATTGACAGAGGGAGCTGACCCGTGTAAGTTGTTTTACTATAGCAAATAAAGAAATAAAATAAAGAAAACAAAAAGGGCGAGGTTTTTTATCCTCGCCCCTTTTGCGCCCCACAAGGAGAGAGCAATAAAGTTAATGGGTTAAGTCAATCTTTAATTAGCTGTCAAGTAAACGTATCCTGTCTTGAGGTCTTCAATTAGCTTGCCATCCCATGTATCTCCACCTGTTCCATCCTCTTTTGTAGCCCATTTCAATTTAGTAATAGCAATTCTCCAGTAACCAGCGTCAGTAGGATCGTGCGTTGCATCCACAGTGAAAGTGACGGTTTGATCTTTAGCTACTTTGTAACCCCAAGTTCCTGCAGTAGCAGAAGTTGTCAAAATAACACTGGTAACAGAAGTTGCATTTCCGCTTGATGGTTGAGCTTCTACTGCAAGATCATTTGTGCTGGTGCTAATCCAAATGTCACCTCCTTTAGCAGTGACACTAAAGGTAATCTTTGCAACGATTGCTTCTGCTCCACCTTGACCATTCAAATCTTTCGCGTCAGCAGAAACTGTAATGTTGCTGAGTACTGGAGCTTTGGTGTAAACGTGTTGAGTTTCAGCGTCAATGCTTGAAATTGGTGGTATTGAATTGTCGTTTGCATCCACTCCAGAAACAGACACTAAAGTTACCTTATACGCTTTATCGTTAGCTCCTTTTTGTACCAAAAGCTTTACAGTCAACGTCTTGGTGGTATCTTTGGCAATGTTAATTTCTAAATCACCAAAAGTAGTGGTAGCAGTTGTTGCTGTTTTTTCTCCCAAAAGAGTAGTACCATCGTACAATCTTATAGCTATAGAACTAGCATCATCATTAAGCTTCACAGCTACTGTATCCAAAGTCACATTTTGTTTCTTTGCTTTAATGTCGAAAATTCCCAAAGTAATTTCAGTGTCTTCATCTTCGCTCACAATTTGAACTCCCTCTTTTGGAGAGTTAGCATTCAAGCTTGCTTCAACACTTCCTGTTTCTGCTGTTGCTAAATTAAAGGGTTTTGAGATTCCTGCTGGATCTTTAGGAGCGTATTGATGAATTCCAGCAGTATCTACTCCTCTAATTCCATTTTGATCAATTTTTACTGTTATTGAAGGAAGAGTTCCTGCAGGATAAACTGGTACCGCTGAAACTTTCACTGTGATGACTTTCTCTCCTCCTTTCTCAACTTTCACTCCTAAACCAGAAAGTCTTACACTGTACTCTGTACCTGATTTTTCCATTGTGTCTTTATTCAAATCAACTCCTTTGATTGCATTTTCTCCATCGTACAATGCCACATAATTGATGTACTTGTAAACGATTTGTTCACCACCAGCCTCAAAAGTCAAATCTACTCTGTCAATAGTAATATCAGAGCCTTTCGCTTTTACTTTGAAAGCCATCACAGCTACGTTTTGATCTCCTTCGTGGACTGTTACTCCAGTTGGAACAGCCATTCCTTCAGCAAGGAGTTCTCCCTCTTCTGCTGCTGGTTTTTCTTCAGCTGGAGTTGGGGCAATACCTAATTCTTTCTTTAATGCCTCAATAAATAAGTCCCAAATGGTTTTTGCCTGCTCTTGAGTTGGGATTTGAACTTGTGGAGCTTGAGCTAACATTTGGTTCAATTTTGCTCTGGTTGCAGGTCCCACCACTCCAGTTCCGCTTGTTAATCCAAGAGGAGCTAAAATTTCATCTGCATTATCCTCTTGGAATTTGATCACAGCAGCTCTTGTCAAGGGACCAAAATATCCGGTCTGAGGGGTGACGTTCAATAAAGCTTGTAAACATTTAACGTCATTCCCGCTCATTCCGTATTTTAATGTTCTAGTGAAGGTTATCCCTTGACAAGCTGGGGGAACTCCTCCTACTTGCCCAACTACTTGTTGAACCAATTGTTGATTTTGTTGTAAGAAAGATAAAATTTGGTTCAACAAGCTTGAAATGTCTTGGGCAAAGGCTGCTCCAGCAATCAAGGCCAATGTCGAGGCGGTAGCAGCAACTTTCCTAATATCCATTTTTTTATGATTTAATTTTTATTTTTTGGTCGCGTCGACCTTTTTAAAATCGCGACCTTTTATTCTTCAATATTATTCAAAGATAAAATCTTTGTCAAGGCAGATTCCAAATTTTTATCTTCTAAATCTTTTTTTGCAGATTCTAAAACTTCTTTTTGTTTTTCACTCAAAGTTCTTTGTTCTAAATCTCCAATTATTAATTTTATCTGATTTTCCAAAGATTTTTGATAATCTGTAATTTCTGATTCAAGGTCAACTCCAAGATTTTTTTCAACTTCTTTTATGTTTTGCAAACTTGCCATCGCTTTTGTTAAATCTTTAGGCTTCACTTTTTTTTGGTTTAAAACTTTGCTGGTATCTTTTGCTTGATTTTTTAACTCTTCAATTCCTTTTGGCAATTTTTTAGTTTTCTTTTCTTCAACTATTTTTTTCAATTCTTCAGTTCTTTGTTTAAAAGCTTCGATTTTGATTTCAGGCTCTTTTTCTTTTATAAATTTTGCCAAAAAATTTTCTTTTGCTTTTTTGAAAAAATAAAGAGGTTCCCCTGGCAAAGCTGAATTTGAAAATTGAAACAAAGCGATGAAAAAAAAGAGAGTGATCGCAGAAACAGAAAAAATATATTGAAAAATAGGAAAAGTTTGGAAATTTTCTCCCAAAATTTCTCTTTTTGTTGAAAAGACCCAGTTTTTATCTGGTTGAATTTTTTTCAATTTTTTGAGCTCTTTTAAAATTTGTTTTTCGTTCATTTTATTTTTGCAAATTTTCACGAATATTTCCAGAAGGCTCTTTATAATATAGACGAAAATTTTTGCAATTTGTTACAGTTTTGATAAGCTTTAAAGAATAAGAATTTGTGAAGATAAAATATTGACGAAATTTTAAAAACTTTGTTACACTTTAAAAGATAAAGGTCATAAAAAGAAAAAAAAATTTATGGAAATTTTAGTTTTTGTGGAAATTCCAAAAAATTCAAAATTGAAATTTGAATTTGACGAGGAATTGAAAGCAATAAAATTAGACAGAGTTTTGTATGGTCCCAATTATTTTCCATTTGAGTACGGTTTTGTGAAAGATACTTTGGGAGAAGATGGCGACCCTTTAGATTGCGTGCTTTTGGCAACTTTTCCAACTTTTCCAGGATGCATTGTAAAGGCAAGAGCGATTGGAATTTTGGAAATGGAAGATGAAGCGGGAATAGATACAAAAATTTTGGCAGTGCCAATTGAGAAAATCGACCCGAGGTTTGCTGAGATTAAAGATATAAAAGATTTGCCAGAACATACAAAAAAAGAAATTAAAGAATTTTTTGAAACTTACAAAAGATTAGAACCTGGAAAGTGGGTAAAACTGAAAGATTTCAAAGGAAAAGAAGTTGCAGAGAGAATGATAGAAGAGGCAAAAAAAAGATTTGAAAATTCAAAAGAATGAACAAAAAAAATTACATTCTTTGGTTTGAAGAAATCTCAAAAGATGATGTACCTTTAGTTGGAGGGAAAAATGCTTCTTTGGGCGAAATGTTTTCTCAATTGTCAAAAAAGGGGATTAAAATTCCCAATGGTTTTGCAATTACTGCTGAAGCTTTCAGATATTTTTTGAAGTTTAACAAAATCGATGAAAAACTAAAAGAAATTTTTGAAAAATTTGACCCAAAAAGCATTGAATCTTTAAAAGAGACAGGTGAGAAAGCTCGAAATTTAATTTTAAAAGGAAAATTTCCTCAAAATCTTGAAAAAGAAATTTTAGAAAATTATCAAAAACTTTCTCAAATTTACAAACAAAAAAATGTTGATGTTGCAGTAAGGTCTTCTGCGACTGCTGAAGATTTGGCTACTGCTTCTTTTGCGGGACAACACGAAAGCTACATTAACATTTCAGGACCTCAAAATTTACTCAAAGCAGTCAAAAAGTGTTTTGCTTCTCTTTTCACTGACAGAGCCATTGCTTACAGAGAAGAAAAAGGATTTGAACATTTAAAAGTTGCTCTTTCTGTTTGTGTTCAAAAAATGGTCAGATCAGATTTAGCATCTTCTGGAGTAATGTTTACTCTGGATACTGAAACTGGTTTTGAAAATGTTGTATTAATTAACTCAATTTTTGGTCAAGGAGAAATGATCGTTAAGGGAAAAATAATTCCAGATACTTTTTATGTTTTCAAACCGACTTTAAGAAAAGGGTATAGGGCAATAATCGTAAAAAATTTAGGAAAAAAAGACAGAAAGTTGGTTTACAAAAAAGGTGGGGGATTGAAAGAAGTGAAAGTTCCAAAAAAAGATCAAGTAAAATTTTCTTTAACTGACGATGAAATTTTAACTTTGGCAAAATGGGCAATGATTTTGGAAGAGCATTATGGAATGCATCAAGATATTGAGTGGGCAAAAGATGGAAAGACAAATCAGTTATTCATTGTTCAATCAAGGCCAGAAACAGTCCATGCGCCAAAGAAAGAAAGAGTTTATGAAGAGTATGAGATAAAAACAACAAAAAAACCAATTCTAACTGGAATTGCCATCGGAAATAAAGTAGGGCAGGGGAGAGTTCATGTTATTTCTGATGTTTCAAAAATCGGAGAATTCAAAAAAGGAGAGGTTTTGGTAACAAGGATGACAGATCCTGACTGGGTTCCGATAATGAGGATCGCTTCTGCAATTGTAACGGATGAAGGGGGAAGAACCTGTTTTAGTGGAGAAACAAAAATTCTCACTGATAAAGGATTCCTTTCATTAGAAGAAATTTTTAAACGATTTAAAAGCGAGGAAATGAAAACCTTATCTTTAAATCGTAAAACTCTTAAATTAGAATGGAAAAAAATTTCAAATGTTTTTTCAAGGGAGAGCTCCGATCTGATGAAAATTGAAATTTCTCAAACTGGAAAAATGAAAGGGAATTTCTTAGAAGTTACTTCAGACCACAAATTTTTAACCTTTAAAAAGAGACAACTAATCTCTGAAGAAATTAAGGATCTTATTTCTAAGAAAGGATGCATTTTGAGTGTTTTTAAGATTCCTCCTTTTAAAAATAGAACCTTCCCCCCTCAATTAGGATACTTACTAGGAGCTTTAATGACTGATGGAAATGTTTATCTTAACGAAAGACACGGACACGTTTCCTTTATTCAAAAACCAAGTCCAGAAAAATTACCATTTATAAGTGCAGTTTTTAGATATTTCTCTGAGATATTTAAATACAATTTGCGTTTCACTAAAAAATCCCCAAGCGAAGGAATAATAAGAGGAAAAAAAATTAAAGGCGGAGAGGCTTTAGAGTTGAGATGTTATAAAAAAGAGATTGCAAAAGAAATTTTGCAAAAAAAAGAAAAATTGGAAGAGATTTTACTTTCAGCTCAGGATGAATTTCTATTTAACTTTTTAGCGGGGGTTATTGATGGTGATGGTACTTTTTTTGAAAGAAGAATTCAAATTTTCTGTTCTGACGAAAAATTGCTTCGAGCAATTTCGATTTGTTGTTTAAGATTAGGAATTAATTTTCAAGTGAGTAAGAATCGAACGATCAAAAACGTTTTGATTGTTGATAAAATCGACGAAATAATGAAATTCACAAAAAGAGTGAAAGGAGAGGGGGAAAAAGTAAAATTTGGTTCCAGATTTTTTGCTGCCAAACAACTTTTGGAAGATATAGCCAATTTAGTTAATTACAAAGGAAGAATCTTCCCTTACATAAAGAACAATCTTCTAATAGACGCGGAAAAGATTAAAAATTATGTTATTCCTTTAATCGAAGGGACAAAAGAAAACCATGAATTAACAAGAATTATCGATTCTCCTT
>Ga0065718_1005107_pt1 | contig 17445 bp, 16 predicted proteins | sample GBSCel77sediment_2_FD_59105 | JGI IMG/M metagenome (GOLD analysis project Ga0065718, IMG submission 59105) | Hot spring sediment microbial communities from Great Boiling Spring, Nevada - cellulolytic enrichment CS 77C v3 (version 3) | ecosystem: Environmental > Aquatic > Thermal springs > Hot...
TTTTCAAGAGCTTCTTCTCCATCTCGTGCAGTCCCTACTACCTCAATAAAAGGACTTTTAGAGAGAATATTAGTTAATACTTTTCTTACAAAAGCAGAATCATCTACAACCAGTACTCGGATTATTCTATCTGGATTATTTTTTGACATATACAAAAGCACCTCCAATAATTTGTAAATCAAAGGAATGGGAAAATCTAAGTAAGGACTCTGATAATCCAATAAAGAGATAACCAGGATTTTCCATATTCTCTTCAAATATCCTTATAACTTTCTGTATTATGTCATCAGAAAAATATATAAAAACATTTTTACAAAAAATAATCTTTGACTTCGATAAATCCACTATCTCTTGCTTACTTACCAAATTTGCTTTTTTCCATATAACCTTTTTATGTATATCTGGTATTATTTTATACCCATTTTCTACTTTTATAAAATATTTATCAATTAAATCATTTGGAAAATTTCTAAAAGACCTTTCTTTATAAATTCCTTTTTTAGCCTTTTCTAAAGCAGAATTACTTATATCGCTTGCAAATATTTCTATTCGCATCTTATCAAACCAACCCTTTTCATTTAAAACAATAGCTATAGACAACGGTTCCTCTCCTGTAGCACATGCACTACTCCATATCTTTACATATCTTTCCCCTTTTTCATAAAGATCAGGAATAATATGTTCAGATAAAACTTTTAAATGTTCATATTCTCTGAAGAAATAGGTCTCTTGCACAGAAAGAGCATCAGCTATTTTATCCCATTCCTCTTTTCCCTCAGGGTCATATTTTAAGAAATAGTAATAATCAACAAAGTTAGTAAAATTCCTTTCTAAAGCAAGGGGAGTAAGTTTATCTGCTAAAATATCTTTCTTCGAATCATCGTAATATATTCCAATTTTATCTTTGATTAAATCTCTGAGAAGAGAAAAAGAATTTCCAGGAAAATCTAAAGTCTCTTGATAGAAAATCATATTTCCCTACCTTCTAATATATTTTTTACAATTTGTATAATTTCAGAATCCTTCTCTTCTAACAAGAAGTCCTTAAGGATTTTATATTCTTCTATTGAACCCAAATTGTGTAAAGAAAATATAGCTTGAATTTTTACATCCCTATCATCGTCTTTTAAAAATTGAGCAATATATTTTGTAACCCCTTTCCTTTTTCTCTCTAAAGCAAGAATCAAAGCTTTCTTTTCTATTTTTGTTATATTGTTACATGCTTTCAATAAATTTGGGATTTCTTCTAAAGGTATTTGAGAAAGAGTATCAATAGCCATATCTCGCTTATCAGCATATAAACTGAGAGACAATATAGCCCTATAACTTTCTAAGATACCCATTTGTAAAAAGGCCAAAAGAGCTTCTTTTATTATATCCTTATCATTTTCTGTTATAGTGCACCAAAGTATATTTTGTATCACTATAGGATTTTTCTTATTTTTTAACGTCTCTTATTGCTTCTTTTTTTAAATCTTTATCTCTGGAGTTAAGAAATTGCAAAAGCAAAGGTATGGTCTCAGGATGATCTATGTTACCAAGAGCAGATATGGAATTTAATATTAAGTCTTTGTTATCAGAGTCTAAAAATTTTTGGATTAAAGGTATAGCTCTTTTATTTCCTATCTTTCCTAAGGATTCAATAATAATAGCCTTTACTAACTCTGACTCCTCTCTGTGTAATAAATCTTCAAGCAAATCAATAATATAGGGAGGATTATGGAAAACTAAGGATTTTACTGCATAATACCTTACCCAAGGAGAGGAATCTTTTAATGCTATCTCTATTAATGGTAATGCTTTTTCTTTTTCTATATATATTAAAGCTCTTGCTATCACTTCCCTTATTTTTCTTTTCTCTTTTTCTAAACCACTTTTAAGAATCTCAAAAATTCTTTCATCATCAAAAAATACTATATTCTCATATACTGCTTTCCTTATTTCTTCATTATCCTCTTCCAAAAGTTTTATTAAGTCGTCTTTATACTCTTCATATCCAAAATATCCTATTATCTTTATAGCAGATTCCTTTTCATAACAATTATTACTTACTAAGAGTTCTTTTACCCTTTCTCTCATTTCAGGATGCCCCAAAGAATTCAAGGCAGATATTATTGACTGTCTTATATAGGGATTAGGATGTCCTAATTTCTTAATTAATGGATCAAAAGCCCTTCTATCTCCTATTTTGGCCAACGCTCCTGCACAAACAATTGTAAGATTTTCGTCTTCTAATTGTTCTAATATGTAAGGTACTGCCTTTTTACTTCCTATTCTTCCTAAGGCCATAATAGCTAAGGTTTTTATCTCTATATCTTCATCCCTTAAGCTTTCTATAAGCAAATCCTCTATTTCTTTTCCATATTTAATAAGCACCTCAATAATTTCATTTCTCACGTTTGGATTTCCAATAAACTTTATTAAATATCTTTCCACAGTAGGATCCTTAAGGTAGGCAAGAATAGGTATGATGTTTTTTAGAGTTTCCTCTCTAAGTTTAAAAATAAAAATCTAAAACATTTTTTAACCCTTGGGGTGTTAAATTGTCCTTTATCTCTTTAGCAATATATTCACCCTCTTCGTATATGTTCTCATATCTTCTATATATTTTTCCTAAGGCCTCTAAAAATATCTTCTATATATTCAGGCGATTGATTTAAATGATTTACAAGTATTTTTACTGAATTTTTATCTCCCAATTCTCCTAAAATCTCTATTACGTGAGGTTTAAAGAGTTCATCTTCAAAATAAGGATAGATTTTCTCAATAATAGTTGGATCATTTATTTCTTTTAAGGCATTTAAAATCGCTACTCCTAAATAATAGTCTTTACTTTCAAGAAATTTCAAAAGATAAGGTACTGCTTTTTGAGTATTTTTTATTCCCCAATCCTTCTATAGCTGAAAACACCACATTAGGATTACTATCTGAAAGGGCAGATATTAAAAGATCCTCTGCTTCTTACAAAATTAATATTTGAAAGTATCTGAACTGTATAGAGTCTTAAATCTGGATCTTTATCCTTCAACATTTGAGAAAGGGCATATAAAATATCTAAATCAGTAGTGGAGGATAGAATTTGAATCACACTATTCAATACACTCAAATTTCGGTATTCTTCTTTCATTCTCTTTAAAAGTTCATAAGCAAATTTTCCACTTTTTTTCTTTATCTCTTCCACCGCAATCTTTCTTACTTTCCAACTTTCATCATTAATAGCTTCTACTATTCCTTCATCTTCCCTTTGACTTAACTTCTTTAAAGCCAAAATTCTCTCCTTTTCATCAGGGCTTTTCAGTTTCTCTTTTAACTCCATTTCTTCTTCTAAAATCTGAGTAACATCCTCAATAGTTATTATCAAACCTACAACCTCTTTCTCTGTCTTTAGCGGGGCAATAGTAACTCTCTGTCTCATTTTATCAAAATACTTGGAAAGATAGGATAGTTCAATAGGTATAAGATACTTGTGAAATCTTGTAGATAGAATTCTTACCACACCATTTTGAAGTACTTCTTCAAAGATTTTAGTGATACCTCTATCTATCAAATCAGGATATATCTCAGTGATTAATTTTCCAACTATATCCTCTCTTGGAATTTTTGTTTTTTCTTCTAACCAACTATTCCAGTAAGTAATTATAAGATTTCTATCAGTAGTAAGAATACCATAATTTTCTTTATCCTCCATTTTCTCTTTCCTCCATTTTATCCATACCTTCTTGTATCTTAGAAATACTCTTTGATAGAGCCTCTAAATTACTAATATTTCTCTTATTAGCTTCTGCTATTTCTTTTATCTGTTTTGCTATTTTGGTTATATTTTCAAACACATTTTTATTGGCAATAACTTGTTCATCCATTCCTTTCTTTATACTATTAAGTTGTTTCCTTATCATCTCTATAGCCTTCACAATTTGAGATGATGCAATAGCTTGCTCAGATATTGCCTTACTTATACTATTAATTAATTTACCTAATCTTTCAGTTTCTTTCGTCAATTTGATCACTGGCAATAGACTGTTCTTGCATAGCTTTTGCAGTGTTTAATGAAATTTTTCTTCATTGAATCCACTGCTTGTACAATCTGGTTAGCTCCTTTTGCTTGCTCCTCTGTAGCCTTTTGTACTAAGCTTGCAAGTCTCGAGGTTGCTTGCCCTGATCTTAATATTTCCCTGGCAGCTTTTGATTGTTCCTGCATAGCTTCAGTTATTTGTTTTGTTATTCTCCTAATATTGTTTACATTTTGTACTATAGAATGGGCTGTTTTATTTTGCTCTGAGGTTGCCTTTGCAATCTCTTCTGATTGTTTAGAGGTAATATTTACGGTATTAACCATATTTTGACCTGCCACCAACTCTTCCTCACTGGCTCTTGCTATTTGAGAAATCATAAGAGTTGTCTCCTCTATTCCAGAAAGAATTCTCTTTAAAGCATTAGCTCCTTCTTCTGAAAGATTTGTGCTTTCCTCTACTACTCTTAGTCCCTCCTTAGAAGCTGACACAGCTTCTTGGGCCACTTCTTGCAAATTTCTTATAATCTTTCCAATATCAGAAGTAGCCTTTGTAGCTCTTTCTGCCAAATTTCTTATCTCCTCTGCAACCACAGCAAAACCTCTGCCTGCTTCTCCAGCTCTNGCTGCCTCTATGGAAGCATTTAAGGAAAGAAGATTAGTTCTTTCAGCTATAAGGTCTATAGTATCCACTATTTCATTAATTTCTCCTGCCCTTTTTCCCATTTCTTTAATTACCGATGATATTTGTTCCATCACATTTCTTATCTTATTGATACCTTGAATAGCTTTTTCAATTGTAATTCCCCCTTCTTTTGCCTCTCTCTCAAGTCTCTTTGAGGTTTCATCAGCTCTTTTTGTAATATCCACTACCGATCTTATAGACTTATCAAGCTGTATAGCACTTGTGGCACTATTTTGTACCGCTGAAGTTATATCTTCAGCTCTCTTTGCCACATTCTCTATAGATCTTGCCATCTCTTCTATAGCAGTTGCTATTTGTTCCACTGATGAAGATAAATTTTCAACTGAAGCTGTTACCTCTTCAATAGAGGAGGCCATCTCATTTATAGAAGAAGTTGTTATTTCTGCAGACTGCGAAAGTTCTTTTGCATTATCTGCTACTTGCTGAATTGAACGAGATATTTCCTCTATAGAGGATGCCGTCTGTGTTACTGCAGAGGCAAGAGAATCAACATCAGCCGTAACCCCTTTTATAGATTGGGACATTTCCGTGATACTTGCAGAAATCTCTTGAGATGATGTAGCCATCTCTTGGGACATCTGATTTACACTCTGGATCGAATTAGACAATTCCTCTATACTTGCTGAAATTTCCTCTACTGCAGAAGAAAAACTTTACAAGGTTTTCTTTGAGTTCCTCTATAGAAGTAGAAAGTTCATTAGTAGAAGATATGATATTTTCTGTTGAAGAAGTTATATTTTCTGATTCAATTGTTATTATCTTCAAATCTTCAGTCAATTTTTCTAATTTATCCAAATCTAACTCCTCACTTTTTCTCCTTTTCATCTTCTAAGCCTCCTTCTTTTAGAATCTCTTTAGGATTTAATATCAAAATTAATCTATCTCCAAGATTAGCAATTCCCTCCAAAAATTTTTCCGATATACCAAAAATATTTTCAAAAGATTCTTGAATCTTATCTGGTGGTATAGAGATATATTCACGAGCAGAATCTACAATAAGCCCTACCTCTTTATCTTCTATTTTAATAACAATCATTCTTGTTTTTATATCATACGGAATTCTCTCTAATCCCATTCTTGCCCTTAAATTAATTACTGGTATTACTTTTCCCCGAGAAAGGGTAACACCATCAACATAAGGTGTTGCATTAGGCACAAGGGTAATATTCTCCACCATCTCTATCTGCTGAATATACTTACTTTTTATANCGTAAAAGGTTTCACCTATTTTAAAAACCACATAAGAATTTTCTTCATCAATGATGTAAAACACTTTTTTCACTCCTTCCCTTTAGAAGTCCATCTATATTTAAAATCAGTACAACTTTTCCATCCCCAAAATCTGTTCCCCCCATAATGGCAGGATTTTTAAGTATAATAGGATCCGTAATAGGTCTTACTACTGCCTCTTTCACACTTATTACCTTATCAACTCCTATTCCAATATCTTGATTTTCCTTTGTTACAATAAGAAGATGATATTTCTCTTTCTTCTCTGTAGGAAGGTTAAAAATCTCAGAAATAAATAATACAGGAATACTTTTGGCTCTATAGGGAATCATTTTTATCCCTTTGAACCTTACAATATCCTCATTTTTTACCTCTATGATCTCCTTTATATAGGATTGAGGAATAGCATATCTTTCTTTTCCTACCTCTACCAATACTGAATCCAAAATAGCAAGAGTTAAAGGAAGTTTCAAAATAAATCTTGTGCCTTTATCTTTCTCACTACTCAAATAAAGATTACCACCCAATTCCTGGATGGTATTTTTCACTACAGACATACCTACTCCTCTTCCGCTTTCTCTATCTGCCGAATCTCGTGTGGAAAAATCTGGAGAACATATAATTTCTAACACCTTTTCATCCGAATTTAATTCATCTCTACCTCTTATCATTCCAAGCTCTAACGCCTTATCCGCTATTTTATCTCTATCTATTCCTTTACCGTCGTCTTCTACTTCAATAATCACATTATCTCCAGAAGTATAAGCTCTTAAATATATATTCCCATAAGGATCTTTACCCTTTTCCAATCTATCTTTCTCTTCCTCAATTCCATGACTTACAGCATTCCTTACAAGATGTAAAAGAGGATCTATTAATCTTTCCACGATATACTTGTCAAGTTCCGTTTCTTTTCCCAATATATGTAGATTTATTTTTTTCTTGCTTTCTCTAATAAGATCTCTTATAACAAACTGCATTCTTTCAAAAGCTTCTCCTATGGGTACTAATCTGACTTTCATAAGACTTTCTCTTAAATTTCTTAAATTCTTATCTAAAAGTCTTATGGTCTCAGAAAGTCTACTTTGCATTATTGGTGATACTACCGATTCTATTTCTTTAAAATCTTCTTGTAATCTTGACTTTGTAATTACCAATTCTCCCACAATCCTCATAAGTTCATCTAATTTGGAAAGATCCACTCTTATAAATGTGGTAGGAGAAAGGGTAGTTGGAACAGATTTTACTTTTTCCTCTAATCTTCCTTTTTCTTCTTCAGGATAATATTGAATATTCAACTCTTTAAGAAATTCTAAATTTGATTCATCATCACAAGAGAACAAAAACTCAAAATATATCTTTTTATCCTTATCCACTTGTGGTATGGCTTTAAGTAATTTGGTCTTCTCTTGAAGATTTTTTCTTAAAAATTCTACATTTATACCTTTTTCAGATAGTTCTTGAGAAGGATAAAAAACAATTTTATATACCCTTTCTTCTTTTTTCTTTTCTACCTCTTCCTTAAATTCCTTAGGAGTCTCATCATGAGTAGTGAGTACCTTTAACTTGGAAAGTGCCTCTTCTATATCAGGAATTTCTTTATTCTCCTTTTTGCACAAAATGACTTCTTCCAATAGCTTTACACCATCTCTAAGTAATAAAAGATCTTCTTCTTTAAAACTCTTTTTTCCAGTCCTCAGCAATTTAAGATAACTTTCCAATTGATGTGATAATTTTTCAGCTTGCAATATACCTACCATGGCAGAAAGACCTTTTATGGTATGAAAACTTCTAAAAAGCTCATTTATTATCTCCTCATTAATTACTTCTTTGTCTAAATAATCTTCTAAAGCAATAAGATTTTTCTTTATTGATAATAGGTGTTCATCACATTCAGCAAAATAATCTTGCAATAAAGAATCTAAAAACTCCTTATCATCTTTCATCTAATTTCACTCCTTAAACAAAAACCTCTTAACATTATCCAAAAGTTCCTGGGGATTAAAGGGTTTTACCACATACAAATTAGCTCCTTCTTTTATAGCTGTTTCCTTCATTTCTTCGTCTCCACGAGTAGTTAATATAATTACAGGAATATCTTTATATAAATCATGCTTTCTCATGAATTTCAAAACCTCAATTCCATGCATATCTGGCATATTAAGATCAAGAATCACTAAATCAATCTTTTTTAATGCAAGTTTTTCAAGAGCAAATAAACCACTTTCAGCTTCCTCAAACTGAACCTTGGGAATCTTTGATAATACAGTCATAAGCATTTTACGGATAGTCTTAGAATCATCCACTAATAATATTGTCTTCATATATTCTTTTCCCCCAATTTTTTCTATTATTTCGTCAATATGAGAAAACAGCTCTGACTTTGAAATAAAGCCATCTGCTCCTACTTCATTACTTGCCTTTCTGTATTCCTCGTTATCATATAAAGTTAAAATAATTGTTTTAGGTGGATTCTCCATTTTTTTTATTTCCTTTATAGTGGCAAAACCATCCATATCTGGCATAACTATATCCACAAAAACAAGATCAGGTTTTTTTTCTCTCACAATTCTTATTCCTTCTTGGCCTGAATTAGCAAAACCTACAACTTCAAAATTCTCTTCTTCCAAAATCTTTACTGCAGAATTTATAAAATCTTTACTATCATCAATAAGCACTACTTTATACATTTTTCTACTTCATCCTCCTTGTAAAAGGATAGAATAGATATGGATATAAATCTATAAGGATTTTCCTTAAGATTTTTTAGGGAAAGTTCTTATGGGTACATATAAATTAAATATCAGTTAATCCATGTTTAATGGCATATTTTACAAGTCCGGGTATATCATATATTCCTAACTTATCCATAATTTGAGATTCATGAGTTTCAACGGTCTTTACACTTAAGTTTAGTTTATTAGCTATTTCTTTAGTAGAATATCCCTCTGCTATTAACTTAAGAATCTCCTTTTGACGTTCTGTAAGAACCTCTAATGGGTTTTCAAGGAGATCCAAATAATCCTTTACTAACATTTGAGCTATCTTAGGACTAATGTATATATTACCTTCATATACTGATTTAATTGCGAATTCCAATTCAATGAAGGAGGAATCTTTTAATATATAACCTTTAGCCCCATATCTAAAGGCTTCTCTTACATATTCTTTAGAAAAATGCATAGATAAAATAATTATCTTGGTTTCAGGTGAAATTTCTTTAATCTTCTCACAAAATCTTATTCCAGAAACCTTTGGCATTGAAATATCAAGTATTAAAACATCTGGTTTAAGATCGGATGTTTTTAATAACGTTTCTTCTCCATCTCCTGTCTCTGCAATTACCTCTATGCCCTCAACATCCTTTAAAAGAGATTTAATCCCTTCTCTTACCAAAGTATGGTCATCAGCAATTATAATTTTTATACTCATATATTTCTCTCTAAAGGAATATTAATTTTTATTTCTGTACCCTTTTGGATTTCACTTTTAATCTCAATTCTTCCGTTAAGTAGTTCAACCCTTTCCTTTATACCAAGAAGCCCTAAAGCCCTTCCTTTACTAATATCCTTAAAAACCTGTTTTATATCAAATCCTTTTCCATTATCTTTAATAAATATCTCAATTTCATCATCTTCTTGTATTACTCTTAATAAAACCTCTGTAGCTTCAGCATGTCTCACAACATTAGTTAGACCTTCTTGAATTATTCTGAAGATAGTTATAGAAAAATCTTTAGGAATATCCTTTTGTTCAAGTTTCAAGGAGAGTTCTATATTTAGATTACTTTTTTCCTTAATTTTATCTACAAGCCATTTTATAGCCGAAATTAGTCCTAAATCATCAATAAGGGAAGGTCTTAAGTTTAAAGAAATATCTCTTACCTCTTCTATAGCTCTATTTATTAAATTTATATTTTCTTCTATTTGCCCTTCAAAATCTTTACCTATTTTCCTCTTTAGTAATTCCAGGTTAATCTTTATAGCAGTAAGTATTTGCCCTATTTCATCATGTAACTCTCTTGCAATCTTTTTTCTCTCTTCTTCTTGAGCCTTTATTAAATATCTGCTAAGATTTACCCAATCACTACTGTCCTTTGAGTTTTCAAAAGATTTTTCTTTTTCAGAAGATATAATCTTCACCCCTTAATTATTTAACTTCTTAAAAATTTATATAATAAATTATAACTAATTTCAACTAAGTATCATTATCAGAAATAATCACTATAACTATATCATTCACATTTGTATGCGTAGGTCCAACTTTGATTAAATCACCCAACTTATCGAAAAAATGATATGAATCATTATTTAGAAGATATAATACTGGATCTAATCCTAATTCTCGTGCCCTTTTAAGAGTAGTAGTATCGGCATATGCTCCAGCTGCATCACAAGGACCATCTCTTCCATCTGTGGCAAAAGCCATCATATAAACCTTCTCTAAATCATCTATTTCAATAGCAAAAGATAAAGCAAGTTCTTGATTCCTACCCCCTAAGCCACTGCCCTTTATAGTAACTGTTGTTTCACCCCCAAAAATAAGAGCACATGGTGAAGAAATAGGATTTCCTGAATATTTTATCTCTCTAACTATACCTGCAATTACCTTAGCTACTTCTCTCGCCTCACCCTCTAAAAAACCTGAAACAAGAATAGTATTGAAACCTAATTCCTTTAACCTCTGCATCACTTTCTCTAAATAATCCCTATTAGAAAGGATAATCAAAGCATAATGCCTACTGTCGATAGATTTTGGAGTCTCTGGAATATCTCCTGCCATTCCCTTCTTTATAAGCTCTTTAACCCTATCTGGTATCTTTTCCCATAAATCATATTTAATAAAAATATTGTAAACATCTTGATATGTGGTAGGATCAGGAACAGTAGGACCAGAAGCAATACTATCCAATGGATTTCCAAGAACATCAGATATTATTAAAGTAACAATTGTTCCTTTACATATATCAGCAAGTTGTCCACCTTTTATCTTGCTTAAATGCTTTCTGACAGCATTTATCTCTTGTATTCTGGCAGAACATGATAACAAAAGTTTAGTGGTCTCTATCTTATCCTCAAGCAATATCCCATCTCTTGGTAATGGAAGAAGAGCTGATCCTCCACCCGATAATAAGAATACTAATATATCCCCTTCCTCCATACTTTTTACAAAATCATAAATTTTCTCGGCAGCTTTAACCCCATTCTCATCGGGTATAGGATGAGAGGAATGTATAACCTCAATATTTCCCTCAAAAGATCCCTCATATCCATAAGGTACTACTACATATCCTTTATTTATCAGATCTCCTAAGATTTCTATAATCCCCTCGGTCATTGTAAAAGATGCTTTACCAACGGCAAGAAGATATACTTTGCTTTTTATTTCAAACTTTCTCTCCTTTACCTTTAACAATTTATATTCTGGATCATAGGAAACATATTTTTTAATTGCATCTTTTGGATTCAAACTTCTTATAGTATCTATAATGATATTTTGTAATAAATTTTTCACATTCTTTTATTTCATGACCTCCCTTTTTCTCAAAAAGATTAATATAATAATATTTACTGCTAAAACTATTATAAATACTGCAAGATATAGAATCGAAGGTCGGAATTCAAAAATAGATATAAATCTTTCTTTTCTTTCCACAAGATTAAAAGATGATGTATTTCCAAGTTTTGTCATTATGAAAACTTGTCCATAAATCTTTCCTATATTCCTTATATCATCTAAAAAATTATTAAACTTAATAAGAGAACTTTCGTCATTGTATAAGATAACATATAGTTTCCCATTTCCTCCAAGAGGAGAATAATCAGATTGCATAACTATATCTGTTGTAAAACCATCGAAGAATATACCTAAATCTTTTTTAAATATAAATTTATTACCTTCTGGTTTTACCCATAGATTTTTCTCAATTTTCCTTAATCTATCATCATAGAAACTACCTATAAAGAAGATATCCTTATCCTTCATTTCCTCTTTCAATTCATTCCCTAAAATTACTTTAAAGTTATAAATATTACCTGTGTTTTGCGAAATCTTTCCTATCAATGTAGCCATTAAAGATATTTCGTAAGGAGTTGGATTTTGAGGAAACCATATATAGATATCCTGGTAATTTCCACTCCATATGTTCCTCAAATTAGGATATTCTTCCGCATAACCTTTATTTAAGTAAATAACAGAATCACCATCTATCTTTGTCCATGCAATCTCATCATACCTTTTATCACAATCCCCATCTTTCAATGCATGATAAACTTTTATTTCAATATTCCATTCCTTTTCTTTCAAAAGATCCTTAGGAAAATATGCTTTTAATCTTCCACTTTCTATATTCCCACCATATAACCTTTCTGCTTTTACAGGAATCCCGTTAATATACAGAGTTATACCTGATTTCTCGGGATCTAATACAGGAGAATGGGAAAATTTTAGCTCTATATAAGAACCTGTCTGTATTGATTGATAACCTATAGGTAATTTTAAGGAGAAAGAAAAACTTTGATGATGGGCTCCTGAAATTACCACATTACTATAACTAAGATCCTTTAAAGTCAAAACCTTCTTACTTTCAATTTCTCTTTCAGATAAAGAAGGCTCCGAGGTTATGATAACAGGATTTGTCTCTGTTAATTTTACCTGCTCAGGATTCAATAGATATTTTATAGACTTTTCAATACCCTTTCCTTTACCAGAAATATATATTTGCAAATTATCATTGTATTTAGCTAAATATAATAAACCTGAATCCTCATCTATGTTAGTAAAACTTTTATCATTAAAAATTCTCCATCTTTCTAAACTTCCAATTAATATTTGATTTTCTCCTTTTTTAACATAAGGATCATCCAAAAACACCCTAAAAGAAAGCCTTTTATATCTCTCCTTTATCGAAAGATTATTTACAAGCTTAAAGAGAATATCTAAATTTTGATTTGATACCTCATTTAAATAGATATTGGAATTAATCACTTTTAGAGATAATAAATCCATAAAGGGATAAGGGAAATAAGAAATTTTATAAGGCTTATCTGATGTTTCAAGATGTAAAATAGAAGTATTGTTAATGATGAACCAATTAGCATCATTATCCAAATCCTTACAAGGTCCCTCAATATTTCTTTGTCTTGTAGAAATTGTTAATTCATTGAAGCCGTGCTTTAATCTCCTTACAGGAATCTTAACAGTAAGTTTCACATAGTTTCCTTCTTTTTTTACAATAGAACTACTGGATATAGGATATCCATTTATTAAAATGGTAAAAAAAGACTCATTAGACTTTATGGTCTCTGAATAAAAGTAATTTAGATTTAAATAACACTTGTCCAATATATTTACACCTTCCGGAATATAAAACCAAAAAGAGTACCTATTTAAAGGTAAATTAAGAAGAACATCTTGAGAGGTTATAGGTAAATTGTACACTTTTATATTATCATAGCCAAAAACAGGAACCATCATTAATATTATGAGAAAAAGAAACAAACATCTCCTCATTATTCTGAACTCCTTTCTGTTTTATACCATTTCACAGTTTTACCTGTTATTCTATCTTTAAGAGTAAAATAGATTGCCCTGATAACAACAAAAAGCCATAATTGACAGTATGTAAAATACATAAGACATATAAGTAGAAGATTTTTTAAATTACCTTCTCCCCTTTCCAAGCTCAAAGATATAAAAGTCTCAGTTATAAAAAGTAAATATGCTAATATCCATATAGTAAATAGAGGCCCTCCCAAATGAAGTTTTATAACTTTTAAAAGCCCCAACCCAAAAATAATATCTGATATTAAAATGGCAGAAAAAGCCACAAGATAGATGTAAGAGAAATAAATAATATCAAAAGCAATTTTGCTTCTTAAACTAAATATATTCTTCAAATACTGAGCAATAACAGAAATATTACCTCTTGCCCATCTTGTTCTTTGTTTTATCCAAATCTTTAATCTTTCTGGCTCTTGCTCCCAAGTTACTGCTTGTGGTATCCATTTTATTCTATATCCCTCCTTATATATCCTTATAGTAAGCTCTGTGTCCTCAGTAAGGGAATGAATATTCCATCCTCCAATTTTTTCCAAAAGATCTTTCCTAATTATAAAATTGGTACCAGGAATAGTAGTAAGACCTAAAAAATAGTTTCTTGAAGCTTGAATAAGCCACTGGAAACTAAGTGTTTCTATATTTATAAACCTTGTAAGAAGATTTTTATCTTTATTTCTCGTTCTAAACTTTCCTACCACTGCTCCAAGATTATCATCCTTAATTATAAATCTCACTAAATTATAAATTGCTTTTCTTTCTGGAGTATTATCAGCATCATAAACCAATATATAATCTCCCTTCGCTATCTTTAATCCTTGATTTAGAGCATTTGATTTACCCTTAGCTCCTAAGGGGGGCTTAATCTCAAGTACTTTAAGATTTGGATATAACTTTTGTTTCTCTTTTAATACTTCTCCTGTCCCATCAGTAGAATTATCATTAATCACTATGATTTCAAATTTATCACGAGGATAATAAGCCCTCGCTATAGCATCTACTGTATTGCCTATAACCTTTTCCTCATTATGAGCAGGCACCAAAACAGAGATAAAAGGATACTCTTTTATCTCTTCATCTTCTTCAAAGTCTAAACTTATAAGAAAATAGCGATATCCAAAATAGGTTAGCAAGATATGATATAAAAGAACAGACCAAGTCATTACCATGGATATTACAAAAGCATAATCCCAGAAAGTCAGAACTTTCACTGCCTTTTTCCCCTCTCATATAATCTGATTCTGGAAAACACAAGATAAAGAATAATAACAATAAAACTTGTTACTACGAATATCAATATAATTCTTAAATATTCAACAAATTTTTCAAAAAACCTTTCTAATCTACTTTTTGAATACGGCAATACATTGCTTACAACAACTTTTTTCCCATTTTTATTCATTATTATTAAATTATTATTCTCCACATGATATGGCTCTTTTAAAAGATCAAGAAAATCATAACCCAAATCTTTCAAACCCAGTATAAGCCTTTCTATGTCTTCCCTATCTAAATATATAGGTATAGAAATTCCTAATATGGCATCCCTCAAAGCCAAAAAATCTTTTGCTTTTCTTAAAATTAAATTCACATTCTTTGGATCCTTTGGATTATAAAAGCCTGCATTTATTGGATAGATAAGTGTATACAATCTTTTTGTAAAGACCAGATCATCACCGAGAAGGATCCTAAAGAATTTTGCAGCATCAATATATCTCTCTTTATAAGGTACACCGTAAAATTTAAAAGCAATGGGATGTATTCCATAACTTGCCAAAAGATTTAAATCACTATTTATCTTTGAATCGTAGTTTTTCTCATAATAACTTCCCTGTATTATACCAATATTACTATTTTCTATTTCCAATAATACCTTACTAAGCTTTTCATTATCACTAAGATAATATAATTTTCCATCCTTTTTTACTGTGGGATACACCACTATAGAATAAGGAATCTGATGACAACAGACCGTTTGAAGTTTTCCTTGAAGGAGAGATGCATCAGTAAAAGGATTTATTTCATCAATAATTATAAGAGCTTTTTTAAAAGTAAGGATACTTAATTCCTAAAATATCATGTAAAAGATCTAAAAAAACTATTCCAGTACTATCTCTAAAATCTAATCTCCCAAAATAATAAAGATTGTCCACTCGAAATACATAAGGAAAATTATTTAAATCATCAGATACATAAGACAATACATTGGCTTTTTTAGGAAGAACTATATGAATAAAAGTTTGAGGATCAAAAGAAAGTTTATAACCCTTATAACTTAACTCTATAAAGCCGTATCTTTTTCCTACATCCTTGAATTCACTACATCCTATATATTTTGCAAACTGATCTATATTTTCCTCAATCCAAACAATCTTTTTACTCTTTGAAATCTCTTTTAAAAAATCCCTTTTTAAGAGCTTCTCTTGAAACCCCAAATATATAACAAGATCATATTGGGTTACATCAGGTAAAAGCTCTTCACTATTTACAGATCCTACATATACTCCATAGTGGGACAAATATTCTTCCAACTGATTCCCAATTGGATAGTCTTCTCCTATTCTTGAAAAACTGTCATAGATTACTAATACTCTCTTAGTCTCCTCTGCAAAGGAGAGGGTTAAAATAATTAAGATAAGAAAGATAAGAATTATCTTAAACTTATACATCATATTTACTACTATCTTTTGCTCTTTCCCAAATAATCAGTGTATCTTCACCTTCCTGGAATTCTGCCTCACCAATTTTAATTTTTAATGATATAACCCTTCTTTTTCCTCCTATTTCAACAATGATCTTATCCAAAGCTCTATGAAGTTTCTCCTTTACTATTTTTACGGAATTGATATCAGTATCTGGCAATATGATGCCCAAAACTCCATCTTCTATTCTTCCTTTTATGTCTGTAGTCCTTGTATTCTTTAAGATTTCATTTGCAATTACCCTTAAGATACTCTTATATCCATCCTCTCCATATATATTCTTCAATTCCTTCCAATCCACAATATTAATGTAAAGTATAGAAAAAGTCTCCTTATACCTTTGTGCCCTCTTAATCTCTTCTTCTAATCTCTGAAAAAACCCAAAAGGATTATAAAATCCAGTAACATCATCTAATAAAACCAATTTTTCCCTTTCCTCAAATTCTCTAAGCCTTTCCTTCAAAACCCTAAATTCCCTCTCCAAACTTCCCGAAAGAAAAGCTCCTACAGGAAACGAAACTAACCAAAAAGCATATTCCAATTTAAACTCAGAAATAGTATTCAATACTATAATGGAATATAAGAGATAGGATCCGTACCCAAAAACTAAAAATAAAGAAGTAATTAAGCCAGCTACTATCCTAAGATTATAGGCTATCAACATATTCAAAATAAGAGCAGAAAACAATAAGTAATTAATAAAATTTACATTATAGCTAGTACTAAATATTACTATTAGAATTAAAAGNCNAAAAATTAACAAAAGGCTAAAAATAAGATTATCTTTCATAAAATTCCTTTCCATCTACTCCTCCATATAACTTAATGTCAATAATACTTCTAATTGATCAAAAGCATAATAGACCTTCCCTAAAAAATCTCCGTAACCCGAAGAAGATCTACCACTAAATTTTTCAACAAAATTTAATATCCTCTTAGCCCCTATTCTATCATTACAAAAAATAAATAACCTTGCTAAAATAGCATATATTGCTACATTCTCTTCATCTTTTAGCACTTTATGATCCATATAGAATGTATTTAATTTGTTATAGTTATTTATTTCATTTTTTACAAACTCTAAAAAGCCTTTTATTTTATTCGTATCATCAAAATTTATAGCAGTAATTACCTGTTCCAACATATTTAGAGGATAATAGGTCTTATAGGAGAAAGTAAAGAAGTCAAATTCCTTAGGGAAAAAGGGACTATTTATGGATACGGAGTTTTCAAGGATCTTT